>JACCDH011130907.1_pt1 | contig 11471 bp, 9 predicted proteins | sample 7442481 | NCBI WGS metagenome assembly JACCDH01 (sample SAMN15323433, study PRJNA562643) | freshwater metagenome | isolation source: river surface water | place: USA:Blue River Watershed | collected 2017-08-15 | reverse complement strand
GTGAAGCATCAAGTATTACAAAGCAACCTAGAAAAACTTAAACCTGCCGCACGTAAAATTTTAGGATGCCAAGATAGCGATAAGATTGAACCTTTAATACAAAAAATGAATCTCTAATTTGTGTACTTAATACTAGTACATAATCACTCTCGATAAGCACAACCTGATAGATATCATAAGGATTTTGAATTGACCTCAAATAACCCATTACTAGACTTTTCTGGTTTACCTAAATTCGACCAAGTCAAAGCTGAGCATGTAACGCCAGCCATTACTCACTTGCTTGAAAATGGCAGAGTACTCATTGAAAAACTTGCCACAGAGAATCAAGAACCAACATGGGATAATTTCGCTAAGCCGTTAGAAGATATGGAAGAGCATATTTCTCGTGTGTGGTCACAAGTCGGTCACATGAATGCTGTAGTCAATTCTCCAGAGCTACGTGAAGCCTATAACGCCAGTCTTCCTAAGCTTACTGATTTCTATTCAGACCTCTCACAGGATGAACGTTTATATGCGAAATTCCGCGCACTAAAAAATAGCACTGAATTTTCCAAACTGACTACTGCGCAAAAGAAAATTGTTGAAAATGAAGTGCGCGATTTCCGTTTAGGTGGTGCGGAGTTACCTGAGTCAGATAAGATCCGTTTTAAAGCAATACAAGAATCTCTTTCAAAACTCACCACCAAGTTTGAAGAAAACTTAATGGACACAACGAATCATTTTGCACACTTCGTGGAAGATGCTGCGGACTTAAAAGGTGTTCCTGAAGATGCCATCCAAGCTGCACAGGAAGCTGCGCAAGCTGATAAAAAAACAGGCTACAAATTTACACTTCATTTCCCTTCTTACATGCCAGTTTTACAGTACGGAGAAAAGCGTGAATTACGCGAACTACTCTATCGCGCTTACGCTACAAGAGCGTCTGAATTTGGCAGGCCTGAATGGGATAACACCAACCTCATTAGTGAAATTCTTAAATTACGTTTAGAAGCTGCGACATTATTGGGCTTTAGAAATTATGCAGAAATGTCTCTTGCAACCAAGATGGCTGATACACCCAAAGAGGTCATTGCATTCTTAGATAATCTTGCTCAACGTGCAAAACCATTTGCACAACAAGATATGAAAGAGCTGACTGAGTATGCTGCTAAATTAGGTATTCACGATATGCAGGCATGGGATGTTGCGTTTGTCTCTGAAAAATTGCGTGAGGATAAATATGCGTTTTCAGATCAAGAAGTAAAACAGTATTTTCCAGAAGCGCAAGTGCTTAAAGGATTATTCAAAGTTGTAGAAACCATCTTTGGGGTACATGTTAAAAAATCTGATGCGCCAGTTTGGCACCCAGATGCTGCTTTTTATGAAATCAACGATCAACACGGAAAGCCTGTTGGCCAGTTCTATTTAGATCTTTATGCACGTAACAACAAACGTGGTGGCGCATGGATGGATGAGGCGATTACCCGCCGCAAAAAAGGCAATCAAATTGAAACGCCAGTTGCATTCTTAACCTGTAACTTTTCAGCGCCTGTTGGGGGTAAACCAGCCTTATTTACGCACGATGAAGTGATCACTATGTTCCACGAATTTGGTCATGGTTTACATCACATGCTCACCAAGGTAGAAGAATATGGAGTATCTGGTATTAAAGGTGTTGAATGGGATGCTGTTGAGCTTCCTAGTCAATTTATGGAGAACTTCTGTTGGGAGTGGGACGTACTTCGTCACATGACCAAACATGTTGATACTGGCGAACAATTACCTCGTGAATTATTCGAGAAAATGGTTGCTGCTAAAAACTTCCAAGCAGGCATGCAAACCGTCAGACAAATTGAATTTTCAATGTTTGATATGCGCTTACATGGCGAATTTGATCCTCATGGCAAAGCAAGCTCATTAGACCTTATTGAACAAATTCGTGATGAAGTGGCAGTTGTGCGCCCTCCAAAATTCAATCGCTTCCCTAATGGTTTCTCTCATATCTTTGCAGGGGGATATGCAGCGGGCTATTACAGCTATAAATGGGCAGAGGTCTTATCTGCGGATGCTTATAGTATGTTTGAAGAAAACGGCGTGCTAAGCGCAGAAACTGGTCAACGTTTTTGGCACGAAATTCTGTCACAAGGTGGTTCACGCCCAGCACTCGAATCATTCGTTGCTTTTCGTGGCCGGGCACCAGATATTGAAGCCTTGCTTCGCCATAACGGATTGACTGCTTAATAATGAAAATAGCTACGTGGAATGTTAACTCCCTCAATGTCCGTCTGCCCCATGTGCTAGATTGGATTGAAGCAAACAAACCAGACGCTTTATGTCTTCAGGAAACCAAGCAAGAAGATATAAAATTTCCTTACGACGCACTTAAGGAAGCGGGTTACAACGCCATTCATACTGGGCAAAAAACTTATAACGGCGTGGCGATTCTAAGCCCTCATGAGATGACTGACGTTCATACAGCTATTCCAAATTTTGCGGATGAACAAAAACGTCTGATTGCCGCCACAATTAATGGCGTACGTATCGTTTGTGTTTACATTCCTAACGGACAAGCTGTCGATTCAGATAAATATCAATACAAACTCAGTTGGCTCGAAGCTTTCACGCCCTGGCTACAAACTGAAATTGTAAAATACCCAAAACTTGCACTACTCGGTGACTACAATATTGCACCGGAAGATATTGATTGCCATGACCCGGCCGCATGGGTTGGTCAGGTATTAGTTAGCCCTAGAGAGCGAGATGCTTTCAAAAAGCTGATTCAATTAGGTCTAGAAGACAGCTTCCGCCTGTTTGATAAAAATGAAGGTCAATTTAGTTGGTGGGATTATCGTATGGCCGGTTTTAGACGCAATCTCGGCATGCGTATTGACCACATTCTTATCACACCCGCACTGAAAGAAATCAGTAACGCAAGTTATATTGATAAAGCACCTCGCAAATTAGAACGTCCAAGTGATCACACGCCTGTCGTTTTAGAGATGGCAGTGTAATGACCATTAGCTGGGTTGAAGCTGGCGCCACACACAGTGGGCGTTGGCAATCCGAGGCAGGGGTTGCTGCACCAAAGAAAGTTTTAGTCGCTGATGACACCATCACCGCCGATACTGCTTATCGACTAGCTTGTGAGGGCACTGCAATTTTATGGCGGGGTGATTTTCATAACGGTCGACAACTTTTACAAGCAATGGCGCGTCGTTGCGATAACAAAAGTCCATCCAAAAAATCAGCAAAAAAGCGTAAAGAAGAGATCGCACCAGAAACCCCTGCAAATGCATTTCATATGCACAGACTTGCACAGGCACAAAGAGCACGCATATTAGGCATGCTGCTAATTGAAGTTGATCAGGGCTATCAAATAAGGCTCAAGCGCGCACCCGATGTTGCACTTGCTTGCAACGAAGCTTATGGTCCATTTAAAAAGCCATTTGTCGTTTCAATGCGCGAATTGCAAGGTTTAGTCGGTGCACATGAGTGGAGAAAAAAAGGTGTCTATATCCGCACACTGGATGCCAACATTCATCCGCACTACGGCGTTTTTTCTCCAATACGTGGTGAATACCTAGAACTGATTGCTAAAGCACCATTACCAAATACTGAACTCGCTTTCGATATCGGCACGGGTACGGGTGTGATTGCTGTACTCCTAGCAAAACGTGGTATCAAAAAAATTATTGCAACAGATCAAGACCCACGTGCATTGGTATGTGCTAAAGAAAATATCACTAGCTTAGGTTTAAGTGAACAAATCACACTGAGCCAAACCGATATGTTTCCTGAAGGTAAAGCACCATTGGTTGTTTGTAATCCACCATGGTTACCAGCCAAACCAAGCTCACCGATTGAATATGCGGTTTATGATCCTGATAGCAAAATGCTAATGGCTTATCTAAAAGGACTCAAAAACCACCTCACTGAAGATGGCGAAGGCTGGTTAATCCTTTCTGATTTTGCAGAGCACCTTGGCCTAAGATCAACTGAGTTTTTAATTGATGTGATTAAAACTTCGGGGCTCACTGTAAAAGACAAATTAGATATTCAACCTAAACACAATAAAGTAGGGGATTCTGAAGACCGCTTACATGAAGCAAGAAAAAAAGAAGTGACTTCGCTGTGGATTCTTAAATTGAATACCTAAGATATATTTAAATAAAAAAGCCAGCATACGCTGGCTTTTTTTTCATTTTACTTAACTCTTTAAATTAACCGCATTTACTTTCACCGCAGTTTAAGCAAGTAAGGCAGCCATCCATAATAATGGCAGCTTTAGTGCTACATTTTGCACAAAGTTGTGCACCCGCTGGGAAACCTTCAGCATTTTCTTCACCCCCAGTTTTAGCATGCTTTTCTAAGAATTCTTTTTTCTTTTCAGCCACTAATTTTTGTTGGTGTTCATCAAGACCTGGCTTTTTCAACATACCAATTTCTTGTAAATGCTGCTCTACCACTTCACCAATTTCAGCCACTAAACTAGGAATGTATTTACCACCCTTTTTAAAGTAGCCGCCACTTGGGTCAAATACGCTGTGTAACTCTTCTACCAAGAAGGTCACATCGCCACCTTTACGGAACACTGCAGACATCACGCGTGTTAAAGCAACGATCCATTGAAAGTGATCCATGTTTTTTGAGTTAATAAAAATCTCAAATGGGCGACGGTGTTCTTGTGGCGTGCCTTCATTCATGATCACATCATTGATGGTGATGTATAACGCATGCTCAGTCACAGGTGTTTTAATTTTATAAGTATTACCAACTAACTTATCTGGACGACTAAGCGGCTCGCCCATTTGTACGATGGTCGCTCTTTGCTGTGGCGCTGCAGCTTCTGCAACCGCCTTTGCTTTATCTTCTTCTGTCACTAAGCCAAAGCCTGTGATTTTCTTTTCAATTTTAATTGCCATGATGTTTTCTCTTTTTATATTGGTGCTAAATAGGGTTATATAAATCTGAATCGGTTTTGCTCAAATTAGAACTTGCCGTAATAACCTTCTTTTAGCGCGTCATATAGGTTAGCGGCTGAATGCATTTCACCGTCATATTCAATCTCTTCGTTACCCTTCACTTCAACTACAGACCCATCTTCCAATGTGAATTTGTAGGTAGTGTTCTCTAAGTCTTTTTCTGTTACCAATACGCCTTGGAAGGCTTCTGGATTGAAACGGAAAGTTGTACAACCTTTCAAACCTTTGTCGTATGCGTATAGATAGATGTTTTTGAAATCTTCAAAATCATAATCTGTTGGCACGTTAATCGTTTTAGAGATTGAGCTATCAATCCACTTTTGCGCAGCCGCTTGAATATCCACGTGAGCTTTTGCTTGAATAGTTGATGAATCCAAGAAGTAATCAGGAAGTTTTTCATCTTCAGCATCGCTAAATGGCATTGCTTTGTTGTTAACTAATTCACGGTAAGCCAACAATTCATATGAAAATACGTCCACTTTTTCTTTTGATTTTTTACCTTCACGAATCACGTTACGTGCATAGTGGTGAGCGAATGATGGCTCAATACCATTACTTGCGTTATTAGCGAGTGAAAGAGAAATCGTGCCTGTTGGGGCAATTGAGCTATGGTGACTAAAGCGCACACCATCTTTAGCGATTTGTTTGCGTAAAGACTCTGGGAATTGTTGCATATAACGGCTATACAAGCCCATCAACACTTTACCCTTCACTTTATCGCCAAGCTTGATGCCATCTTTAACCATCTCCGGGCGTTTTGAAAGCATATCGCCAGTAACAACGAACTCTTCTTCCATGAGTGGTGCAGCGCCTTTTTCTTGCGCTAACTCAACACCAATTTCCCAACCTGTTTCAGCCATCACCTTAGTCACTTCTTCAGTGAATGCAATCGATGCATCTTCACCATATTTCATTTTCAACATAGTGAGCGTTGAACCTAAGCCCAAATAACCCATGCCGTGACGACGTTTACGCGCGATTTCTGCACGTTGCTGTTCTAGCGGCAAACCGTTAATTTCGACGACGTTGTCTAACATACGCGTGAAGATAGCAACAACTTTACGATATTCGTCCCAGTCGAATGTTGCTTGATCTGTAAATGGGTTACGTACGAACTTAGTTAAATTCACTGAACCCAATAAACAAGCGCCGTATGGTGGCAATGGTTGTTCGCCACAAGGATTAGTTGCACGAATGTTTTCGCAGAACCAGTTATTGTTCATTTCGTTAACACGATCAATCAAAATAAAACCTGGCTCAGCAAAATCGTAAGTAGAGGACATAATTACATCCCACAAACGACGTGCTTTGATCGTCTTGTAAACACGGCAAGCTGCTTTTCCATCTGATTCGCGTGTAAGGTATTTACCCTTCACTGGCCACTCGCGCCACACAACTTGGCTATCGTCTTTAGTATTTAAATTATCAGCTTCCGCTTCTTTTGCTGTCACTGGGAATGCAAGCTTCCACTCAGCATCGGCCTTAACAGCCTCCATGAATTCTTTAGTAATTAAACATGACAAGTTGAACTGACGTAAACGACCAGCTTCACGCTTTGCTTTAATAAAGTCAGTCACATCAGGATGTGAGATATCAAATGTTGCCATTTGCGCGCCACGACGGCCGCCAGCTGAAGATACTGTGAAGCACATCTTGTCATAGATATCCATGAAAGAAAGCGGACCGCTTGTGTATGCACCAGCACCAGCCACAAATGCGCCTTTAGGACGCAATGTAGAAAATTCATATCCAATACCGCAACCGGCTTTAAGGGTTAAACCAGCCTCATGCACCTTATCTAAAATGCCATCCATACTGTCTTCAACGATACCCGATACTGTGCAATTAATAGTGCTGGTTGCTGGCTTGTGCTCTAAAGCACCAGCGTTTGATGTAATACGACCCGCTGGAATTGCACCACGACGTAAAGCCCACAAGAACTTCTCATGCCATTCAGCACGCTTACCTTCTTCTTCAACATCCGCCAAAGCACGCGCAACACGCGAATAACTATCATCCATATTTTGGTCGATATGCTCACCTTGTTTTGTTTTAAGGCGATATTTCTTATCCCAGATGTCTAATGACACAGATTGCATTGGGACTTCTTGTTGTGCTGCTTCTTCTGAAGACTTGACGGCTTGTAACATGGATATACCTTCCTGGTTTTTCTTAATTATTAGTCTGGATTTGGCCCAATTTTTTTGTGGGCGCTTTTAGATAAAAATTTGCCCAGACCACAATATCTTGTGATTTGTTGGAAGATTATTCCATTTTGTTGTGTCAATCAAGCGTTTTATTTAACAACTTTTAACAAGTGCGACTGGTGAAATGGTTGTCGAAATTACAAGCTAAACAGGCGATTCAGATTAATACCTAGTGAGTGTTCACTAACCAAAATTAAAATAGTTTTCTGGACAAAACTTACCCTTCTGTGCGTCTGGATTTATGAGAAAATTACGACATGCCTAAATTAATATATTCAGCAATTTTGTATCTTTTACTGCCATTTACGCCAATCAAGCTTTTATGGCGAGGATTACGCCAACCCGAGTATCTTCAACACTGGGCTGAGCGTTATGGATTTTATAAAACACCAGCGAACACCCAACCGCTCATTTGGCTGCATTGCGTCTCAGTTGGCGAAACCCGCGCAGCTGAACCACTCATTCATGCATTACTCAAGCAATATCCCGGCCATCAAATCTTACTGAGCCACACGACGCCCACTGGACGCGATGCAGGCTTAAAGCTTTTTCCAGAGGCTGAATTTAGTCGGGTACAACGCTGCTACCTGCCTTATGACGTTCCTTGCGCGGTCAAACGCTTTTTAAAGCATCACCAGCCGCAACTTGGATTACTCATGGAAACCGAGTTATGGTTTAACTTGATTGGCGCTTGCAGCAAACAAAAAATTCCGTTGTTACTGATTAATGCCAGACTTTCTGAACGTTCCGCTCGCGGTTACACCAGGGCGGGCTCATTAGTGAAGCAGAGCCTAAATCAATTAAGTGGAATTGCAGCTCAAACTGAGCATGATGCAGAGCGCGTTGCGAACTTGATGAACAAAGATCCGCAAACCATTACATTAATGGGCACTCTAAAATTTGATGTTACGCCACCAGGGGATGCTGCTGAACGTGGGCGTTATTTACGGAGCTTGCTAGGCATAAAACGCCCCATATTTTTAGCGGCCAGTACGCGAGAAGGCGAAGAAGCTTTAATATTGGATGCGGTCGCGCAAGCTAATATTCCCAACTTATTAACAGTGATCGTGCCACGACATCCGCAACGCTTTGACGAGGTTGCAACGCTACTCAGTAAACGTGAGGTCTCGTTCTGTAGACGCTCCGAGTTTTCTATGGGTACGGTTGCTGGTGATATCCCTAGCAACACCGTAGTGCTTGGTGACAGCATGGGAGAAATGTTTATGTATTACGTTGCCTGTGATATTGCGTTTATAGGCGGCAGCCTCATGCCACTGGGCGGTCAGAATCTAATTGAAGCCTGTACCATGGGAAAACCTGTATTGATTGGTCCGCATACCTTTAATTTTGAAGATGCAACGAAGCAAGCGGTAGCGGCAGGTGCAGCACTTCGTGTGACAGATAAAAATGACTTAAGTGAAAAGCTTGCCAAGCTGATGCAACAAACAGATGAAATTAAAACGATGGGGGATGCTGCCCTAAACTTCAGTCAAAAAGCCGGCGGCGCAACTGAACGTGCAATGCAAATCGTAAAAAAATATTTACCTAATTAATTTACTAATCGCTTTAAATGTATCGCCTTCTGCAAGACCTAACCATTCAAAGACAACAGACTCTGTATTAACAACCAGAACCCCTGCCTGACGCAAACGATTCAATGCATTTTCTTTATTGCTTGGATTACGTGAGATAACGGCATCTTCAACCACCAGCACTTGCTTGCCGACTTTAAGTAAATCTAAAGCAGTTTGCAAAACACAAATGTGCGACTCCATGCCCATGAGAATGACTTGTGTCTTATCCCCAAACAATCGACGATTGAAAGTTGGCTCTGCACAACATGAGAAAGCCGTTTTTTCAACGGAAGTTTTGTTCGATAAATACGCCATCAAATCTGGCATGGTATTTCCCAAGCCTTTAGGATATTGCTCAGTAAAAACAACAGGCACATCAAGTAATGAAGCTGCTTGTAATAATATAGCGCAATTTTTAATCACTTGAGATATTGCCTCAGGCATGACAGAGGCTAATTTTTCCTGCATATCAACCATGATAAGTTGGCTTTGATGACGGTTAGCAATAAGTGAAGCTGAAGTCATATACGCCCTTAAATTTAGTTGCTAACCAATTGCTGATTAACTGCATCTACGTCCGCTTCATTTAACAAACCAACCGCCGACTTGAGCGACAATATATTCATCAAATAAGCGTATCGCGACTGTAACAAATCTCGCTTTGCTGCAAAAAATTGTTGTTGCGCATTTAAAACGTCAACACTCGTCCTAACACCAACCTCGTAGCCAAGCATGGTTGAATCCAACTGACTTTGAGATGAACTAAGCGCCTGCTCGTATGCTTTAATTTGCGAAACTATACTGACTAAATCCAAATAAGCCTGTCGAGTCCCAAGCTCAGCTTGGCGTCTTGCAGCAACCAAGTCGTCCATAGCTTTTTGTTTGTTTGCCACCGCCTCCCTCACTCGTGAGGAAACTGCCCCGCCTTGATAAAGCGGAATTTGAAGTTGCAGGCCGATAGTCGCATCTTTTAAATCACTACCAAAGCTATTTACACCTCCGTTAGCATAACGATCTGTATATGAAGCAATTGCATCGAGAGTAGGCAAATGCCCTGCATTTTGACGCTCAACTTCTTGTGTTGCAATTTCCAGCGCTTGCTGCTGAATTGAAATCATCAAATTCGTTTGTGTTGCCATTTCAACCCATTTATCCATAGACACTGGCTCTGGCATTTGGGGCTGCAAATCAGCACGTACGGCATTTAATTTAGCTGGCATTTGCCCAACAATCGATTGAATTGCTCGTTTCTTAATTTCCAAATCGCTCATTGCAGCAATTTCTTGCGCTTGAATTAAATCAAATCTGGCCTGAGCTTCATTAAAGTCAGTAATCGTAGCAGTACCAACATCAAAATTAGCTTTAGCTTGCTCTAGCTGCTTACTGATCGCATTTTTTTGCGCCTGAATCAACTCAACTTTGTCTTGCGCCATCAAAACATCGAAATAAGCTTTTGAAGCTCTCAAGATTAAATTCTGTTGCGCTAATAATAATTGCTTATCTGATTGCTCAACTTGGCTCAGAGCTTGAGCTAATTGCGCTTGAATTTGCTTACGATAAATAGGCTGGTTAAGACTGATTCCATAGTTATAACCCTCAAAGGTCTCGCGGCCAGTATTTCTAAAAGGGGCATTACCAATAATCTTAATATCAGTTTGAGAAGCTGAAACGCCAGCATTGAAATTTATTGTAGGCAAATAGAGTGCATTACCTTGCACTAATTTTTCTTGCATAGCTCGATTACCACTTTTAGCTGATGCCAAAACAGGATCTTGCGTCAGCGCTTGCTGATAAATCTGTTGCAGATTTTGTGTTTCTTCGGCATGCACTTGCCCAAAAGCAATCATGCTAAAACCCAATATCCACAAAGCTAAGCGCATATGAAAGACTTTGAAAATTCGTTAAAAAGAAAAACGCGATGGTTGAGGAGCATTAGCTAATGCTGGCAAGCATGTTTCAAATAAGTTATCACGTCTAACAGCGTCAGCACTAACGCGCGTAACTAAAACTGCTTCCATTGCTGGGGCGTCACCAACAACAACAAACATACGACCACCGATGGCTAGTTGACGTTCAATTTCAAACGGATACACAGGTAAAGAACCGGTCAATACGATGACATCGTAGGTGGCATTGCTTGCAGCAAGACCATCCGCCACCTTCAAACTAACATTTTTAATCTTATGTGCCACGATTCGCTTAGCTGCTGCAGCGCTTAATTTATTGTTTAATTCTAAGCTATCAACATGTTTAGCTTGCAGCGCCATCAATGCGGTTAAATAGCCTGCACCAGTGCCAATCTCAAGCACTTTATCCGTTTTTTTGATCGCCAAAGCCTGCAAAATACGGCCTTCAATTTTCGGTGAAAGCATTAATTGGCCTTCACCAAGCGGAATCTCTAAGTCAGCAAATGCCAAGCCTTCATATTGAGATGGTACAAAATCTTCACGTGGTAATTTTTTTAACAGATCCAACACAACAGGATCCAACACTTCCCAAGTACGGATTTGTTGTTCAATCATGTTGAAACGTGATTGTTCGCGATGTAATGTTTGTTGTTCACTCATGGTCATGCCTTATTAATTAATCTTTATTTCATCATTATAACTGAAGCCAAATCATTTTATCGCTTGCCTTTAAAGGCTTTTTCGCGTAATTTTGAGGTCATTGCTAGGGGTCTCCAATCAGCAAGAAGTTTGGAGTGAGATACACCCTTTGAACCTGAT
>JACCDH010842069.1_pt1 | contig 11478 bp, 10 predicted proteins | sample 7442481 | NCBI WGS metagenome assembly JACCDH01 (sample SAMN15323433, study PRJNA562643) | freshwater metagenome | isolation source: river surface water | place: USA:Blue River Watershed | collected 2017-08-15 | reverse complement strand
GAAAAATCAACTACTAAGACTACTAAATCTACTCTTAAATGGGTTCATGTTGCAATTAGTAATGCAAAGCGCACATTGTTAGGTATTTATCATAAAATAAATGGGAAGTATTTACAACTTTACTTAGATGAATTTTGTTATAAACTAAACAGAAGGTACTATGGTGAAAATTTATTTAACAGATTAACTTTGGCAGTAGCGAAAACTTACTGGTAAGATAGCGGGGAATCATTTTTAAATATTATTTAATCAAATAATAAAAATTCTGAAATACAATCTGAGCTATAAAAAAGATATAGCATATTTACCCAATCATAATATGCGCATCAGGGTATTTGTATTTGGTGCTGATAGATTTTTTACTGAGTGCAGTTAAAACCATTAAAGTTCCAATTCTCCCAACAAACATGGTAATAGTTAAAACGATTCTACCAGCAGAAGAGATATCTGATGTAATACCCATAGATAAACCAACAGTAGAAAATGCACTTACTTCTTCAAATAGTAAGTGAATGAAATTAATTTTACCTGCTTTAATTCCTTCATACTCTGTAATGGTAAGTAACAATGTAAAAATAAAAATATTTACAATTGCAAATAAAAAAACCAGATACGCCCTAATAACCAATTCGTTACTAATATTTTTTTTAAATAACTCAACATTTTTTTTACCAGACATAACCGTCTTAATACTAACCGCAATTATTGTAATAGTTGAACTTTTGATACCACCTGAAGTAGAACTAGATGAACCACCAATAAACATTAATGCAATAAACAACATAATAACAGGATAGGTAAACCCTCCAAAATCTAAAGCATTAAAACCGGCTGTCCTATTTATTACTTGAAATACCGCTGTTATAATTTTTTCAGAAATTTTCATCTGAATCATTTCAGGGTTGTAAAATTCGAAAACTATAAAAAATATCACGCCAAATACCAATAAATGCACAGATGCTAAAATAGCAACTCTACTTCCTAAACTAATGGTTTTCCATGGTTTTTGTATTCTTTCTTTTAACGATTTTACATCTATTAATTCAATAATAGCTAAAAAACCAAGAGTGCCCAAAAAAATTAGAGCTGTAAAAACCAATAATAATGGATAAACATTTGCAATTCCTTCTGTTGCCATACCGTTAGAAAAAATTGAAATTCCAGCATTATTAAAGGCACTAACCGAATGAAAAAAAGAATACAATATTTTATCACCTACTCCTTGATAATCTGGATGTGATTGGGGAAGTAAAAAAAATATCAATAAAGCGCCAATGGTTTCAATCACTACAGAAATTAATAATATTTTAGAAAATAAACCTTTCGCACTTAACTCGGTATCTTTATTTACAATATCTTCGATAATATCATGTTGTTTTAAGCGCAAACCAAAACGAGAGAAAAATGTAATAAAAAAACCAAAGGCAACAATGTTTATACCTCCAACTTTAATTAAACCTAAAAGCACCAAATGTCCTTTAAATGTAAAAAAATCATGACCACTTTCTACCATTAAGCCAGTAACACAAGTTGCACTAGCAGAAGTAAATAAGGCATCTACAAAGTTCATACTTTTGTTTACTAAAACGCCATTTTCCTCGATTGGAGTTGTCATTTCGGGCAACATTAACAATCCTGCTCCAATTAAAATAATTGCCGCAAATAACATCGTAAACAACAATGCTGGATTTACTTTAATACTGGCTAAATCTAAATTGATTTTACCAAACTCTAAGGCTATTAAAATGAATAAATATATTTGTAAAATTGCTGCATGAACCTCGTAAAAGTTGATAAATCCAAACCAATTTATGAAATCCTCGAGCAAAGTTTGTCCAAAAACAAAAAAACCTATCGCATCTGCTAACAAAATGGCTAAAAAGAAACCCTCCGCCCACGTTTCCTTTAAAAATCGCCTGATTTCGAAGGAGTAAATGATACGAATAAAATAACTAAAAATATAATAGGCAAATAAGCCTTTAAAAACACGAATTAAATTTTCTTTTTCGCCATACGAGTGCGGGAAACCATAAAAATACACCATTAAGCCTACCCCACCAATGGAAAATAAAATACTTAAAATACGCAAAGTATACAAAACGCTTACTTTGTTGTTGTATAAAAACAAATAAATATTTTCCTTTATTTTAAAAAGTGGATGCATTAATGAGCTAGTTTAAAATATTCGTTTTTTAATTTTTCCAAATTTACAGGAACCACTCCCACTTCTTCGCAAACCAAACCGCCTGCTAAATTGGCTAAAAATGCAATTTGAGTGGTAGATAATCCAAAAGTTAACGCCAAAGCTGCAACAGAAATAACCGTATCACCTGCGCCAGAAACATCAGAAATATTGCGTAATTGAGCATGTAAATGAACCATTTGTTCCTTATCGTATAATAATACTCCTAGCTCTGATAAGGTTAACAAAATGTTTTGAATATTTTGTTTTTGAGCAAAATCTTTTAATTCTTTTTCCAACAATACAAAATCAGATTTTTCGATATCCACTTTAATTCCCTCTACAAATTCCTTAAAATTTGGCTTAAATAAATGTGTATTGGGATACGCCCAAAAATTATTTTTTTTAGGGTCAACGCATATTTTAGATCCGTTGGTTAGTGTTATTTCTGTAATTAATTCTATCAAATCTGCATTTAACAAACCCTTATCGTAATCTTCAAAAATTACAACATCAATTTTATTATTATGGAATAATGAATTAATTTTTTCCATGAATTCGGCTTGTTCCGCTTGGTTGATGTGTTGTTTATCTTCCTCGTCTACACGCAAAATATGGTGACTCCCAGCAATAATACGCGTTTTAGAAATGGTTGGTCGGTTTTTTAAGCGTACAATACCCTCCTTACCAATTTGTTGCTCTTGTAATAAATCTAAAAAAATATCGCCTTTTGTATCTTCCCCCACAACACCTGCTAACAAAGTTTTAGCCCCTAAAGCCTTTAAATTTAATGCAACATTAGCTGCACCACCTAAACGATTTTCGCGATTTTTAACATCGAAAATAGGCACAGGAGCTTCAGGAGAAATACGATTTACACTACCAAATAAATAAGCATCTACCATCACATCACCTATTACCAATGCTGTAATATTGGGTATTTCCTTAAAAAAATCATGTACTTTTTGATTGTTCATAAAAGCAATTTAAATTACATCCAACAATTTTTCTAAACCTATTCCTCTAGAGCCTTTTAATAAAATTGTTTGCTGATGAATAGGCGAATTTTTAAAATATTCGATAGCTTCCTGGGTGTTTACAAAACCCATACAATCTTTTGGTAAGTGTAAAGCACAAAAATTAGCGCCTACAAACACTCCTTTTAACCCATTTTCACCAACATAATCTACTATTTTTTGATGTTCGGTTGTGGCATAATCTCCCAACTCAAACATATCCCCCACAATAAAAAATTTATCCTTTATTTTTAATTCGGCAAATGCTTTTAAAGCATTTAACATACTATTTGGATTGGCGTTGTAAGCATCTAAAATTAAAGCATTTCCGTTTTTAGATTGTGAAATTTGCGAACGATTATTTTGTGGTACATACGCCTCGATAGCTTGTACCGCATCATTCATCGGAACATTTAAATATTTACCCACCGCCAAAGCCGTTAAAACATTTTGAACATTATACAAGCCAAATAATTGGGTTTGAATAGTATAAATTTGTTCGTCCACTTTTACCTCGATATGCAAACAACCATTGGTGCTACTTTGGTTACTTAACAATTCCACATTTTGTTTACCATATTTATACACATTTTTATAATTAGGTAAACTTTCTTGCAAGGTATCTTCATTTTCGTTGAAAAAAATCAACTTATCCTCCGTTATTAAATGTTTGTACATTTCGGTTTTACCCAAACGCACACCTTCTAATCCTCCAAAACCTTCCAAATGCGCCGAACCAATATTGTTGATTAAACCATAATTTGGTAAAGCAATGGAGCATAAAAAATCTATTTCTTTTTGATGATTGGCACCCATTTCCACTACAGCAATTTCATGGTCTTTTTGGATACTCAATAAAGTTAAAGGAACACCAATATGATTGTTTAAATTCCCTTGGGTATAGGCAACTTTAAACTTTTTTTGCAAAACCGCAGCCAATAATTCCTTGGTAGTTGTTTTACCGTTAGAGCCCGTTAAAGCAATAATCGGAATATTTAAAAATATTCGATGAAAAGTAGCTAAACTTTGTAAAGTTTGTAAAACATCGTTTACGTAAATACATTTTTCTGTATTTTGTAAAGCAGGGTCATCCACAACACTGTACAATGCACCTTGCTCAATAGCTTGTTTTGCAAAGGAATTCCCATCAAAGTTTGCCCCTTTTAAAGCAAAAAACAAACATTTATTAAAAATTTTTCGGGTATCAATAGAGATACCCGAAGAATGTAAAAAAAGTTGATGTAAATGCGCTAATTCCATTTTAATCTACTAAAATTTCGCCAGTCATTTCTTTAGGAGTAGCTACCCCCATCATTTTTAAAATAGTTGGAGCAATATCACCTAATTTACCATTTTTAATTTTTTTGTAATCGTTGTCGATTAAAAAACAAGGAACTGGGTTAGTAGTATGTGCTGTATTTGGTGAACCATCCGGATTCATTACAAAATCCGCATTTCCATGGTCGGCAATAATCATAAAACTATATCCTTTAGGCAAACCAGTTTCTACCACTTTTTGAACCGATTGGTCCACAGTTTCGCAAGCCTTAATTACAGCTTCTAAAATTCCAGTATGCCCAACCATATCCGGGTTTGCGAAGTTTAAACACACAAAATCAACTTCTCCTTTTTCCAATTCTTTACAAATTTTCTGTGTAACTTCTGGGGCACTCATTTCGGGTTGTAAATCGTAAGTTGCTACCTTTGGCGAAGCTACTACAATTCGTTGTTCTCCCTCAAATAATTCTTCTCTACCACCGCTAAAAAAGAAAGTTACGTGCGGATATTTTTCTGTTTCGGCAATACGAATTTGTTTTTTACCTGCAGCAGATAAAACTTCCCCCATGGTGTTAGATAAATTGTCTTTTTCGTAAGCAATAATCACATTTTTAAACGTATCATCGTACTTCGTCATGGTTACATAATGTAAATCCATTTTGTGCATATTGTGCTCATGGAAATCCTTTTGAGATAATGCAACCGTAATTTCTCTACATCTATCCGTACGGTAGTTATAACAAATCACCACATCACCTTCCTGAATAGTTGCAATAGGTTCATTTTGCGCATCAACCATCACAATTGGTTCAATAAATTCATCCGTTAAACCTTTATGGTACGAACGTTCGATAACCGCAACAGGATCCACCGCTTTTTCGCCCACGGCATGTACCATTAAATCGTACGCCAACTTCACTCTTTCCCATCTGTTATCTCTATCCATAGCATAATATCTACCGCAAATAGAAGCAATTTTACCATTGCTATTTTTTAAATGATTAACCAAATTTTGCATACATTCCGCACCACTTTTAGGATCGCAATCTCTACCATCGGTAAAAGCATGAATAAATACATTTTCCATTCCTTTCATCTTAGCTAAATCGCACAAAGCATGTAAATGCGCCTGAGAGGAATGTACTCTACCCTCGGAAACCAAGCCCAATAAATGAACATTTTTTCCGTTCTTTTTCGCATAATCAAAAGCTTCTACCAAAGCTTTATTACTAAAAAACGATTTATTTTTAACTTCTAAATTAATCTTTACCAAATCCTGATACACCACTCTACCCGCACCAATATTTAAATGTCCAACTTCCGAGTTCCCCATTTGTCCTTCCGGCAAACCCACTTCTTCCCCACAAGTTATCAATTCTGCATTGGGATATTTTTGATATAAACTATCAATAAACGGCGTGTTAGCCATGTAAATAGCATCGGATTTAGTTTTGTCGCCATGACCCCAACCATCCATGATAATTAAAACGAATTTTTTAGATGACATATCAATGATTTTTTAAGATTATTCAAGATTATTTTTGCCTTGCGAATATACTAAAAGCAAAATAAAATAATTGTAAAGTATATAGGTTTTTGTTTACTTTTTAGCGTTAATAAATTCGATTACTGGCTGCGTGATATCCAAAATCGAATCTGCATACATAAAAGTGTTGGTATTTAGCGGCGAAAAAATGTATTGATAGGCATTAATTTTACCATATTCGTACACCCAATTGTTTACTTTTTGCTCGATATCCTGATTTAAAAATATTGTAGAATCCTTTAAGGCTTTTACCAATTTAGCTTCTAAACTATCTAAAGCTAATTGTGCTTGATAAATTGATTTCAATTGATTTTGCGTAGCTTTTTCGAGGGCTACAATACTTTTTAAAGAATCTACTTTTTGTTTTTCTTTAGCTAAATACAACTGAATTTTACTTTCGTAATTCGTAATGTTATTTCTGTAAACATCTGCTAATTCAATCTTGTTGTATATTTCTGTAATATTTACATAGCCTGTTTTATTTTTATTACAGGCTATGCTAATGAGTACCAAAACAATCCAAAAAAACTTAGGCATGTTGTTTTTCAAAATATTGCATTGCATCAATTAGTGCTTGCACACTTTCAACAGGTAAAGCATTGTAAATAGATGCTCTAAAACCGCCAACGGAACGGTGACCTTTTAAACCACTCAACTCGCGTTCATCGGCTAGTTTTAAAAATTCTTTTTCTAATTCTTTATTTTTTAATACAAAGGTTACATTCATTTTGGATCTATCCTCCACTGCTGCTGTTCCTTCAAATAAAGGATTACGATCAATTTCTTTATATAAAATATCCGCTTTAAGGTTGTTTATTTTTTCGATAGCTTCTACTCCACCTAAGTTTTTTAACCATTGTAACGTTAACATGGAAACATACACCGAAAAGCAAGGTGGTGTATTAAACATACTTTCGCCATCAATATGTGTTTGATATTGTAACATAGATGGAATTACGCGTGAGGTTTTTCCTAAACACGATTTTTTTACAATCACTAAAGTAGCACCTGCAGGCCCCATATTTTTTTGCGCTCCAGCATAAATCAAATCAAACTTACTTACATCAATTTTTTTACTGAATATATCCGATGACATATCTGCTATCATAGGTATTGGCGAATTTGGAAACTCTTGATACTGTGTTCCAAAAATAGTGTTATTTGAAGTAATATGTAAATAAGATGCGTTAGGATCTATGGTGTAATTTTTAGGGATATAATTAAAGTTTTTATCTTCCGAACTTGCAATTACATCAATTTCACCAAATAACTTTGCTTCTTCAATGGCTTTGGTTGCCCAAGTTCCTGTATTGATATAATCGGCTTTTCCGTTAACTGGCAATAGGTTTTGTACCAACATGGTAAATTGTAAACTTGCTCCACCTTGCAAAAACAAAATGGCATAATCAGATGGAACCTGTAACAATTCGCGCACTAAGTTAATTGCATTTTCCATTACTGGAATGTACTCTTTGGATCGGTGCGACATTTCTAAAATGGATAATCCTGTACCTTCAAAATCTACACAAGCTTGTGCCGACTGGATTAAAACTTCGTTAGGTAATATGCACGGACCTGCACTAAAATTATGAACCAATTTTGATTTGGGCTGAATCATGTTATAGTTATTTTAAAAATGGCAAAATTAAACTTTATTCCTCAATTATCAATATGATTTTTTTAACTCTTTATCCAAAAAACCAATAGGCAAAAAATATCGCCGCACAAGCTCCTGCTAAATCAGCCAATAAGCCACAAGTTAAAGCATATCGCGTTTTACTTATCCCAACCGATCCAAAATATACCGCTAGTACATAAAAGGTGGTTTCGGAGGAGCCTTGGAATATAGAGGCTAATTTTCCTGCAAAACTATCTACACCATGCGTAGTAAAAGTATTAATCACCATTGCCTCTGCACCCGAACCACTTAACGGACGAATTAATGCCACTGGGATAGCATCAATAAATTCGGTTGCAAAACCTATATAGGCCACTAAATATTTTATGGCATTAGTAATTTCTAACAAAACTCCTGTGGTTTTAATTAAGGCAATAGCAACTAAAATTCCTATTAAATAAGGCGCAATTTTAAAAGCGGTTTGTACTCCACTTTTGGCTCCATCAATAAATGCTTGGTAAACATTAATTTTTTTAACCAAACCATTTATAATAAAAAACACAAACACCAACATCAATAAAAAACCTCCCAAAGCACCTAAAACAGTGTCGAATTGTTGAGTACTTAACCATAAAGGTAAAAACATAAATATGGATAAAAATAAGGCTACAATACCCAAATAAGTTAAAACTGTGAAGTTTATTAAATTAATTTTTTGATAGATGGATGTAACGATTAATCCTGCTAAAGAGGAGCAAAATGTAGTTAGCAATACAGGTATAAAAATATCAGTTGCCTGTACCGAGTTGTACTGAAATCGTAAGGCTAAAATGGCTAAAGGTATCAAAGTTAAACCTGAGGTATTTAGTACTAAAAACATTATCTGACTGTTAGATGCGGTATCTTTTTGGGGGTTTAATTCCTGCATTTGTTCCATGGCTTTTAATCCAAATGGCGTTGCAGCGTTTCCTAAATTTAAGGCATTGGCACTAAAATTTAACATGATAGATCCCATTGCGGGGTGATTAGCTGGAATTTCGGGAAATATTTTGGTAAAAAACGGACTCATTTTTTTGGATAATTTCTCCACCAAACCACCTTGTTCTCCAATATTCATCAAACCCTGAAACAAAGTAATATAGCCACCATAATATAAACACAATTGGATTCCATCCTTAGCGCTGGTAAAAGTAGCAGTCATCATTTCCGAAAAAATTTGATAATTCCCTCCTAAAAATTGAAAAATTGCAAATACAAAGGAAACTATAAAAAACGATGCGAAAATCCAGTTTAAAGCCATAAATTAATTTTGCGCTAATTTACGAAATACTATAGTATATTTTTATATTTTTTGTGAGTGTTAGTCGGTTGATAAAATAACAGTAAATTAATTTCGTTATAGAATTTATTTTCACTAAATTTAGATATCTCATTTAATAACTTAAATTAAAAATCATGAAAAAAATAGTAGTAGTATTTAGCGCATTGGCTTTAATTGTAACTTTATCCTTAAGCTCTTTTGCTTTAAACGGTGGCGATAAAGATAAAAAATGTTGTAAAACCGAAAACAAATCCGAATGCAACAAAGATCACGCAGATTGTAAAAAAGAAGGTGATAAAAAATGTTGCAAAAAAAACAACAAAAAATGTTGTAGTAAAGATGAAAAACCGAAAGAAGAAACTAAGTAATTTGTTACTTAAGATAACATAAGTAATCTAAATAATTCAATTATCAGACAGTATTTAATGTTTTTGCTTTCTCAAAATAAAAATGATTAATCATAAAAAAAGCTGCTTGAAAACAAGCAGCTTTTTTTACAAATACCTTTTGTGTTTATATCACATCAAACACTACTAATAATGCATGGATAACACCTGGTAAAAAGAATAATAAAGTTAAAATAATAGAGATTAACAATGGAATTAATGCCCAATTTTTCTTTAAACCAACTGCAATTGGAGGAATAAATAATGCTAAAATCACTAAAATCAACAACATTACGTTATCATCCGCTTGTTTTAACTTACCTAGGATACCCTTTTTTGAAACTTTTTGAACTACAGTAGTTTTTTTACTTTCAACTTTTTCCTCGTTTAAGTTTTGTACAAAAGTATTTTGAGAAGAAGATTTTGAAGATGCTACTGTATTTTTTTGGTTGCTTACAATATTGTTTTGAGCAACTTCATTCACAACAACATTATTTTCTGCCACAACTTCTTCAGCCACAACTTGAGTCTGTGCAACTTCTTGTTGTGCAACACTTTGATTTACTTTAGCTTCGGTTTTGTTTACTTCAGTTTTGTTTCCAAAAGAAACATAATACCCACTACGGTGTTGTCTTTTTGCAATTTCAACAGATGAACAAGATGCCAATACACTAGCAATTACGCCAAATAAAAATAGTTTTTTCATAATATAAGTTTAATTTGTTTAGATGGGCGAATTTAAAAAAATATATCTCTTATGGGATGATTTAAAATGAAAATTTACCAACAAAATATTTTTAAAAATTGATTCCAACTATTTATTATTATTTCCTTTGGATTAATCTATCTATAATTATTTTTAAAATTTAAGATATAAAACATCTATACATCTATTAAGAGCAATCAAAAAGGCATTGCCCCGATTTGTTTTTAATATATGTAAATATTTGAGATTACTGCTGAATCTCACAAAATTCTTTACGTATTTTCTTTGCGAGAATTGCGAGAAATCTTGATATGCTATGTTAAACAAAAAGGCTTTTCTTTCGAAAAGCCTTTTTGTTTAATTTTTATGAATTACTAACCCAAATACATTTTTAGTAAACCACTACGTGTATTGTGTTGTAATCTTTTTAATGCTTTTTCTTTAATTTGTCTAACACGCTCACGAGTTAAACCGTGTTTATCCCCAATTTCTTCTAAAGAGTAAGGATGTGCTATTCCAATACCAAAAAACAATTTTAAAACATCAGCCTCTCTATCCGTTAAAGTTGCTAAAGATCTTTCGATTTCAATTTTTAAAGAATCCAACATTAAACCTCTATCCGCTTTAGGCGAATCTCCGTTTTCCATTACATCCAACAAACCATGATCCTCACCTTCCACAAAAGGAGCATCAATACTTTGATGACGACCTGCAATATTAATTGATGTTTCAATTTCTTCTTCGTTCAACTCAATTTGTTCCGCTAATTCTTGCAACGTTGGTTCTCTTTCCAACTCCTGCTCCAATTGTGCAATACCTTTTTTAATTTTAGTTAAGTTACCAACCTTGTTTAAAGGTAAACGAACCATACGAGAGTTTTCGGCAATAGCAGAAATTATACTCTGACGAATCCACCAAACTGCATAAGAAATAAACTTAAAACCTCTGGTTTCATCAAATCTTTTAGCAGCTTTAATTAAACCCAAATTACCCTCATTAATTAAATCGGGTAAGGTTAAACCCTGATTTTGATATTGTTTTGCTACCGATACCACAAAACGCAAATTGGCTTTAGTTAATCTTTCCAAAGCTCTTTGATCCCCTTCTCTAATTCGGATAGCTAATTCCACCTCTTCTTCCGAAGAAATTAACTCAACTCTACCAATTTCCTGTAAATACTTATCTAAAGTAATACTGTCTCTGTTGGTAATGGATTTCGTAATTTTTAGCTGACGCATATTGTATTGAATGTTTTAGATATAAAATTTAGCTTTTAAACTTAAGCACTTAACATTAAATCAATGTTGATTTAAAGTGCAATGTTACAAATTAAACTGTTATGTTGCGAATGTTTTTTGTTCTTTTTATTCTTAAAAATCATTTTTTTTGATATTTTTTACTAAATTCATAGTTATAACTACGTAG
>JACCDH010530170.1_pt1 | contig 11478 bp, 8 predicted proteins | sample 7442481 | NCBI WGS metagenome assembly JACCDH01 (sample SAMN15323433, study PRJNA562643) | freshwater metagenome | isolation source: river surface water | place: USA:Blue River Watershed | collected 2017-08-15 | reverse complement strand
ACAATTTTCTTCACTCTCTCTACTGGATCTTCTCATAATTCTAAGAGAACTTTTGCTCCAGCAGCGTAAAAATGTCATCATCATCCAAACTGTCCTGCGAGTTCTGCACCATTGATATCTGGAGATTGAGATCTAAATGAAATCTTGATACAGTCAGATTCTACTTTAAAGATTAATGCTATTTTTAGTCATTCTATCTTACTAATCAGAGTAGTCATATAACCAGCCATCTCTTCTCTATCGAGATCAAATTGTTCATACTCATCCTTACCATACCATATATATCAGATACCATCTTCTTCCGTAAATCTTGGCATCACATGAGATACGAATCTCAGTTGAGCAAGTTTTAGTGTACCAAATATCCTTTTAGTAACTAACATCTTATCTGCTCATAGTTCAACTAAGTCTGCAGCGTTAGCCAATGAACGAGATCAATTTTTATTATATTGAAAACTACCAGTATCAGTTGCTATACCCATATATAAACATGTAGCTACATCACTATCATACCAGTCAGATCGGATATCTTTTGTATTTTCAAAAATTCGTTCACAATTACTATCTGCTGTACTATCTTTCAATACTATAGCATGCTCAGGGCAATCACCAAGATGATGATCTATAATTATCAAAGCTTTTGAGTCAAAATAATCATACTGACCTTTGGTAAACACAGTACGAGAATAAGGAGAAAAGTCTACGAAGATAATCAAATCATATTTCTTTTTATAATCAAAATTGTCTTTAATCTTCTCAATCCCAGGTACAAAATTAAATATCTTTGATGGTTTTGGTGAGGAGAAATAGTATATATGTTTTCACATATTTTCTAATATTTTTCCAAGTCACAACATTGACCCTATTGCATCTCCGTCAGGATCATTATGTCAGAATATCGCTATATATTGTGCTTGTTCAATCTGTTGTTGTCGCATTCGGGAAAGTATTACATTCTAAATATTAAGTTGTGAGTTACTCTTGTCTCTTTTACACTTATTCTATCTCAAATTTTTCTCATCTTAAAGTAAGATAATTAACAAGGAAACTCGCCATATCTCTAAAAATAGGTCAGGCTGTCTGGTTTCATCGTTGTGTCGATCTAGGACGACGTACTTGAATTACAACGATATATTTAAGATTGTCTTGTGTAACAATACCTACAAACGAACCGTTTGTCCATCCATTACCACCTTTATATTTACCTCTAAATGATATTTGTGATGTTCATGATTTACCACCGACTTTATATTGCGGTATATCAGCATATTTCCCATTATCAGGTATTTCAATTACTTTAGTTAATGAATATTTTAACTGATCAGCTATACGCGGTTCAAATATCTGTCTCATGGTTTTTACATCATTATTTTGGCAATTAGAAGTTCAGGTTTCACATACTTTAGACAATATAGTAGGTTTGATATAAGTACCTCAATTAAGCATAGCTCAATATCAAGCAGCTATCTGGATAGGTGTGACCAATAATCACTGTCCAAAGACATTATTAAAAAATCTAGCTACTGACACAGTTCATACTCATTCTACAAATCATGGATCTTCTCCAGCAAGTTCAATATTTGTCATAGAAGCAAATCCTAATTTTTCAAGATAATTATAAAATGTATTTTGTGTAAGTTTCTGTGCAATTCTTACCATACCTACATTACATGAGTATTGTAACGCGTGGAGAAAAGTATGAGTTCATCTACATGCCTCTACTGCAGCATTTTTGATGGTAAATGGACCTACTTTTACTTGAGATTCTTTATCTTCATACCAATCATACAAATCTATTTCATTTTGGTCTAGTCCAATTCCAAAAGTGAATGCTTTAAAAATTGAACCTGGTTCGTATGGATATGCTATGTTTTTATCCACGAATAAGTTTGGTCAGAGAGGATTATTTGCAACATATTTTGGTATGGTGGCATCAATTCTTTCTAATCTTGTAGCCAATCTCGTCTCTCATCACGTTTTAATATAGACAGGAAAATCCAAAAAAGTTTCATTATCTACGATATATCATTGTTCTGGAGAAAGTGGTTTAATAGTATAACTATCATTATAATTATTGGGATCAAAATCAGGTGCATTTGCTGATGCAATCACATGACCACTAAATGGATCGTATACGAGAATACTAACACTATCTGCCCTGAACGCATCACGATATCTATTGATAACTTTTTCTGCTTGTTTTTGTATCACTGGATCTATCGTTAAATAGACATCATATCCATCTTTCACATCTTCAATAGTGATATCATTTGCTCATAATTGTCCTATTGAGGAAGAAGAACGTCCTTCAATTTTACCATCTTTTCATCTCAAGATATCATCAAAATATTCTTCTATACCATAAGTAGCTTGTCCATTGTTTGATATATATCATAAAACATGAGACATAAATCTTCAATATGGATAATATCTTTTTACAAATGATTCGGTTCCTAATCCATGTAATAGTGGTATCTTATCTATTGGATCTTTATCTTTATAGTATTCTTGTTTCAACTTATTCATCTCATCAATAATACTTGGATTTACTCAAGAGATTAATTTTACGTATCTATATTTACGAGCTGTAAATAAATTTTTTACCTTAAGAGCATCTTGAAAATACCCACGATTAATTAATATACTTTCAATTTCTTTAATTGCTTTTGAAGATGATATATCTAAAGCTTTAGGCTCAATAAAGATATAATTATTTTGATATATATAAATATAAGGATGATTCAATTCTTTAAGATCACTGATAAGATTACGATCTGAATAATATCCCAAATAGTTATATTTTCTTTCCCCTATCACTATCATCTTATATAATTGTGTCGTAATCTTTTCATAAATTTTTTCTTGAGTAAACCCACTAAGAATATCATTATATTCTGAATAATATCATGTATAATCGAATCACTCTACATAACCGCTACTAATACCTTGTCCATAATAGATTACTGTAGGTGCTATAGGCAAGTATGACTCTTTTGTAAATCATTCTAGATTTGCAATACATCACTCTTTATCTACAATATCAAAACCATTAGTCTGACAAAGATGGTGGTATATGAGAGGAGTGATTATCTCGATAAATTTTGGTTTATCTTTTACAAAAGCAGGATCTACAAAAAGATTATATAAAGTAACATTTTCTGTTAATTTTATAGGTTGTTGTTGAGATGCATCATTGACATAGATATTTCATCTTGTGGCTTCTAGTTTTCAAAAAAGGGTATGAGTTTGTTGTAAAATAGTATCGTAAGTATTCCCATTAATAAGTTGTAATGAGACTACCTTAATAATCAGAAGAAAAAATAAAAGAGAAAAAACAAGAACTATTCACCATTCTTTCGTCTGAGTAAAACGATAAAACTGAGGATAATCTCTTTTGAAATCTTTGTAAATAGTACGTATGTAACGTATAATCTCCTGAAGCATCTGCTTTATCGTCATACTATATATTACTTTTATAAAATAGCAAAGAAAAAGTAACAAAACTATACAGAAAAAATTTGCATTATCAAATAAAAAAATTATAATTATCATATCATTTTATCTCATATATGATATTATTATGCTACACACAGTTAAAAATTTCTTACACAAAATGTTTGGTCTATATCTTATAGCAGGATCTACTACACTTGGACTTCTTGCTTTTGTTAATGATGCTTTTGCACAAGGAGCAGCAGGTGGTACTGCATTTTATGATCCAGACAAAACAGCTGGTCTCAATGTAGGAGGAGCTGGTACTGATCAAGGAGAAAGTATTATCGATATTATCAAGAGATTCATAAACTATGCATTATCCTTTCTTGCACTTATAGCTCTTGGTATGTTACTTTGGGGAGGATATAAGATGGTAGCATCATGAGGAGATGAAGAAGCATATAAAGAATGACTTAAGATTCTTAAAAATGCAGCTATTGGTATAGCATTTATTGCAGTATCATGGTTCTTAGTTACATTTATTTTTACAGCTATCGGATTCGTAGTTGGTTCATAATAATCATTTGAATAAAATAATATTTTTCAATACAATACTAAGCCTACCAGTCAGGTAGGTTTTTCTTTTTTTGTATTTGAAATTTAATAAGGATTTAAATATAATAGGTTAGTTTTTAATATTATCACAATCTCTTAGTGGACTTATTTGAATTTGAATTACGTTATAAAGCATATGCAGGACTCAATCGTATCTGTAAGCTTTGACGAGATTCAAAAATAATAATAGATATGGTTCGTATCTCCAACAAATGAACACCAGAAAAAGCGTTGCAAGAGATATCCCCAGAAGAGCTTAAAACACTTACTAAGGCAACATATACACCATTTAAACATGCCTATATTAAGGATCATTCTTCTTTTATTGATACATTTACCAAAGATGAATTTTATTACCCTTTAGGTGATTATATTGAACGTTTAGAATATGAACTCAAAGTAATTAAGGAGATGTGATTCAATACATATATGCTAGTAGTATCTGATTTTACTACTCGATCAAAAAATAATAGCATTATGGTAGGTCCGTGAAGATGATCTGGTGCAGGGTCTCTTCTCGCATATGTTATCGCCATTACTGATGTAAATCCTTTCGCCTATGATTTACTATTTGAAAGATTCCTAAATCCAGCACGTATATCTATGCCAGATTTTGATATAGATTTTGAAGATACACTAAGAGAAAAAGTAGTTCAATACGTGACTGAAAAATATGGACAGGATAAAGTATGTGCTATATGAACTTACATGAAATTAGCAACAAAGGCTGCTTTTAAAGATGCTGCAAGAGCCATAGGAATACCTTTTGAAAAATCAAATCAAGTGTCAAATCTTATGGGAGAGATCAAAAGTCTAAAAGATATCACTACAAAGAAAGATGATATCTCAGAAGAATTAAAAGCATTTTATGATCAAGATAAATATTTAAAAGCATCCATTGATCAGTGAGCAGAATTAGAAGGAAATTTAAGACAATTATGAGTACATGCATGTGGGGTGATTATTTCACCAGACCCAATCACAGAACATACAGCTACACAAATTATCACAAAGTGAAAAGAGCAAACATTAGTAAGTCAATTTGATTGACCTACGTTAGAATATATTTGACTACTAAAAATGGATTTTCTCTGATTGAGAAACTTATCAGTAATCAAAAACTGTATAAAAATATTGAGAGCAAAATATAGACATATTGATGACTTAGAAAATACAGCACAGATAGAACTTTATAAACAAGATCAAAAACTTTTTGATGAGTTTATGGAAACGATGTCTTTTAATCCAGACATGAGTAATCAAGAAGTATTTGAAAAAGTATTTATGACAGGAGATACGACATGAATTTTCCAATTTGAATGAGAAGGGATAAGGAGATTTTTGATTGATCTCAAACCAAACCATATCAACGATCTTGTGGCAATGAATGCATTATATCGCCCATGACCTCTAGAATTTATACCTAGCTATATTAAAAGAAAACACTGAGAAGAACCTATAGAATATATGTTACCAGAACTCATTCAAATATTGAATGATAAGTATAAATCTGCAGAGATTATCCAACAAGAAAAAGCAAAATTAGAAGAAGATCTCTGACCTATTATGTGATTAACCTACTGAATTGCGGTATATCAAGAACAATTAATGTTCTTAGTACAAGCAATGGCATGATTTTCTCTACCAGAGGCAGATCTTTTGAGAAGATGAATAGGTAAAAAAAAGAAAGAAGTGATCGAGCAACTCAAACAGGAATTTATTGTCAGGGCTGAATCATACAAGGAATATAAACCAGAGACTTCAAAATTCATCTACGAAAAGATGATCGAACCTGCTGCTTCTTATTCATTTAATAAGTCACACGCGGTATGTTATGCACATATTGCTTATCAGACATGATATCTCAAAGCACGCTACCCTGTAGAATTTTATGCATCATTACTCAGATCAGTTGAAGAAGATACTGACAAATTATGACTCTTTATTGATGAGATCCAATTGCATAATATCACTATCTCTCCGCCATATATTAACAAAGCATATAATCATATTGCTGCCTTAGATAATACAATTGTGATGTGATTTTATGCATGTAAATGAATCGGATTTGAAATAGGGGAAATGATAGAAGAGGAAAGGAAAAAGAAATGAATATTCACATCTCTTGCAAATTTCTTAGAGAGATGTCCTAATATAGCAAACAAAAGAGTACTAGAATCACTTATTAAATCATGAGCATTTGATGAATGGTATGACCGTAATACTTTATTAGTAAATCTAAATACATTATTAGATCGACATAAAACTTCGACTAGTCTAGATATGTGATTATTTTGATGATTAGCTGATTCACAAGAGCTTATTTTACCAGAACAAGCTACTACCAGTGTCATCGAGAGATGTAGATATGATATGGAGATTTTCAAAAATATGATTTCCTGACATCCATTAGATGGTTTATATCTGTACTGTAAAAAGTTCTGATTTATTGAACAATATAAAAAATCAGCAGACCCATGTTCTTTTGAAGTGGCTGTCATGGTAAAAAAAATAACAAGAGCAAAGAAAAAATGATTTTTCATCATGGTAGAAGACATTACAGATTCATTTGAATTCTTTGTAAAAGAGACACTAGATATCAAAGTATACGATATCCTGATCTTATCATGATACAAAAGCAGAAACTGGGGAATAGATAGTATGGTCAAAATTTCCATAGAAAGATTTACTGAACAAGCTACCAAAAGTGGTAAATTTGATCCACAATGGACAGTAGCCAAAGTAAGAGCATGAAGAAAAATGAGTGTGAAAGAATCTCTTATAGAAACTAATATAGCAAAAGAATCAACAATAAAAGATGAAGAAACCGAAGAGGATATTATTATAGATAATCATAGCATAGATCCTAACATACCTATACAAATAGCATTACCTGACTCAATAGAAAAGATCAATACTCTCATCGAAATCTTGCGTACACACACTGGAGATGATTATATCGTCATTATTAACAATAAAGAGCATCATATTACAGAGCAATGAATGCAACTTATACAAGGATTAAACTAAATACTTTTATCAACTATTCTCATCACTATATGATCAATCTCTATGATTTTGTTGTTTCTCGCGATTTTATTAGCTATTTGTCAAAAGACACTACATATACTATATTTACAGATTGAGAAAGATGAGATGATACTAGTTATATTCATCGGTTTTCTTTTGAAGAACTGTTACAGATGAAAGCTCATCATGAGCATTGAAAGATAATCTGCATTGCTCAGAGATTAAACCATGAAGATATCAGAGCAATAGATAATATATTACAAGAGTCTTGTACATGGATCAGTTGTAATCCATGAATAATGAGTATTATAGAAAAAAACCATCCTGAGTATAATGACATTTTGCCTATGCTTGAACGTTGATATATTATCAAAGAACCTATCAATAAAGAAGATCTCATATGAGCAATCAATGAACAATCTTATGTAAGAGTTTTCGATATACCTATTCCCAACAAGCTATCAACATTGCAACGAGATCACGGTATAGCGTATCTTTCTTGATCTAAAACTCAGACACATTTTACTGTATTATCTACTACATCAGCGTCAGATAATGTCGTTTGAGCTTTACACAATTGTAGCAAAGGATCTGATAATATTTTTGAACTATATATATGGTCACAAATAAGCATTGAACTGAGTAAAGAGATAGTCCAGAGCATAAAAAGGACTCAACGCGTTATTATTATTATAGATCATAAAGCAACAGAAGAGCTGTGGTTGTTTTGCGATACACTTATTAAACAACATTGTGGTAACAATGTTATCATACAGTATATATTCCCTCAATTTCATCTTGTATCTAGCATATTAATAGATTATATTCTAGAAGAAGCACATTTTGATCAACCAGCTATTGAAGCATATATTATGGAAAGTATAGAAAGCTATAATACACATATTGCATAAATAGTTGCTTATTATAATATAAACACATATTAAGGTTATATTAAGGTATGTTGATTATTATGGACTTTATACAATCAATAACAAGATTGTACTTTATATTATTATTTTCATCACACATGAAAAAATTTATCATTCCAATGATTGCAGTATTAAGTCTTACTACTATGAGTACTTTTGCATCTTCTGATGACATCAAAACAGATGACGACAACGTAAGTAAATCTTATATTAATAAAGTGAGAGAAACAAAAAAGAAAGAAGAAGTAAAAAAATCTGATGATAATAGAGAATGAAAACAATTAGTAAGTGATGCTATACAAGCGGCTATCAAAGCTAATAATTACGAAGCATTTGTTAAAGCTTTTAATGAACAACTTGCTAAAATTACAACACCAACCAAAGAACAATTTGCTAAAATGGTAGCAAAATATAGTACAAAAGAATTAGACGACAAATATGCACCTATACAGGCTGCTATCAAGGCAAATGATTATGAGGCATTTGTTAAAGCATTCAATATATTAAAACCATCAAATATTACTGAAAATGTTATACCAACAAAAGAAGAATTTGCAAAAATGGTTGAAATGTCAGCGAAAAATGATGCAGTGCAAGCAGCCATCAAAGCTAATGACTATGAGGCATTTGTTAAAGCTTTTGAAGCAAACAAACCAACAGTTCCAACAAAAGAAGAGTTCGCTAAAATGGTTACATTAAAACAATCAATCAAGGAGAATAAAACTGAAATTAAAACAATAAAAACTGAAGTAAAAGCAGGAACTATTACTAAAGTTGAAGCTAAAGAAAAAATTAGTTCTATCAAAGATGAAAATGCAGCCACTAAAAAAGCCGTAAGATTAGCAAAAAAACCATTAAGAAAAGTTTGAAGATTAGCAAAATAATAAATACCATATTATAATAATATGCCATCTCTTGCATTAGAGATGGTTTTTTGATACAATTCAATAAATCTCAGGTTATTTTAAGGATAAAGTATTATTATGAATTTTATGAAAAATCTAAAAACTTCTACTCAAATTGCGTTAAAATTCACAGTATATTTTGCTGTTATTTTTTCGATATTATGAGTCATAACAAATGGAGTATTTTTTAGACAATGGAGTACTAATGAATATAATAGAATAAGATGAAAAGAAAATATAGTAGAGCCATTAGCTCGTAAATGACTATGATGAAGATTCAAGGAAACTGGATCACCAATTATTACATTAGAGTATGTTGAAGATATAGAGCAAGAACTAAGAAAGAACACCATTACACAGTCAATCAGCCAAATTGATGGAGTATATATCATGTATTTCATCACAAAAAACAATATAAAAATTATGGATGTGTCTCGTCCAATTGAAATGCAATATACATTACTTTGGACAACATTACTAATTATTATTGGAGGAACTGTTTTTACTTTCTGAATCTCTCGTAGATTTTCAAGATCATCATTACAGAAGATAAATGAATTGGTAGATTATACTAAGAATCTCGATATTAACAACCTTACCAAGAAAGTTCCAATATCCTGACCAGAAGATGATGAAATACGTATTATAGCTAATGCTTTCCAAAAAAGTCTCAATATTATCAAAGAACAAACTGACAGTCTTAAGGACTTTGTATCGTATGCCAGTCATGAACTCAAGACACCTCTCAGTACAATTCGTGGCCTAGTTGATCTCAGCACAAAGACTAAAACTATAGAAACAGTTTGACCAAAAATAAAGAAAACTCTGACTGAAATGACAGATCTACTAGATACATTATTACTCATTACAAAACGAGAGTTTCATGATATTCAAAAAGAGTATATAGATATCATACCAATCATTCGTAACGTAGGAGAACAAATACAGGAACAGTATGGTATAAAAAGTATAAGTTATAATGCAAATCTACCAGAACAATACACAATTCTATGAAGTTCAGATATTATCAAAATAATCATATCAAATCTATTAAATAATGCCTATAAGTTTACACCAGAACAAGGCACCGTATCGCTCTCTATAGAAAAAAATAAATTAATCATCACCGATAGTGGAATAGGTATATCACAAGACGATCAAGAAAAGATACGAACAAGATTTCGAAAAAAATCTACCGAAAACAACAATTGATATGGATTATGACTTTATATGGTAAAACTACTGAGTGAAAAACTCTGACGAACGATACAATTAAAAAGTACAGAGAATAAATGAACAACCTTCACTATCACGATGAAATAATTGTTACTTATTAATTTTTAATTGCGCATTATCACATGAATATCCTCCTTGTAGAAGACACGATCGATCTCTGAGAGACCATACGTGATTACCTTATCGCTTGTGATTTTACTGTAGATCGAACAACGACTATCAGTCAGGCAAAAGAACTTTTATCCAAAAAAGTATTCGACTGTATTGTATTAGACCGAATGTTGCCAGACTGATCTGGAGATGAGTTATGTAGTTATATAAAAACAGAATATCAGACTCCAGTGATCATGTCGACTGCCAAAAGTCAGATAGAAGATAAGCTTGAAGGTTTTGATGCTGGTGCAGATGATTATCTATCAAAGCCTTATGATCTGAGAGAACTAGAAGCTCGCATCCATGCATTAACCAAGAGAAGTGAAAATATCATATCAACACAAAAGATAGGAGATCTGACTATCAACACCGAATCAATGCAAATATGGAAAAATAACGAAGAGATACATTGTACTAACACAGAATGGATAGTCATCAAGATACTAGCCGAAGATACGAATAGAGTGATATCAAGATCAGATCTTATAGACTATATCCGAGGAGGAGAAGGTACTCGATGATTTGAAAATAAGCTCGATGTACTCATCTCAGGACTAAGAAAAAAATTGGGGAAAACTTCTATTGAAACAGTAAAAGGATTTGGTTATAAGCTCAATTAGTAATAACTTATTTTATATATATTTTCATATTATGAATCTCCACCCTATTATCGTTCACTTTCCTATCGCATGTCTTGTATTATATTCATTGATAGAAATAGGAAGTCTATTTTCTCCTCGAATAAGAAAGAATCTTGAGATTACTAAATATTTCTTACTCATCATAGGAATATTAGGAACATTTGGTGCTCTACAATCTGGTGAGATAGCTCAACAATCATTTTGAAGATCTGATCTTATTCACACCCATGAGGAATTTGGAGAGAAATCTCATATTACCTATATAATCATCTGATGTTTCTATCTTGCAAAATTTATCATCAATAAGAGAATCTTTATAAAATACTGGACAAAACGAGAGAAATCACATCTATCATGGTTTATCACCTTTGTAAATAGTAGCATCTCTCGCTATATTATCGCATGTATTAGTCTCATAGGTGTAGTATTATTATCTATTACTTGAGCATTAGGATGAGCAATATCTCATGGTCAAGATACTGATCCTATAGTAAGTATTGTCTACGATATATTTGTAGGGAAATAATATAATTT
>JACCDH010940869.1_pt1 | contig 11479 bp, 10 predicted proteins | sample 7442481 | NCBI WGS metagenome assembly JACCDH01 (sample SAMN15323433, study PRJNA562643) | freshwater metagenome | isolation source: river surface water | place: USA:Blue River Watershed | collected 2017-08-15 | reverse complement strand
GGCTATAGCGTCTCATCTGCGGGCGATGTTAATGGTGATGGCTTAGCTGATCTGATTGTGGGGGCTCATCCCTCTGATCCACTGGCAGGAGCTGCTGCGGGCCGATCTTATGTGGTCTTTGGCGCAACTAGCGGCGCCTTTGCGAGTGCTGTTGTCGATCAATTTGGCACTAGCGATAGCGATAGCTTGTTAGGTACTAGTGATAATGAGACGATTGTGGCAGGCGCTGGGGATGACATCATTACTGGCAATGGTGGCGCTGACGTGCTCTATGGTGGCGCGGGCAACGACCGCTTTGTATTAAATGCAGATAACTTGACTGCCTTACAAAGTATCTTAGGGGTTGGCAGCAATACTGATCAATTAGCTCGTATCAATGGCGGTTCTGGCTTGGATACTCTGGCCCTTGATGGTGCAGGCATTACCTTGGACTTAAGCTTAATTGCCAACCAAGGCGATGGTGGATCACGTATTGAATCTATTGAAAGAATTGATTTAACTGGTAGCGGTAATAACACCTTAAATCTGTCTCTAGCTGATGTGCTTGATATGTCCAGCATGAATCTGATTAACAGCGCTACGATGGTTGGCATTGGACGTACCGGAGGTACGTACACCTTTGGCGCAACAGAGCAACGTCATCAACTTATCATCGATGGTGACGCAGATGATGTGATTAACGTGACTAGCGGTGGATTTAGTGATAGTGGTCAAACGATGATTGCTAATGGTCAAACCTATGCGGTCTATAACAGCGCTGTAGGCATGGCTCAACTCTTAATTGATCAAGATATTAATCGGACCGGAGTTTTATAAGTGACAAATATTTATTAGAGCATGCAAAATTTTCTGCCAGCCACAAGTGGCAAGACGGTTTCTCAATGGTCAAATATTAAAAATTCACCGCTATGTGTTGAGTATTGGCTAGAGCTTCTATCAATATATACAAAGGCAGGGTTGAGATTTCCTGCAATATATGTTGCTAGAAGGGTAAGTCATATAGATCAAAATTTAAAGAGGCAAATTGATGCTACAGGCTTGATAAATTGGGATTCCGATCAGGCTGAAAATGAAATACTCACCCAGGGCGTAGGGGGTGAATCAGAAAGATTGCAAGATCAGCTAATCTCTTGGTTAAGTGAAAATCCTGAAGATTGGTTCTGCTGGACCTACCTTGCAGGTCTTTATGAGCTGAGGGGCACCCACCATGAATCAGAGGCGGGTGCACTTGAGAAGGCATGCTCATTAGAGTATCTTGAAGGCGAGACAATGCACCTTGTGGGTCTTTGGTGCCTGAAGTTCGGTAAAGCACATAGGGCGGTTGAGCTCTTTAGCGCCCTGTTGCAGCTTAGACCTTTGCGTCATGGTTCTATGATGCACTTGGGTGTTGCTCTTATGGGGATTGGTAATGTAGTTGCGGCTCAAAAAGCTTTCGCACGAGCCTCGCTTTCAAGTAATCCCCGTTTTTTAACTTTACTCGCCACTAAAGTTTGTGCCCATAACTATTGGCAAGAGGCAATAGAGGTGTTAAAGAAAGCTGCCCAGATTAGTCCAAACGACCTTAGTGTTAGCTTGCAGCTTGCTCAAATACAATCAGATACATATTCACTCTCAGAATGCCAAAAAACCTTACAGAGAGTACTTGAGCAAGATCCAGAAAATGCTACAGCAAAAAAAATCAAAGCCGGGCTGTTTGGGAAAATGGGCGATGCAGCATCTCATCTAAAACAGTTAGAAAAGGCATATGCAGAGGAGGGTGGCGGCCCTCAGTCGCGACTTATCTCTAGTATTGCAATGACTTTACTCTATCAAGACGATCTCAGTGCGCAAGAGATTGCGGATAGACATCGAGAACTATGCAATAAAGTGGGAGAAGGCTTTAAGGATGTTAATCACCTCGCAACAAATTTTGATCGGAAGCGACCATTAAGAGTAGGTTATGTTACAGGCGATTTGCATCGCCAACATCCTGTTTGCATCTTTATGTTGCCACTGTTGATGGAGCTAAAAGAATCGGATATCCAAACTTACATCTACCACACCGGCTCAATGTATGATCAATATACAGGGCAGATAAAATCTTGTGTCCATCAATGGGTAAGCGCAGCCGAATATGATGACTGGTCCTTGCATGAGGTCATTTTAAAAGACGAGATCGATATTTTAATTGATTTGGCTGGTCATACATCGACACATCGCCTTGGGGTATTTGCAATGCGCTCAGCCCCTATTCAAATGACCTACTTAGGATATCCTCACTCAACAGGTCTCTCTCAGATGGATTTTCTGATTGGCGATGATGTTGTAAGCCCTGAAAGCAATCAATCTCAATTTAGTGAATCTCTGCTTAATCTGCCAAATTGTGTTTTTTGTTGGTCTCCGGTTGATGAATATCCATTGCCGCCTCCACGAAAGGGGGGTGCTCCCGTTATCTTTGGTTCATTTAACAATATAATGAAATTGTCGCCTAAGACAATTGCTCTTTGGTCAAAAGTTCTTCATGCGGTGCCAATGGCACATTTGCTTTTGAAAGCCCCATCTCTGTCTGATTCGGCGGTGGTAGAGCGGATAAGGACGCTTTTTTTGGAGCATGGTATTGAGGGTGGACGTATTGAGTGCAGGGGTCCAAGTGAATTGAGTGTCATGATGGCTGAGTATGGCGATATCGACATTTCTTTAGATCCAATCCAATACAATGGTGGTACAACAAGCTTACAAGCGCTTTGGATGGGTGTACCCCTTGTAACTATGAAGGGTAAAAACTTTTCAAGCCTTATGGGCGCGAGTTTTTTAAATACTATTGGAAAGTCTGAATGGATAGCAGATACTGAAGATGAATTTATAGAAATATGCACTCGATTAGCTGCAGATATTTTGACTCTTCGTCATGAGAGAAATAAATTACGGGAGAAAATGCAGCAATCGCCACTCTGCAATATAAAAGACTTTTCGCGTGATTATGAGGCTTTGTTACTAAGGGCGTGGAGGCAGTGCGGCACTAAATGAGACTTTGGTGAGTGGAGTGCCAGGGGTATTTAATAGCTTAAATAAACGTTTGATTAGTTTTACCAGTTAATCTTCAAACTCCTTTATCTTGCTTGAAAACAATAGTGGTACTTTTTGTAGACACGTTAAATGACACAAAAGCATCTTTTTGGATATCAAAATCCACCTCTAGAATTGTCACGCCCTTATAAGCTTGTGATTTCATTTCAGCATCGATGATTAGATCTTCTATTTTACAAGTCTGACACCATGGCGCATGAACATGTAGGATGGCAGACTTATCCACCTTCATCAAAGTATCAAATTGGCTTTGAGTATAGGGTTGCCCTGCCGCAAAAGCCACCACTAATTTCGTGAAAAGCATGGCAAACAAGCCACAATTAGCAATGAATTTAAGTATATTTTTAATCACTAATCACTTCAAAATATTCATATTTTAGAGTCCCGTCAAGACGGGACTCTATTGACTTCTCAATCAAATTACTTTGACATACCGTCTTTAGACATTGAATCTTTCTTCATATCGTCTTTAGACATATCATCAGCAAAGGCAGGCATTGCTACTGCTGAAATCAATAAGGTTGCCAATAAAACAGATAATTTTTTCATTTGTAATACTCCTTTAGGAAAGTTAAAAAGCACTTCGGTGCTACATGTGGTGAGAGTTGGAATTAACTTCCACCATACCAGTTGTAACCTTGATCCTCCCAGTAGCCGCCTGGGTTAACATTGGTTACAAAAATTTCTTGTATATATTTGGGGTTCTTATAGCCTAATTTGGTTGGCATTCTGAGCTTCATGGGATAGCCGTACTTAGGCGGCAAAACCTCATCTGCGTAAGTAAGTGTTAGCAGGGTTTGTGCATGCATTGCTGTGGGCATATCAATACTAGTGTAGTAATCATCGTGACAACGAAAACCTACGAAGCTGGCATTAGTATCGGCGCCAATGTGTTTAAGAAAATTTCTAAACCGCACTCCACCCCATTTACCAATAGCACTCCAACCCTCTACGCAAATATGACGAGTAATTTGACTGGTTTGAGGCATGGCGTGAAGCCCTGCCAAGGTTAAATCCCTTGTGTCGTGAACCAAGCCTGAAACCTTTAGCTTAAAGTTCTTTGGGCTTGGGCGAATCTCATCTTCACCATAAAAAGCATTAAAGGGGAATGGCTTGGTGAGCATCTCTTCTGAATAAGTTGGTGCCATCTGATTGGGGTCGAATAACCAACTCTGAACCCGGTCATTAAAGCGCGACATCACCATTAGGGCTCGTTCAATTGAATCTTCGTTACTTAAGGTGCAGCCGCTGAGCATTGATATGGCGCCAAGACTCAAAGCCTTTTTGCCAAAAAGGCGTCTGGAAGGAATATCTAAACCTTTGTAGACATCCTTGACAATTTCTTTATTGTGGGAATTAATGATTTTCTTTTTTTCAATCATCTTACTTACCCCTTGTCATAATAAGTAATGTCTTAGGTGCTAACGCCACCATGATTATATGTACCGAAATAAAAAAGATAATGAATGACATGGCAACAAAATGGACAATTCGGGCATTGTCAAAACCACCCATGAGATCTCTTAGCAATGGAAACTGCACGGATTTCCAAATGACCAATCCAGATATGACCAAAAGAATTAAATCAATGATGGCTGAGAGATAGGCTATTTTTTGAACTGCGTTGTACTTACTTAAGTCCTCGTGAGACAACTTGCCCTTTAAGATATTAATTACATCTGCAACCAGTTCTTTTGTACTTATAGGGAAAAACTTCTTCCAAATTCTCCCAGTTGAAAAGTTCAGCCCAAGATAAAGTAGGCCGTTGGCCACCAAAAGCCACATAAGAGCAAAGTGCCACAAAAGAGCGCCGCCAAGCCATCCGCCTAGAGTGAGGGCCTGAGGAATCATAAAATCGAAAATAGGTGAGGCATTATAAATTTTCAAGCCAGTCATGGTCATGACGATCACAGCAATGACATTGAGCCAATGCGTCAGCCTTACATAAAGCGGGGCGATCAAGAATTGTTGGTTCTTTTTTACAAGAGTTGTCCTGTCAATCATCAATTTCAAGTAACGGTTAGAAATAAAGCTCGGCAAACCGCTCTTTTAAGGCTGCTAACTTGGGCAAGTCATTAAAGACGATGTAAGGTTGAGACATGTGGCTAGCCAGGTAGTTTTGGTGATAACTTTCTGCGGGATAGAAGTGAACTAATGCAGAAACCTGGGTGACTATAGGCTTTACAAAAACATGCTCTTTGGTAAGCAATACAATTTCTTCTTGGGCTAATTGCCGTTGAGATTCGTTTTGATAAAAAATAGCTGAACGGTACTGCGTCCCAACGTCAGGACCTTGGCGATTAACTTGAGTAGGATTGTGGGCGACACGAAAGAAAACCTCCAAAAGCGTTTTATAGGCAACCACTTTCGGATCATAGGTCACCATAACACTCTCGGCATGGCCAGAGCCCCCATCGCTTACTTCAGAGTAGGTAGGATTGATTAGTTTGCCACCTGCGTACCATGAAGTGACTTGGCTTACACCTTTTACATGCTTAAAGACCGCATCAACCCCCCCCCAAAGCAGCCGCCTGCAAATACAGCGGATTCAGATTGTGAGCCTGCATTGGTAATACCTACTGCACCCATAAGCATGATGGATAAAGCTAGGATTTTGATCATGATCATACTTTTTTAAACAAGTTAAACTGATATTCGTTTTAAACTGCCAATCGGTTACAGCCCACTTAAAAAATAGTTGTAACCAGAGCAGCCCCTCTAACGAATAGGTAGTTAATAACTGTGAAATTGATTTATGAGCAATTCAAAGAATGTCAAGTTTGATACTTTGGATGCTCAACTCAAAAACAGGTTTATTGCATCAACATCCGGAGGTGAGAAGTCATATTCTCAGTTCTTGACTGGCTTAACACCCTACTTACGCGGATTTTTTAGGAAACGTATGCAATCTTGCCCCGATCATATATAGGATTTAGTTCAAGAGACGCTTATCGCCATTCATATCAAAAGGCATACTTACGATACTACCTTACCCATTTCAGCTTGGATACATGCTATTGCCAAATATAAATACGTGGATTTTTTAAGGGCGCGATAGCACGAATCTAATTACGATAGCCATAATGAGGCTGAAGATCTATTCGCATTTTGCGATACTACGGCACAGGAATCTAAGCGAGATATTGAAAAGCTACTAGATGGCTTACCTATCTCCTTCAGAATTCCAATTCAGCTAACCAAGATTGAAGGTTACTCTGTAAAGGAGGCATCCAAAATATCTGGCATGAGTGAATCGGCAATCAAAATTGGTGTGCACAGGGGGCTAAAAAACTTTCTTTGGCACTGGGATTTAAGTATGAACACTGATAGATTGATCCAAGTTTTGTCATCTGAGGCATCCAATGATCGTGGTTGGTCATTGAGACCGAGACTTTTGATTGCCCTCGCTTTAGGCGCTAGCACTTCATTCCTTATGATGCTGTTTGCATTGGGTATTCAGCCGAATTTAATTGAAAAAATGGCATTACCCCTATTTTGGACCAAGTTTTCCTTCGCCCTTACTCTACTTGGGATTGGTTTAATCATTGCAACCATAAGTTCTCGACCTGGAAAAGCTGCCTCCAAATACCGGTTGCTATTCATGCTACCTATCGCTGGAATATGGCTTATTGCCCTCCAATCAATTGGAGACTCAAACCTGGCTTCATTGAGTCAAATGGTTCAAGGTGATACTTGGAAGGTATGCTCATTGCTCATTGTTTACCTATCCGTACCTATATTCATTGCGACTTTTTGGGCGATTAAGGAGATGGCTCCAACAAAACCGGCACTTACAGGCTTTATGACGGGGTTATTTTCAGGCGGGCTGGCTGCTTGCATTTATTGCCTGCATTGCCCAGAGCTTTCTCCAGTCTTTGTAGCAATTTGGTATTTACTGGGAACTATGATCCCGGCGATAGTTGGGGCTATTTTGGGCAGGAAAATCCTAAGCTGGTAATAACTCTTGATGAGCTTCTTAAATATAGCCATCAAACATCAACAATACTCTTGCAGCAATATGCTTATTTATATCTCTGATCTTGGCTGAAAGCGCACATTTGACTCGGGCCGCCACTTTGGCTGAGTAAGCGCTATTGCCCGACCAGGAGCGCATGGCCTTTTGATCGGTAAGGGGTGGCCATTTTGGCGGTAATATGCGGTAAAGCTATTTGTTGAGCAAGGGGGCATTCCCGAGTAATATTTCTATGTAGAGCTTCATTGTGATTGCCATCCGAAAAGCTCGCTGATTGCTTAAAAAATCCAAGCAAATCTATTGACAGGTTAAAAAAGATTAAGTTCCCCTTGTTTAACCTGTATAAAGCCCCCCCATTAAAAAAAGCGGCTAACAGGCGTAAAAAATGGTTTTGCCCATACATCGCGTATTTACGAGATATGACTTCAGAGATCTTGTAGTTGACGCAAATAATGTCACGGTTCCTTTGCCAATGCGACGATAAATTTACTTCAAAATAACACTCTTTTAGCGTCCTTTTACATTGTCTTACCAGGCGGCATGCGTTTTCATGCCCTCTTTGGCGGTATCTCAAGGGTGTCGATAATAATTGTCAGGACCCTTCAATGTAAGGTCAATAAACATTTGTATAGCTTGCCGGAGAGTGTAATGGAAGTAGTCATATGCTCGATTGCGCCAGGCTCATGACGGTATGCCTAGACGGATTTTGATCGTAGTGATTCCGCTTATGCAGTTGCTATTTAGTTTGGTTGTAATTTGCCGTGCAATTGTATGGAAATGAAAATTGACTGGTGAATGGTAATAAAACACCCAACCAGTTGGCATTCTTTATGAAATATATTGGTTGTGCCAATTACAAAGTGCATGTATTGAATGTTCGATTCTCTTGCAGGGCGCACATAGCAATGAGGTCCAAAAGGCAATTCGGCACAGAGAGATGGCTTATTTTGTTTATTGTAGTGTGGGTATTCGTATCTAAGCGTTAGCTCTGACGTGAAATACTCTGAACGCTTACCCCAAATATTACAAATAATGGCGCAACTTGTGAGTAATCTTATATGCATACCCCAAACTTTGAAATTGCCTTAATTTGTGCATGCGTACTAGTACTGCCTCCTAGTTTAATGTAGATACTTTTACATTGACTGGCTATCGTGTTGGCTCAAATCATTAAAGCGCATGCAATTAGTTTTTGAGTATTGCCCGCGAATAATGCACTCAGCACTTTAAATTCTCGCGGGGGGATCATTTAAAGACAGAGGCTTTTTTGGTAACCCCTGAGAGGGGGGGCTCTCTACAACATACAAGATGCTGAAACCAGAGTCTCTCCCAAGATTAATAGCTGATTTGGCGGTCATTTTTACGTAGGTAATCGTGTTTTCTCCCAAATTTACTTTGTGATGATGCTGAATGCAATCATCGCTACTATTTAGCGCCTGGTTATCGGTTTGCATATCGAGGATAAAAGCATCCTTAGGGAGGTAGCTATCACTGGTAAATCCAAGAATTCGATTAAATGGGGCACTCTAAAGTTTTGCATACGCTTGGTTGTTGAAAAATGCTTTCCCGCAATCATTTTTCCAAAACAACAGGTTTTTAGATTGCATTAATTAGTTTCTGGGGTATGGCCTCAATTCTCATGCTCAGGCTGCGGGGGGATTTGCTTCGCCAGCAAGATTGCAAATCGGTTGACTCTTAAAGGAAATCGCAAATATCCTCTTTTGGATTAATTGCGTGGTGACAATTCTGGCTAGTTTTAGTTCAATTATTATTTTCAGATTGCAAAAAATATAAGTAGATATCCTAGCTTTTTTGTTTGCGAATGACGTATAAATTGGCGGCATGAGTAAATCGGATAGTCAAGGCGCTAGCCATTTTATTGCTGACCTGAGATAGGGGTTCCATGGGGCGATCTGATGGCTTACATGGTTTTAAGTATCTTTCACCCCATAAATATGGGATTCAAAAATTCTCTCAATGCTCCTAAATTTAAGAAAATTTAGAAAATCTTAAGTAATATGCCAAATGATCCTGAGCTTAAAGTTAGCCATTTGATAAGCGCTCATCCAGATCCAGTGTTTGTGAAAAGCATCGGTGGCAGTTTTTTACACTGCAACGCATCTTTTGCTGAAATTGTTGGGGTGGAAATTAGAAAAATTCTCGGATCACGCCTTATTGATATTGTCAAATCGGAGTTCTCCAAGGCTTGTGAAAGATCAGACAAGTATCTTCTAGCTCGTTTATCGCCAACACAAACATATACCAGCCCGATTCATAACAGGTTAACTAATGAGCAGTTTGACGTTCACCTGACCAAAAGTATCTGCATTAATGAGGATGGCTATCCGCTTGGATTTATGTGCATTGTCAGGTCGGTTAAGAAAAGAGTTTTAGGCTCTGCTCCTGCTCAGTTAAGTGCGAGAGAGCTTGATGTTCTTCGATTGGTTGCTGCCGGGCGAACCCAAAAGGAGATCTCTAACGATCTATCTATTTCGATTCATACAACGGCCCACCATATGAAATCAATTTATCTCAAGCTCAATGTAAATAATAGGGTGCAAGCTGTATCTGCTGCAAGGTCATTTAGGTTGATTTGATATTTTTGGTATCGGTAATCCGTGATTAATTCTGGTCAAAATGTAGTTGCAAAAAAAGCTATTTTTCAATTTAAATTAATTCTTTTCCGACAAATTCTCGTATTGCTTCTCTCAATCAGCTTTATGCAACATTGCCTAGCTGGTGATAGTTTGTGGGACGCAACAAGCCTAATAGAAATAAAGCAAGGCTCTGAGCTGTCTAATAAGATGGGGCTTTATCAGGGCTCCGGAGGTTACGATTTATCCGGCGGTTCCCCCGTCAACCTTAAAGCTTGGTACACCCCAACTTTTGTTGATACCAGGGTTACCTATATGACTCAGTTGCATCCCAAGGTTGGCTTGATTTGGGGGTTTAGTACTGGTGAAAATGCCCAAAAATATACCATTGACCCCAGTATGAGGTTGGGCCTTGTATTTCGCCACGAATTTGACAAGACTTCGGCCCTATCTTTAAGGGGAACTACTATTTTGGCTGGCAGACTTAGAGAATCTGCCTGTACTGCCAATTATGGGGACATTGGCGGAGTTCAACAAGTCAATTGCCGTATGGCTGCAAGCACTTTACCGCCATCTCAAACCTTGCAATACTTTACAACGAAAAGCCTTACAACTTCAACACCATTTGGTTGCAGTACACCAAAAAATTCGATTAATGCAGCGCCTTTGAAAGGATGTGTGATGAAATATCAAATAAAAAAACTACTCTTTAGTGTAGCAACAGTAATATTGGCTCCCATGGCTTTCGCTCAAGCGACTCAACCTTGGATGAGTCCAGAAGTAGGTAATGCCTGGAAATCTGGCTATAAAGGTCAAGGAGCAACAATTACTTTTGTTGATGACTTTACTTCTAGGAATTTAATTGTGGGCAATCAAAGAGGATTCTTGCAAATTGGACAGCACGGCTATTGGACTGCGCAAGAAGCTAGCATGATCGCACCATTGGCCGCCATTCGCAAGCAGGATTTTTCCAATGCCAATGCTGTTCAGCTTTCCCCCAGGGGTTTGAACACGATTAACCTAAGTTACGGAATGTATGCAAATTCAGGCTATACGACCAAGCAGATTAGGTGGAGCGCGCCTGAGCAATCCATCATTAATTATGCAAATAATGGTAGCGCGGTAATTTCCAAAGCTGCCGGTAATGACTATGGCACTGCGGTGGGATCGGCAAACTCAAACGGGAAGGTGGACTACCTGAACTCTGCCCTAGTCGGTTCAAAATCAGCTATCTTTGTAGGCGCTCTCGATAAGAATGGCACCACAGCCAGCAAAGCTAATATCGCCTCTTACTCGAACGTTGCCGGTGCAAATGCGGCAGTCCAAAACAAGTTCTTGGTTGTTGGCGTCACTGGTGGCAATGACGCTTATTACAAGTTGTATGGCACTTCATTTGCGGCACCTGTAATTTCTGGTTATTCCGCCATATTGGGAAGTAAATTTACTAGAGCTGATGCCACAAAAATAGCCAATCAGCTATTAGCCACAGCAAGAACAGATACCATCGCCAACTACAATGCCAGTATCCACGGCAAGGGTGAAGCAAGCATCGCAAGAGCGCTTGCCCCGGTTTCGATTCGGTAAGCATCACCCCTAGATGCGTTGGTGCCGAAATAAACTTGGCGCATCTAGGTGGGTTTATATCTCACCAGATTCAATCGTTTTGGTGTAGTTTTATATACCCACGCCATGATTAATTTCATCACTTTGTTGATCGCTCGTGTTGATAGCAAATTCAAGCCTCTCCCTGCCAAATCGATCTATACGACGCTCAAACTTGGGTCGTTACAACTATTTCTGAACCCCCCCCTTTTTTTTCGAAAAGACAATCTTGGTCCTGAGAGCT
>JACCDH011185147.1_pt1 | contig 11480 bp, 10 predicted proteins | sample 7442481 | NCBI WGS metagenome assembly JACCDH01 (sample SAMN15323433, study PRJNA562643) | freshwater metagenome | isolation source: river surface water | place: USA:Blue River Watershed | collected 2017-08-15 | reverse complement strand
CCGCCTGCTTCAATCTGTCTTCTGAACATCGGTATCACCGAACCATTAGAGCCCAATACATTTCCGAAACGAGTGGTAATGAAACTGGTTTTATTATCAGGCTTATTGTTTAAGCACTGTATATACATTTCTGCAATGCGTTTACTAGCCCCCATTACATTCGTTGGGTTTACTGCTTTATCAGTAGAAACCATTACGAATTTTAGTACTCCGAATTCTTGACTTAAGTCGGCCATGGTTTTAGTACCGAATGCATTGACACGTATAGCTTCGAAGGGATTAGATTCCATTAAAGGAACATGTTTGTAGGCTGCTGCATGAAATACTTTCTGCGGATGGTACTCTTTGAAAATACGGCGCATTGCACGCTCGTCAGAAACATCCGCAATAATAAATTTTGTTAATACATTACCTCTGTCTATTGATTTTCGAAGGTTAATTTCTAGTTCATACATAGGCGTTTCAGCCTGATCTACGAGTATTAATATTTTAGGTCGATAGCGTAAAATTTGATTGGCAATTTCAGATCCAATAGAGCCTGCTGCCCCTGTGACCAAGACTACTTTTGAACGCAATTCGTTCATGATATTTTCTTTATCAAGTTGTATTGGAGCTCTGTTTAAGAGATCTTCAATTTTTACCGCTTTGATTTGTTTAGATGAAAGCTCTCCATTGATCCAGCGAGCAATTGGTGGTACGTTTTTTACTTCAATTTCTTTTTCTAAACAAAAATTGACAATGGCCGCTTTACGCTGGGGATTGATATTTTGTATCGAAAGAATAATTTCTTTGATATGCTTTTTATCAAGCATGCCGTTCAAGGCTTCTTCCGGACTGTAAATCTTTACACCTGCAACCGTTTTACCTTGTTTCGATTTATTATCATCAATAAAGCCCATTACGTTCACATTTGAACGTTGATCTTGCACCAAGGTGTTTAAGGTAATGATACCCGATTGCCCTGCACCGTAAATCAAAACATTACGTTTCAACTCTTCTCCATAACCCACTAGGGTAATAAATGCTGCTTTGAAGACAATTCGTGCCGATACTAATAAAAACATCGACAACACTGAATGTATTATGACAATAGAAGTGGGTATAGGGTAATGCAATGCATTGGTAACATTTACATAAAGAAAGGTGCCGATAAATACCGAAATACCAGAAGCCGTAGAGGCTTGTATGATCTTTATGGCATCGTATAAACTAGTGTGCCTAATGATACCTACATACGATTGAAAAAGTACGAAATAGAAAAGATAAATAAAGGCAACGAAGTAGAAGCTGTTGGTTACTTCGAAAAACGACATTAGTTCTACTTGAAAATTAAAACGTAATATCCATGATAATAGATAGGCCACGGTAATTAGCATTAGGTCGATAGTTAGCACTAACCAACGAGATGCGTATTTACCAGTGTATCTATGTAATAGATTACGAAATAGGGTCATGTATATTTTTCAATTGACTTTATTGCAAATATAATGATTAATTATAGAAAAATGTAGGATGTAAAATGTAGGATGTAGAATAAAATGAAATGTGTTGAGATTATTGGCGGATGCGGTCGCCTGAGCCTTTACCTAGAACGGTAACGATAATGTAGTAGAAGTAATTGTATAGATTTAAGTTTTGAGTCATTTTAGCGTCAGTTTCAGCTAAAAGTTTTGGGGTAGACATGTCTATTTTGTTAATTTGTGCAAGACCGGTAATACCAGGACGGACATTATATACTTTTAACTTCTCTCTTTCTTCGATCAATTCAGTTTGATTAAAAAGATTAGGTCTAGGGCCAACCAGACTCATATGGCCGACCAATACATTTAATAACTGAGGCAATTCATCTAATTTAGATTTACGCAAGAATTTGCCGAATGATGTGATGGAATTTGCACTCGCTAAATGAGTAGCAACAGATTGTGTATTTATATGCATAGATCTGAATTTCATTAAACGAAATGAAGATTTATTTATACCTACACGTTCTTGACAAAATATTGGAGAGCCAGTATCAAAATAACCAATGATACTTAGAATTATAAAAAACGGACTTAATAAAATTAAGCCTATAAGTGCAAATGTAAAATCAAAAATACGTATCATTTAATTTTTATTAAAAGATTTAATTGTAAGTGCTAAGCCATCCCTAGCGCTTACTGGCAATGGCTTGCCAATCGCCGCTTTAATTTTAGCATTACTTACTACATACGATTCAGTAAGTTTTTGTAAACGCTCTGAATTTAAAGGTAAGTGCAATTTATCACCGATTTTAGCAATTGCTCTGATAAAAGCAGAATTGATTTGTAGTAATTTAGTTTTACGATTTAATGAATTAGAGATAATTTCAATTAATTCATTGGTCGAAATGGCTTCATCATCTGCCACGTTATAAATACCAGAAGGAATCTCATCTCTTTCAATTAATTCTTTGATTACAAAACATAAATTTTCAATGCTTAAAAAAGAACGCTTATTATCGAATGAAGCTAAAGGCCAAGGTATCCCTTTAGACACTAATTTATAAAGTAAGTTCAAGTTACCTTTATTACCCGGTCCATGAATCATACAAGGTCGTAATATGTGATAACTCTTACCAGCCGGTAATTCAATTGATTGAATATACTGCTCAGCCATTAATTTAGATTTACCGTAATGGGTTTGAGGATTTGGGGTATTATTTTCATCAAGAGAACTAGAAACAGAATCTGCTACTGCTTTTACTGAACTAATGAAAATGAATTTTTTAGCATTCGATTTTAAGAACTCATTATAAAGGTTGGATGTAAGTTCAAAGTTAGCTTGATAATATTCATCAGGTATACTTGTATTCTTAGTATCGTGAGCTTTACCTGCTAAATGAATAATTATATTTTGGTCTTTGAATTGATTAAATAAATTTGGATTTGATCTATCAAAATAGTTTATGTTAATGTTTAAATCATAGTTAATTAGATTTGAACCTACAAAACCTTTAGCACCTGTAACTAATGTATTATTCATTAATTGTATTAACTAATTCAACATATTTTGACACAACTTTTTCTTTTGAATAAGAATTCAATATTGTCTGTCTAGCATTAGCTCCTAAATTCAATAATTTATTTTTATCATTAACTAATGCAATAATCTCCTTTTTGAAATTTTCTATGCGATTATCTGATATTAAAATAGCACAATCTTTATCAGCAAGAAAACTATGCAGAGGAGTATTAAAACCAGAAGTTACTATTGAAGGCTTACCACAAGACATAATAGTATATATTTTCGAGGGGAATCCTTCTTCTTCCATAGATTCATTCATACATATGAAATGAATATCCGCTAATGAATTAAATATTGGGATATTATTTCTGTTTTGATATGGCAATAAGAGTATGTTGTCTAAATTATTTAATTTGATTTCATTTATAATTAATTCTTTTTTTACTCCTTCACCAATAATAATAAATTGGATTTTACCTGTAGTATTAAAATATTTAGCAGTTTCTAATATAGGTAACCAATCTTGTGCATGACCGATATTACCTGCATACATTAATTTTAATGCTTCACTGTTAATATTATAGGACTTTAAAAAATCAAGTTCAACCTGCATGGGTTTATATAAATCTGTATCCACGAAATTTGGTATTACCTTTAATTGTTCTTTTGTATAAAATCTTGGTGAAATAATATTATAAAATAACTGATCTATTGTTGTAACATACTGGCAATTATTATATATAAATGACTCCATCCATTTAAGAAACTGAATAACAAATTTATTTCTAAGATTGCCATGTTTAATTAAAAAATCTGGATATATTTCCTGAACATTATATATACATTTCGCTCCTTTAATTTTAGAAATTATTACTGATAAGAAACCAATAGATAATGGAGGTGAAGGAGTCAAGATTAAGTCAAGATTATTTATTCTTAGGGCAATTATGAATGACATAATATGCCAATAAATAAAAGATAGAATTCGAATGAATGTATTCTTGAACTTTTTTAAGTTTACATGGTAAACTGTAATGCCATTAAATATACTTTTGTAGTATAATCCGAAATATTTTTTTTGTAATATCTGAGTAGAATCACTTGATTCAACAATGTTATAATGTGGGGTTGTGGTTAAAACTACTACATCATTACCTGCATCCCTTAAACCGCATGCTATATCATTGTATAAATATGCTGTGGATACACCATCTGGACTGAAAACAATACTATGTATTAATATCTTTTTACCCATTATTACTCAGACCAAACAACTCTTTTCACATAATCTACATATGAAATAATTATACGTACCATTTTATCAGACACATTTGGCATTGAATAATCAGATACTCTTCTAAAATCTCTTATTTCATTTCTGTTTTGATTAGAAACTTGCACTATAGCTTGTAAAATTCTTTCAGGATTTAAGCCAACCATCATTACTGATGCTTCTTCCATTGCCTCTGGTCTCTCATGTGCTTGACGAATATTTAATGCTGGAAAATTTAAAATAGATGATTCTTCAGAAATTGTACCACTATCAGATAATACTGCGTAAGAATTCATTTGCAATGCATTGTAATCATTAAAACCTAAAGGTTTCAATAGCTGAATGTTGCTGTGCAATTTAATACCCTTCGCATCGATCATTTTACGTGTACGAGGGTGAGTGCTTACAATAATAGGGTAATTATATTTTACAGCAATTAGATTTAGACTTTCAATTAAACCTAAAAAGTTTTTTTCGTTATTAATATTTTCTTCTCGGTGTGCTGAAACTACAAAATATTTATGAGCTTCTAAGTTTAGTTTATTTAAAACTTTTGATTCTTGAATAGAACTCATATAATAATTCAATACTTCGAACATTGGCGAACCTGTTTTAATAATTCTGTCAGCAGGTAAGCCTTCACGTAATAAATACTCTCTTGCTATATCACTATACGTTAAATTAATATCAGAAATATGATCTACAATTTTACGATTTGTTTCTTCAGGTACACGTTGATCGAAACATCTATTACCAGCTTCCATATGAAAGATCGGAATATGCCTCTTCTTAGCGGGTATAGCACATAAGCAACTGTTTGTATCACCTAATACTAAAAAAGCATCGGGCTTTAATTCTTCCAATAATGGGTCTATTTTGATTAAAATTTGACCAACTGTTTCTGTAGCAGTAGCACCAGCAGCATTTAAAAAATAATCTGGTTTACGAATACCCATATCATCAAAAAATATCTGATTTAATTCATAATCATAATTCTGACCTGTATGAACAATTACATGTTCTATTGCTGATGATTCATCTAATTTCGCCATCACTCTTGCCAAACGAATAATTTCAGGGCGAGTACCAACAACAGTCATTACTTTCAATTTCGATTTCATATTTTTCATTAAACAGTTTCCATAAAAGTATCTGGATCTTCTGGATTGTAAAATTCATTAATCCAAAAAATAGTATACAATTCTTCTTCACCAATATTTTTTATGTTATGTGTATACCATATTGGCATATCTACATAAGATGGCTCGTCTCCATCCAAATAAAAATCCATTACATCATTTGTTCCAATTTGCCTGAGTTGAATTAAAGCTTTCCCTTTAATTACAGCAAATCGTTCAATTTTACGAGTATGAAAATGGTTTCCTCTTGTTATACCGGGCACTGTTGTAGAGAACGAAACTTGCCCTCCAACATTCAATCTTATTATTTCTACGAATGCACCTCGAGGGTCAACGTTCTTTTTGAATTTTACAGGGAAATGATTTCTCAAATCCATATAACACCTAAATGTGTTAAACAAATTCAACTCGAATGTATTATCAAATGACGGTATTATTCCAGAACCAGCATAATCATTTTTAAATGTATTTAGCAAGGATAATATCTCCGAAACTTTTATTTGATGAGTATGTGCAATACTAATACTACTGTCTACACTATCCGAATGTATTGCTTTTATAATTTCAGAAACAAGTTCAGAAACATAAATTAATTTCAACTCCCCATCGACTTCAATTTTAGGAACTTCGTTATGCGATAGCTGATGACAAAATGTTGCAACAACTGAATTATAATATGGGTTCCCAAACGGGCCGAATACATTTGGTATAATCAAACCAGTAAATTTTGCACCTGCGTCCAATGCCCAATTTGAAAGCATTTCACGAGCTTCTTTTTTTGCTTTCCCGTAAGGGTTATCCCTTTCTTCTTGTGTTGAAGATGAAAAAATTACGTATGCAGTAGAATTTGTTCTAATTAATGAACTTCTAAGTTTATCTGCAAGTTCAATGTTAGTACTATATATTTTACCTGGATCTGCATGTCTATTGACTGCTGCTAAATGTATTATCACATCACAATTAGATACAAATGCATCTAGTAAGTGCTCATCATCAAAATAATTTCTTTCAAATGAAATACGTTCATACAAATCTGGATATAATCCAATTGTATTATATAGATGTTTACCTACAAAACCACCTTGGCCTGTTATTCCGATTTTCATTTTGAATTAGTATGGGTATTGTACAGCATTCTTATCACCAAGTATATCTCTTTTAATCATTGGCAATTTGAATAATAATTGTTTCATCCCTTCTATATCTAACTGATTAGTATTATGAGAATGGTATTCTTCTAAATTAAAAGAATCTTGAACTCCTTCAGAATAATACTGCTCATAATTTAAATCTCTATTATCTGCAGGTATTCTATAATATTCACCCATATCCTCAGCTTTAACCATATCTTCTCTATTAACCAAAGTCTCGTATAGTTTTTCACCATGGCGTACTCCAATGATATTTATTTTACTATCAGATTTATATAATTCTATTAATGCTTTTGCTAAAGTTTCAACAGTAGCAGCTGGCGCTTTTTGTACGAATAAATCGCCTTGCTTTGCATTTTCAAACGCAAATAATACTAAATCAACCGCATCTTCTAAAGTCATCATAAACCTTGTCATGTTCGGGTCGGTAATACTCAAATGTTTACCAGCATTCATTTGTTCTACAAATAATGGTATAACTGAACCTCTAGATGCCATTACATTACCATAGCGAGTTGCACAGAAAATAGTTTTGGTATCATCTAAATTTCTAGATTTTGCAATCATTACCTTCTCCATCATCGCTTTAGACATTCCCATTGCGTTGATAGGATATGCTGCTTTATCGGTACTAAGCACAACGACTTTTTTTACTTCGTATTTTTCTGCAGCTGTTAATACATTGTCAGTACCTATAATATTTGTTTTTACTGCTTCCATAGGGAAAAATTCACAAGAAGGAACTTGTTTTAATGCAGCTGCATGGAAAATATAATCTACACCTTTTACAGCTGGTTCAACACTTGCATAATCTCGAACATCACCTATATAAAATTTCACTTTAGGGTTATTTAATCTCTTACGCATATCATCTTGTTTCTTTTCATCACGACTTAAAATACGTATTTCTTTAAAATGGTCTGTATCAATAAATCTGCTAAGAACTGCACCCCCAAAAGAGCCTGTGCCACCTGTAATTAATAATATTTTGTTATTCAACATTTTTTGAATTGTTAAAATTTAAAATTTTTCAATATTAGATTATCCTTTTCTTCAGGATTGGGATAATTTATTAGTACAGCCTTATATACACCCTTAAAAACAAAAAGACTACCTGCTGAAGCTCCTATAATTCCAAATTTGTTTATTAGTAAACCAATATCATTTAAACTACCAGCTCCACCAAGTACTGTTAGAGGTAGACTTGTAACATTTCTAATTTTCTCAACTAAATTTATGTCATAACCTTTCATCACACCGTCATTATCAATTGAATTTATAACAATTTCACCTGCACCTAAATCTTCTATTTTTTTTACAAAGTCAATTGGATTAATTCCAGTAGATTTTTTGCCATTATGAGTATATACTTCATAACCGCTAAGTAATTTTTTCTTAACATCTAAAACAACAACCACACTCTGGCTACCTACACGCTCAGCTATCTGAGTAATAAGATCTGGATTTTTGATGATTGATGCACTAAATGCAATCTTCTCTACACCTAAGCTAAAAATTCTTTGAGCTTGTTCTGGAGTTGATACGCCCCCACCATAACATAAAGGCATCCTACATTCTGATGCTAAGTTCTCTATCATTTTATAATCAGGTTCCCTTCCTTCAGCTGTTGCATCTATGTCTAAAACCGTTAATTCATCAACTTGCTTTTCATTAAAAATTCGAACTGCATTTATTGGATCCCCAATATATTTCGGACTTTTGAAATTAACAGTTTTCACTAAACCTCTCTTATGTACTAATAAACAAGGTATTATTCTAGGTCTTAACATCTTATAGTTTTGCGAAATTGTTTAATAATTGTATGCCAAATTGATGACTTTTTTCTGGATGAAATTGAACACCATAAATATTTTTATGATTAGCGGCACAAGTAAACTTAATTCCATAGTCTGCTGTTGCTAAGACGTCGTGTTCATTGTGGCAATGAAAATAGTATGAATGCAAAAAGTAAAACTTAGCATTTTGTTGTAACCCATTCAAAAGTGGATTGTTTGAAGTCCCGTATATGTCATTCCAACCCATATGTGGTAAATGCGTCTTATATTGAATTTTGTTTACATCAAATTTTTTGACGTCAGCTTCGATCCAACCTAAACCATGGCTTATACCCTCATCACTTCTGTTTGCTAACATTTGCATGCCAACACAAATACCTATAACTGGTGTGTTTTTTACTAATACTAGTTCGTCAATACGCTCTCTCATACCAGAAGAATTCAATTTTGCCATTGCGTGGTCAAATGCCCCAACACCAGGCAAAATTAGTTTGTCGACATTTTTTAGATCACTTTCTTTCTCAGCAATCTTAATGGGAATATCAAGCTTGTTATAAATATTTACAAAAGCTCTAATGTTACCTACTCCATAGTTTATAATTGCTATCATCTGAATAATCTTTTTTCTAAACCTAATTTCATCATTATATTTGAACCCATACTGATTAATGATTTTTTATTTTTATAATCTCGGTATGTTTTGTTTTCAGAATTAAATATATTATGAAGTTGATCAACAGTTAAGTCTAATTTGTTAGCAACATATTCGAATTCTTGTTTTAAAAACTGTTCATTCATTTCAGGTCTAGAAATTCTATCTAAAGCTTCATCTCTAGTCATTTGCTCAGTCAAAATCAAACTTGAAAAGTGCGCTCTTCTTTTTTCAAATCCAAATTTCTTTGGTAACCAATAATCTTCATAGAATCTGGTAAATCTAGACTCGTGATGCTTATGTTGAAATTTTTCCCAACTAAACTTTTCGAATAAAAGCTTTTCAACATCATTTTTTACATACGGTACTAAATCAAGTGGCTTGATTACATTCATACCATATATGTACTTATAATATATCTTATAAGTCAAAATGTCTACTAATGGGAACGTCTTCAATGGTCTAGTACCAAATTTTTTATGTATATCTCTTACCAGTGTTAGGTCTATGCCAGCATACCCTCCCCATTCTTCTGGCTCTCTACAACATTCAGTTGAAATATTTGAACCTGTAATTATGTTTTTTATTTTGTGTTTTCTTGCAAACTTATAAAGTGATGAGAAGAATGCATAATCTTGAGGAAGATCTTGGTCAGGTATGCCAGACTTCAAAAAAGCAACTTGTAAATCTTTCATTTCTTCCCAATTGATTACTTCAGTGTAGAGATCTAAACCTAAGCCATCAACTATTTTCTCAATATTACCAACTGCCTGATCTGTATTCCATCCTGCATCTACGTGAAAAACTAATGGCCTTAATCCCATTATTTCTTTTGCTACATAAACAGCGTAAGAACTATCTAGACCTCCACTCATACCTAGTATGCAGTCAAATTCTTTACCAACTCCTTCTTTCTTTATACGATCAGCTATTATCATCAACTTTTTATGTCCTTCTTCATTAGGAAACCAATTCGGTTTCATCACTTGATGGAAGTTATGATAATAATCACTAACACCATCTTTGTCAAAAATGATATTAGGATCTGATGTATCCATAATTGTTTTGGTGCAAATTTGATATTCTCTTGAATTAAAACCTGAAATTCTCATTATACTTTATTTATTAATTCCTCATATAATTTTAAATATTGATTATACTTATCATTTTTGTCAAAATTCTCAATAGCCCTATTCCTACATGCATTTGAATAAAATTCCTTACCGTTATTTCTAATCGAATTAATCGCAATCAAAACACCATTAAGATCGTGTTTTTCTACTACCATACCAGTAAATTCATCTATAACTTCTGGACATGCTGTTGCATTATATACAATCGCAGGTGTACCACAAGAAAGCGCTTCTGCAGTTGTTAAACCAAATGTTTCCTCAACTGAAAGATTAACGAAAACATCTGACAAATTAAAATAATCAACTAGCTGTGTAAGATTCTCAGTCTTTGGGATTCCAATTATATTCGGTGGCAACACTTTTAACTGTTTACTATTTAAGCCTATAAGAATTATTATTTCGTCATTTTTCAAAAATTTACTTAATGATATAAAATCATCAAATCCTTTACTCTTAGACCAAGTACTAGCGACACCTAAAATAACAAAATCAGATTTTATATTATACTTAGACTTAATCATAGTTCTGTTTTGGCGAATATTGAAAGTGTTTGTATCTATTCCGTTATATATAACTTGATGGTTGATATTAGAAAGGAAAGAATTACTAACCACACTGTCCAGCCATTTAGAGACTGAAACAATTACCATATTATTTACAGAATTAAAAATTTGTTTTTTGAGTAAAAAATTTTGTTTCGATCTATCAATAAAAATACTCGCAGGATATTCTCCTATTTGAGGACAATTATTACATTCCGACTGCCATTTAAAACACTCTACTCTACTAAAATGGGCACAATGCCCTGTAAATGACCAACAATCATGAAATGTCCAAACTACAGGTATTTTGCTTTGAGATAAAAAATGAAACAATATTTCTATGTTAATATAATAACCATGTAAATGATGTAAATGAATAACATCTGGTTGTATAGCGCTAATCTTATTAATTAATTTTTTTGTTGCTTTTCTTGACCCTAAACCATGTCTATCTAAAAACCTAGTCTGCAAACCATGTAAAAAAACATCTATTTTATTGCCAATTTTTATAATATTTGATTTGCTTGGTCTTGGAAATCTTCCATGTGCAATATAACTAACCCAATTGTTTTTGATAGCTACAAGTCCTATAGCTTCTGCTATTGTGCCTGTTGAACCAACATTCCCTTCTACTACAATTTGTAGAATCTTCTTTTTTCCCATTTTTAAATTGATTTACCATTATGAACATTTCTATCAATATTATTCTTTCGACCTAATTCAATTGCAAGAATTGATAAAAATAAACCCAGCAATTTTTGTTCATCTAATAAACTATTAATACTAAACGCTATTAGTGCTGGAATAAT
>JACCDH010750924.1_pt1 | contig 11480 bp, 10 predicted proteins | sample 7442481 | NCBI WGS metagenome assembly JACCDH01 (sample SAMN15323433, study PRJNA562643) | freshwater metagenome | isolation source: river surface water | place: USA:Blue River Watershed | collected 2017-08-15 | reverse complement strand
GCTCCCCAGGCAAAGGCTGCGCCTACGCCCATGAACATCAGGCCTGAGAAAAAGTCTTTTTGGCTTTGGATTTTCAAGTGAATCGTCCTCGTTGTTATAGGTCTGCCACCCCCGGGTCCTGGTGTTGGACGTGTGGGGCGCCGTGATAAACGAAGCGCGAAGGTTAGTCAGGACGCCCGATGGAGGTAACTGTGGCGTTCAACAGCTAGGGTTTACCCGGCCTGTGTAGGGGGGAGGGCTTCGCGCACCGCGCTCAACCATGCGGGGTCGATGCGCCGTGCCAGATCCGCCTGCACCGGCATGACCGCGGCCTTGAAACGTTGGCGTTGCGCGGCCGTCGGGGTGTGGATGCGAACAGCACCCGCGACACGCAGGGCGGTCAGGGCTTTGTCGTTGTGCGCGTCGGCGATGCTGTTGCCAAATTCCAGCGCTTCACGCAGCGCCTCATGCACCAATGTGCGGTCCCGGCTGGACAGGTCTAACCAGAAGCGTTGGTGGGTCACCACGGCATACCCCAGGTAGCCGTGCTGGGTGAGGCTCAAGTCTTGTTGCACGACCTGCATGTTCTGAGTCCAGAAGTTGGACACCGGGTTCTCCGTGCCGTCCACCACCCCGCTTTCCAGCGCCCGCCGTGTTTCGCTGAAGGGCAGGGTAACCGGGCGCGCACCGAGCGCCCGCATCTGCTGCGCAATCACGCGCGAAGCCTGCACCCGCATGCGCAGGCCAACAAAATCAGCAGGCTCCAACAGGGGCCGATTGGCGCTCATTTGTTTGAAGCCGTTGTCAAAAAAGCCCAGCCCCAGCAGGCGCTGTCGGCCCAGGCGGTCCAGCAGACGTTGCCCGACCGGGCCTTGCGTGAGTCGCCGCACATCTGCCACCCGGTCAAACAAAAACGGAAGGTCAAACAGTTCGAACTCGGGAAACCCAATGGGCCCGAACTTGGAAAGCGACGGCGCCACCATGTCAATCGCCCCCAGTTGCAGCGCCTGCATCTCGTCCTGGTCGCCATACAGCTGGCCTTGTGGGTAGATCTGTACCCGGATGCGCTGTCCGCTGCGCTCTTCCACCAGGGTGCGAAAACGTTCCAGCGTCATGCCCTTGGGCGTGTCTGGCGCCACCACATGGGACAGGCGGATGGTGGTTTCCGTTGCCGCCCGCCCGACGGCGGGCAAGGTGGCCGCTGCCGTACACGCCAAGCCGCGCAGCCATGTGCGGCGGCCCATGGGGGCAGGAGGTGCAGGGTCGTGCATGCTCGTTATTATGCGAGTGCCCCCTTGCACCCGCCATGCCTGACCGTTCACCGGACCCGTCCTTCGACTTTGCTTTGCTGCGCCATGCCGATCCGATGGGCGTGGCGCGCAGCCCTTGGCCGGGCGGGTGGTTGCTGGGATTCTTGGCGCTGGTGGTGGCCTCGGTGGTGGCGCTGGTGTTGTACCTGCAGCACTTCGAGGTCGAAGAGGATGCGCGCCGCCAGGCCGCCGATGCGCAGTGGCTGGAGCAGAGTGTGCAGTTTCACTTCCGTCGGCTGGAAGACGACTTGCGCACCGCGGCGCGGCAAATGAATGAAGTGCAGGGCGGGCTCTTGTGGCGCGAGCCTGGTGTGCTGCTGGATCAGGGCTGGGTCGGCGCCGTTCAGACCCCGGTGCCAGTGCGCTGGGTGGCCGATGAAGCCACCCATATGCAAAACGCACAAGCCCTGGCCACCATGTACTCTACCGCCAAGGGCTTGCGCCGCTCTGCCTATGCGGGGCCCATGCAGGAGGCCAACGGCACGTTGACTGACACCGTATGGTTGGCCGTCCCCTACTTTGAGCGTGGCCAGTTTGTGGGCAACTATGTCGCGGCGCTGTCCTTGAACCGGGCGGTGGCCGCCCTGGTGCCAGGCTGGTTTGCCAAAGACCATGCGGTGCGCTTGGTGTTGGACGAGGGTGAGGCGCCGCCCGCGCGTGCCGGTGCCTTGAGGCCCTTCCGTGCCGCCATGAACCTCGCAGGCTCGGATGTGTTTCTGGAGGTCACTCCGGTGCAGGAGCGCCCGGCTACCGTGCCGCGCCTGTTTTTGTTGGTGGCCATGGTGTTCTTGGGTGGCATGCTGGTGAGCCTGTGGGCGCTGCGCCGTGACATCGTGAAACGCCAGCAGGTACAGGCCCGCCTGGAGGCCGAAGTGGCGCTGCGGACATCCATGGAGAACTCTGTCACCATTGGCTTGCGCGCCTGGGATCTGGGTGGCAAGGTGCTCTATGTGAACGATGCCTTCTGTCGCATGGTGGGGTATGCGGCGCAAGAACTGGTGGGAGAGTCGGCACCCATGCCCTATTGGCCCGAGGACCAGACCCGCGGGCTGCAGCAGGTGCACGACGACATATTGGCCCAGGGCACACAACAGCAAGGCGTCGAAGTGCAGTTCCAGCACCGCAGTGGCACGTTGGTCGATGTGCTGATCCACGAGGCACCCCTGCACACTGCCAATGGCACCCACATCGGCTGGATGAGCTCGGTGCTGGATATCAGTGAACGCAAACGCGCACAGCGCCTGGCCGCCCAACAGCAAGAGCGCCTGGACGCGACAGGCCGCTTGGTGGCGGTCGGCGAGGTGGCGTCCACCTTGGCGCATGAGCTCAACCAGCCGCTGGGTGCCCTCAGCAGCTTTGCCACGGGCCTGCTCAACCGTCTGAACGCAGGCAGCATCAGCCCGCAAGACACCGTGCCGGTGATCAGCCGCATCGCGGTGCTGGCCGAGAAAGCAGGTCGCATCATCCAGCGCGTCAATGCGATTGCGCGGCGCCGCGAAATCTCATTGCAGCACCTGGATTTGGTGGCTGTGTTGCAGCGCGTGGTACCCCAAGGGGTGGAGGCGGTGGGTCCGGTCTGGATTGCGGCCGACGAACTGTTACTGGAGCATTTGGTCAACAACCTGCTGGGCAATGCCCAGGAGTCAGCCGCCCAGGCTGACGCACCTGCCCAGGTGCAGGTGCGTGTACATGCCGATACGGCCCGGCAGGTGGCTGTGTTGTGTGTGGCCGACTCGGGCGCCGGTGTGCACGAAGAAGACCGTGAGCATGTGTTTGAAGCCTTCTACAGCACCAAAGACGGTGGCATGGGCATGGGCCTGGCCATCTGCCGCTCCATTGTGGAAGCCCACCACGGCGAGATTGCGGTGGACCGTGACCCAGTGCTGGGCGGCGCTCGTTTCACGGTGGAGCTGCCCCTGGCCTCACAATACGCACCCGAGGCAGACACCCCATGAGCACCACCGCCATCCATATTGTTGATGACGACCCCGACATGCGGGACGGGTTGGCGTGGCTGTTTGACTCGCGCGGCCACCAGGCCACCACCTGGGACGGTGGTGCGCCATTTTTGGAGGCCGCCAAGGCCTTGCACGGCGAGTGGCCCCATGCTGTGGTGGTGTTGGATATTCGCATGGTCCCCATGACCGGGCTGCAAGTCTTTGAGCAACTCAAGGCCATGGCCTGCCCCTGGCCGGTGTTGTTTTTGACGGGCAATGGAGATGTGGGCATGGCCGTGGCGGCGGTGAAGAACGGCGCCTGGGACTTCCTGGAAAAACCGTTCCAGGACAACGTGTTGGTGGACCGCGTGGAGCAGGCCCTGGCCGCCGCCGCCGCCGACGGCAACGCGAACCAGGAAGCGCACCGCCTGCGTTACGCGCTGGCCTCGCTCAGCCCGCGCGAGCGTGAGGTGCTGGACCAGCTCATCCTGGGCCACTACAACAAGAACATTGCCGACCACCTGGGCATCACCCAACGCACGGTGGAATTTCATCGCGCCAATATTTTCGAGAAGATGGGCGTGAGTTCGGCCATCGAGCTGGCCCACAAACTGGGCCGCCTGCAGCCCATCGTCAAACCGCAGGCTTGAGGCTGCCCTCGCGGTCCCCGTACAAACCCCAGTGGTGTGTGTGGCACGGAACTGGCTAGTATCGAACCGTAACTTGACCAATTGGTTAGGTTGTGAGCGATGAACTGGTGGCTGTGCTCCATTGTGGTGCGGCCTAGACCCTAGCACTGAGCGTCAATGAACCATTCCGAAGCACTCAACGGGCAGCTGGCCCCTCCACCCGCTGGCACGCCAGCGCGCAAAGCCGTGGAGGTGCGCAATGCCAGCGTGGTCTACCAAACGGCCGACACGCCCGTCCATGCCCTGAGCGACATTTGCCTGGACTTTCACGAGGGTGAATTTGTCTCGCTGATCGGCCCCAGCGGCTGCGGCAAAACCACCCTGATGCGTGTGATTGCCGACCTGGAGCACATCAGCGCGGGGGAGGTGCTGGTCAATGGTGTGAGCCCCCACGATGCGCGCCTGGCCCGTGCCTATGGCTATGTCTTCCAGGCGCCTGCGCTCTTTCCCTGGCGCAATGTGCTGGCCAACGTGACCTTGCCGCTGCAGATCCAGGGCAAAGGCAAGGCAGAGGCCAAAGCGATTGCCCTGGAGCACCTGGAGCGTGTGGGCCTCAAGGGCTTTGAAGGCAAGTACCCCTGGCAGCTCTCGGGTGGCATGCAGCAGCGCGTGTCGATTGCGCGTGCGCTGTCCTTCGAGCCCAAAATTTTGATGATGGACGAGCCTTTTGGCGCGCTGGACGAGATCACGCGCGACCGGCTCAACGAACAGTTGCAGCAGCTCTGGCAGCGCGAGCGCCGCACCGTGGTGTTTGTGACGCACAGCATTGCCGAGGCGGTCTACCTGTCCACCAAGATTGTGGTCATGTCGCCCCGACCGGGGCGCATCGTCAAGGTCATCGAATCGACACTGCCCGATGAGCGCCACTTGGGTCTGCGGGATACGCCGGAATTTGTGGCCCTGGCCCATGAGGTGCGTGAGGCGCTCGCCGATGGCCACCACTAGAACACCCGTCCAACGCATCGTTCACGACTGGTTGCCCGTCGTGGTCGTTTTGCTGGCGGTCGTCGTGGCTTGGTACGGCGCCGCCTGGGGGCTCAATGCACAAGGTGCCATCGAGCGTGTGCTGGACGAAGAAGCTGGCTACACCCAGATGGAGCTGTTCGAGGCCACCATGACCGTGGAGCGCCCGCTGATGCCCGCGCCCCACCAGGTCGCCACGGACTTCTACGAGAGCCTGACCGAATGGCCGATCGACTCGCCGCGCAACCTGATCTACCACGTCATCGTCACCGGTCAGTCCACGTTGCTCGGCTTCGTCATGGGCACGGCACTGGGGCTCTTGCTGTCGGTACTCATCGTGCATAGCCGCACCTTGGACAAGGCGCTGCTGCCCTGGATCGTCGCCTCGCAAACCGTGCCGGTGCTGGCCATTGCGCCCATCGTGCTGGTGGTGCTGGGCAGCCTGGGGTTTTCGGGCACGGCGCCCAAGGCCTTTATTGCCATGTACCTGTGCTTCTTTCCGGTCACCGTGGCCATGGTGCAGGGGCTGCGCTCCCCACAAAAGATTGAGACTGAAATGATGCATACCTACGCCGCATCGCGCTGGCAGTCGCTGTGGCTGCTGCGCCTGCCTGCGGCTTTGCCCTTCCTGTTTCCTGCACTGCGCGTGGGCGTGGCAGCGGGTCTGGTAGGGGCCATGGTGGCGGAGCTGCCCACCGGCGCACAAGCCGGGCTGGGTGCACGCTTGCTCACCGGTTCGTATTACGGGCAGACCACGCAAATCTGGTCGGCCTTGGTGATGTCGGCGCTGCTGGGCTTGGCGCTTACTGGCATCGTGGCTGCCGTGGAGCGCCTGGTGCTGCGCAGCCGGGGGGGCGTATGACAGAAGGCATGACTCCCGTGTGGTTCTGGCCTGGCATGTTGCTCCTGGCCTTGGTGGCGGGCTACAGCGTCTACCGCATGGCGGCCTTGAATGGCAGCCGTTGGGTGGGCATGGCCACGGCCGCACTGTTTGGTGCCTGGGTCGTGGTGTTCTGGGAGATTTTGGTGCGCGCGCTGGATGTACCGCGTGTGCTTTTGCCCGCACCCAGCCTGGTGATTTCTTCCATCGGCGACCACGCCCCCAAGCTCTGGGGCGACTTTGTACAGACCGTGGGCAAGGCCGTGTTGATTGGCTGGGCACTGGGCTGCGGCCTGGGTTTTGCCGTGGCGGTGGCGATTGACCGCATGCCGTTCTTGCAACGCGGTCTCTTGCCTGTGGCTTCGCTCACCAGTGCCATTCCGCTGGTCGGTGTGGCGCCCATTGCGGTGATGTGGTTTGGCTTTGAGTGGCCGTCCAAAGCAGCGGTGGTCGTGCTCATGACCTTCTTCCCCATGCTGGTGTCCACCTTGGCAGGCTTGCAGGCCGCGGGCAAGCTGGAGCGTGAGTTGATGTACAGCTACGCCGCCAGCTACCCGCGCACCTTGTTGGCGCTGCGCCTGCCGGCAGCACTTCCTTTCATCTTTGGTGCGCTCAAGGTCAATGCCACGCTGGCACTGATTGGCGCCATCGTGGCCGAGTTTTTTGGCTCGCCCACGTCAGGTTTGGGTTTTCGCATCAGCACCGAGGCCGCGCGCATGAACATGCCGCTGGTGTGGGGCGCGATTGTGGTGGCGGCGGTAACCGGGTCGGTGGCCTACGCCTTGCTAGTTGCATTGGAGCGCCGCGCGGCGTTCTGGCATCCCTCAGTGCGCGAAGGGTGAGCCCGCGCTAGGTCCGTGTTGCGTTTTTCCATTAACCCGTAGAAGGAGCTTTCCATGATGTGTTCTTCCCAATGCGCCAAGAGCCTGCTGGCCCTGGCGTTGGCGGCTGCCGGCTTTGCCGCACAAGCTGCTGACAAGGTGACTGTGCAGCTCAAGTGGGTGCCGCAAGCCCAGTTTGCCGGCTACTACATGGCTGCGGCCAAGGGCTTCTACAAAGATGCCGGCCTGGACGTGACTATCAAGCCCGGTGGCCCCGACATTGCGCCCACCCAAGTGATTGCCGGCAAGCAGGCCGACATCGTGGTGGACTGGATGCCTTCCGCATTGGCGGCCCGTGAAGCCGGTGTGCCCCTGGTCAACGTGGCCCAGGTGTTCAACCAGTCCGGCCTGATGCTGACCTGCAAAAAGGCCAGCGGCGTCAGCACTCCCAAAGACTTCAAGGGCAAGACCCTGGGCGTCTGGTACGGCGGCAACGAATACCCCTTCCTCAACTGGATGGGCAAGCTCGGCCTGAAGACCGACTCCGACATCAAGATCCTCAAGCAAGGCTTCAACGTCGATCCGCTGTTGCAAAACCAGGCTGCTTGTATCTCCACCATGATTTACAACGAGTACTGGCAAGTGGTGGACGCTGGTGTGAAGGAAAAAGACCTGGTCACCTTCTTCTATGAAAAAGAAGGCGTCGCCACGCTGGAAGACGGCTTGTACGTGCTGGAGGCGAACCTGAAAGACCCCGCCTTTGTAGCCAAGATGGGCAAGTTCCTGAAAGCCACGCTCAAGGGTTGGGACGCTGCCGTCAAAGACCCTGAAGGTGCCGCCAAGGCCGTGGTGTCTGCTGACACCTCCGGAAGCGCAAGCCTGAAGGTGCAGAAGCGCCAAATGGAAAACGTGGCCAAGCTGATCACCAATGCGGGCACACCCAAGATTGGCTATCTGGAACCCGCCGCCTATGAGCGCACCGTGAAGGTGTTGCTGGCCGGTGGCAGCGACCCCGTGATCAAGAAAGACCCGGGCAAGGCTGCGTATTCCCACGCCATCTGGGAAGCGGCACAGAAGTAATTGGACAATCGGTGGCATGAACTTTGTTGCCGATGCTCCCAAGGGCCTCATTCGCCAGGCGAATGAGGCCCTGATACTTTCTGCGGCCGAGAAGGTGTTTGCGCGCGCCGGTTTTGGTGGCGCCACCATGGCGGCCATCGCCGAAGCCAGTGGCCTGCCCAAGGCCAATCTGCACTACTACTTTGGCAGCAAGGAAGTGCTGTACCGCGAAGTGCTGGCCCGCATTCTCAATGACTGGCTGGTGCCCACCCACGGCATCACCACCGACGCCGACCCCAAGACGGCCCTGACCCAATACATCCGCGACAAGATGGAGCTGTCCGCCCAGCGGCCCGATGGCTCCAAGGTGTTTGCCAACGAATTGCTGCACGGCGCCCCCGTGGTCAAAGGCCTGCTGGCCAAGGAGCTGCGAACCCTCTTGCTGGAAAAAGCCGCTGTGGTGCAGGCCTGGGTTGACGCCAAACGCATGGCCCCGGTGGACGGCATGCACCTGTTCTTCACCATCTGGGCCGCCACCCAAACCTACGCCGACTTCGATGTGCAGATCTGCGCCGTGCTGGAGCAGGACGCGCTCACCCCCCAAGACTTCGAGCGCGCCACGGAGCACGTGGTGTCCCTGATCCTGCGCGGCTGCGGTTTATAAGCCAAATAAGCCTCTAGCCCCCGACAATACTGCGCAAACAGCTATACAAATAGGAGCGTTTTGGTTTGCTGACGCACCTGAATGTTCCGCCCCGAGCCCCAAGATGGGGGCTTGCAAACGTTGTCAGCCGACTCCTTACACTCTAGCCCTGCGAGCTGTCTTCAGGGAGAAGGTGTGTTTCAGGGATTGGTTTTCGACAGTGCCACGGCGTCTGCCATGTTGGTGCTGTACTTCGTGCTGGGTGCTGCGTCGGCCACGGTCATGTGGCTGGGCCGCGCATCGCCGCCGGGCATGCTGCGGCTGCAGGTCAATGCCTGGTGGTACATCTTTCCGGTGTTCAGTGTCGCCTGGGCCTTGTACCCCTGGGGCCCCAGCGTGTTGGTGGCCCTGATTGCCGTGCTGGCATGGCGCGAGCTGGCCCTGCACCACCCCACGGCACCCCGGCGCTTTCAGTGGGCGTGTGCCGCACTGCTGGCGCTGCAGTTGGCCTTGATGGGTGCGGAGCTTGCGGGTGCGGTCGCGCTGCTGCCCGCGCTGGCCCTGTTGCAGCTCCTCCGTTGGTGGCAGCAACCGGCCCCTGCGCGCTTGCTCTGGCTGTTGTTTCTGGTGTTGTGTGCCGGGCTGGGCTTTGTGCTGCAGTTGGAGCGATTGCCCTTGGACATGGCGCAACGCCGGGCCTGGTTTTTCTACCTGTTCACCGTGACCGCGCTCAACGACGTGGCGCAGTTCATCAGCGGCAAGTGCCTGGGGCGCCACAAGATTGCCAAGACCCTCAGCCCCAATAAAACCTGGGTGGGCCTGATGGGCGGTGTTCTGGTCAGCGCGCTGGTCTCGCTCGCACTGGGCCTGCACCTGCAGCTCGCGTCCGCGTCATTTTTGCTGGCCTTGGGGGCTGCCCTGTCCTTGGCCGGATTTTTCGGCGACTTGATGTTCTCGGCCGCCAAGCGTGCGCTGGGCCTCAAGGATTTTTCCAATCTCATCCCCGGGCATGGCGGCATTCTCGACCGGGCGGACAGCCTGGTGTTGACGGCCCCTGTGCTCTACGCCGTGTTGCACGTAACGCTGCACTGAACGCAGCCTGCGCTGCACTCTTTTTTCACACAGGAACTCCACGATGACTGCTTTGCTTTCGGCTCCCTGGACCTGCCATGAGGCCGGGTTTGACACCCAAGACCACACCCGCCTGTTCTACCGCGCATGGCAGCCCCAGCAGCCGCGTGCCCAGGCGGATGGCGGCCCGCGTGCCCTGATCTTTCTGCACCGCGGGCATGAGCACTCGGGCCGTATCCAGGCACTGGTGGAACAACTGGGGTGCACGCAGGATTGGGCCTTTGCCTGGGACGCGCGGGGCCACGGCCACTCGCCCGGCGAGCGTGGCGACGCCCCCGGTTTTGAAACCCTGGTGCGTGACTTTGACGACTTTGTGCGCCACCTGCAGGCGCGCCACGGCATTGCCCCGCATAACACTCTGGTCGTGGCCAACAGCGTGGGCGCCGTCATTGCCGCCACCTGGTTGCACGACTATGCGCCCGGTGTGCGCGGCGTGGTCATGGCGGCGGCGGCGTTTGACATCAACCTCTATGTGCCGCTGGCCAAACCGGCGCTGCGTCTGGCCATGGGTTTCAAGAAAGACCTGTTCGTTACCAGCTACATCCGCTCCAGCATGCTCACCCATAGCAAAGAGCAAGCGCTGGCCTATGACGCCGACCCGCTGATCACCAAAAACATCTCGGCCCGCGTGCTGCTGGACCTGGCCGACACCGCCCAGCGTGTGGTGCATGACGCCAGTGCCATCGACACGCCCATCCTGATGCTGGTGGCCGACCAGGACTACGTGGTCAAGCAGGCGCCGCAAAAGTTGTTCTTTGAGCGCTTGTCCTCCAGCCTCAAGCGTCTGGTGGTGCTCAAGGACTGCCGACACGCCATCTTTTACGAGAGCGATGCAGTGCGCAACCAGGCGGTGCAAGAGGCACGCACCTTCATCGACGCCTGCTTTGCCCAGGCACCGCTGCCCGCCGCCCACTACCACGCAGCCGACACCCACAGCGCCAGTGCGCGCCAGTACCAGGCGCTGCTGCGTGACGAGATTGGCCCCTGGCCGATGCGCGCGTTCTACGCCCTCCAGCGGGCGCTACTGGGGACGATGGGGCGGCTCAGCAAGGGCATGCGCATAGGCCTGGAGCATGGCTTTGATTCGGGTGCCTCGCTGGACTACGTGTATGGCAACCAGCCGCAGGGCGACTGGGGCATTGGCAAGGTGGTGGACGGCGGCTACCTGGGCGCCGTGGGCTGGCGCGGCATCCGCCTGCGCCGCTGGCAGATGCAAGAGGCACTGGCGCAACGCATTGCCCAGCACCCGGCCAGCGCGCCGCTGCGCATTCTGGACATTGCCGCTGGGGGCGGGCGCTATGTGCTGGAGACGGTGAAGCGCTTTCAGGACCGCAACATCCACGTCACCCTGCGCGACTACGCCGCACACAACCTGCAGCAAGCCCAGCAGCTGGCCGAGCAACTGCAGTTGAAGAACCCGCCTGAACTACAGCAGCGTGACGCCTTTGCCGACGCCAGCTACGACGACGGCGCCGCGCCCTACGACATCGTTATCGTGTCCGGCCTGTACGAGCTGTTCAACGACAACGCCGCCGTACTGCGCTCCCTGCGTGGCGTGGTGCGCCAGCTCAAGCCGGGCGGCCACCTGCTGTACACCGGCCAGCCTTGGCACCCCCAGATAGAGCTGATTGCCAAGACCCTGAACAACCACCAGGGCCAGCCCTGGACCATGCGGCCCCGGCCCCAGGCCGAGCTGGATGCGCTGGTAGCCAGTGCGGGCTGCCGCAAAGTGGCCACCACAATTGGGCTGGAGGGCATATTCACCGTGTCCGTGGCGCGCCACGAACCTGCGGGTACAGGCGCCCAGGCCTGAGCTGGCCCCTAGCCCAGCGCCCGCAACGCTGCGCGCATGCGGTTGCGCAGCGTCCAGCCCAGCAGTACCAGCACCAACACCAGCAGGCCGTTGGTCCACACGGGCGTGGCAGCAGCGCCCACCAGCAGGCCCAGCAGCCCAAAGGCCACGGCCCGGTCGCTCTTGCCCATGGGCCCGTCAAAGCGGCGCTGCGTGCCAGCCGCCAGCGCGGCCAGGCCGGTGCATTCGGCCCACGAGGCCACCACTACCGCCCCT
>JACCDH010298854.1_pt1 | contig 11481 bp, 8 predicted proteins | sample 7442481 | NCBI WGS metagenome assembly JACCDH01 (sample SAMN15323433, study PRJNA562643) | freshwater metagenome | isolation source: river surface water | place: USA:Blue River Watershed | collected 2017-08-15 | reverse complement strand
TCTCATCATGCGTGTGACACCGTTTTTATGCCGACTTCATCACAGCGCTTTCCGCTGCACAGGTCGGATTACCGGCACTGATCGGCATAACCAAGACATCGGCGTAATGTTGCTGCCAGCCGGTGGCAAGCATCAGTTGGATACTGGTCGCCCCCTGCGGGCGGCGCAATACCATCACCAGTGCGGCAAGCTTGGTGCCAGGGCGCACCGGGAGGCCCTCCAGAAGTTGGAGGTCGTCGGTGGTGTCGCACTTCGCGACGCCATTCGGCGGCACAGGCCGCTGTTGGCCGATGGCCGCATAGCCCGCGTCGGTCATCAGGTGGCCGCCGTCGGCAGGTTCGATCCAGCCACGTTGCAGCAACGCGGTCAGCACCTTGACCCGTGTGCCGCCGCGCAGGGTGTCAGGCGGGATCACCCGCCCATCGGTGCGGCGGGCGGCAGTGCGGAGCAGCAGGCTTTGGGCCGGGGAGAGTTTGGGCAGGGTGTCCATCGCATCCTCCGTCACTTGGCCTGGCCGTCGACGATCGCCAGCAGGTCACCCAGCGCCTGATCCACCCGCCCGAAATCACCCACGTGGCCCCAGTGGATGGCCTCCGGGGCGTGGCCGAAGTGGTTATCGGCCAGTTGCTGCAACTGGGCCAACTTGATGTGGATGGCTGCGGCGCGGGCGAGATAGGCATCGAGGGCAGTAGGCTGGATGTTCATCGGGGGGCTCCTTGGTTGGTGGATGACGCCACCATTCACGCGCTGAACGATCAGGAAGCCAAGTTGTTCATCAAACGCTGGCTGCAGTTGTGCCACACGGATAAAATGACCAGCTTATGCCAAGCCGATCAGGAAACCCGTGATGAAACGCTGCGTTGTCGGTATTCGTCGAACAGGAGAGCCGGAGGGGGGCGCAGCCAAGGACGCACCTACTGTCTGGTTCCCTTCGATGGCCACGATGTCTGCCGTGCTGTCCGAGGATAACCAGGCCCTGCTGCGTCTCATCTGCGATCAGCGCCCCAAGTCTCTGACCGAACTGGCAGACCTAACTGGGCGGCAAGTGCCTAACCTGTCGCGCACGTTGCGAATGATGGAGGGGTATGGACTGGTGGAGTTGAAAAAGAACGTGCGCGAAATTGAACCTATCGCGCTGGCAACCAGTTTCAAGATCCTGATCGGTTGAGGCTGGCTGAAATGGAAAATCAAAAAAACTTTGAGAAAAATATCTTCGTTGAGCCAAGAAGTCGCCTAATTGGCTGGGTGCGCAAGCAACTGATCGGGCCACCCGATCTGCCGAAAAACGAAGGCCCTGACCTCGTTGGCGTGTTGCCAACTGAACGCTTCCCCTGTGGAGCACTATATCCAATTTCGCCAGCCGGAGAAGGTATTGATCCCGCTGGCGACGATGGAAGCGAAGATGACACTTTGCCCAATGCAGCAGGTGAAACCAAAGAAGAACCAGCGGTTGTGCGGCGCTATATTCCGCCATCATCACTAGGGTTCTCGTTCTTTATAAAAGGCGAAGATATTGGTTTTCAAGTTCTCTGCCGTGCGGCCCGGTACGAAAGAAACGAGCGAGACGAGCGTGGGCGGTTCAAGAATTCCTGGACGCGCAAGCCACCGGTCTCAGATGCTCAAGAAACCGAAGAGTTTGTGAACGTCGCATGCCCTTCGAAAAATTCGCGCCAGAGCTTTGAGAAACTTGATGGTAGCGCACGCGTCGATATCGAGTGGCGGCGTTTCGCCGATGGCTGGATTGTTACAACCTCCCTTTGTAATTCGAATGAAGTCCTTTACGATGAACAAACCGGACGGGATTTTGCCTTCGAACGCGCCGAAAAAACCTTGTTCGAAGCATCCCTGCGCTGTGTGATCGATACTGGCGAAGTTGGAACCTATCCTCGCTTAGATCGAAGCCTGCTCGACGAGGAAGAACAAGAGATCGAACTGCAATATGTCCGTCGGCATGTGTATGCCATCGGACATGGCTGCGCCGCTGAATGGAAAATCGAAAACGGCAAAGTGACCGAGGTTTACTCGGATACGATGCCATCAGTAGAAGTACCGCAGATGACAGCCGACACGGGCGCACGCGGCGATCCGGTTCTATCACTTGCCAAACTGTCTGATATCGATAACCTGCATTTAGGCGTTCAACCTGAACTCGCCGCTTTCGTAGATGGATACGCTGCGTGGGTTGCCGAACAAGAGCGCAGCATATCCGAGCAACCAGCAGACGATCACGCTGCGGCTAATCGAATTGTGAATCGCATGGGCATTGCAGTATCGCGTATGCGCGCGGGGCTGGGTTTGTTGAGTAAGGATGCTCGGGTTCGGCTGGCTTTCTCACTGGCCAATCGCGCCATGCTGAGTCAAATGCGACAAAACGATCAGTTGCAAGGCAAACCTCGCGGTGACGATGCTTATCGTTGGCGTCCTTTCCAGTTGGCGTTTCTGCTGACCACGTTGGAATCTGCAGCAAACCCGGAAAGCGATTTCCGCGACACGCTTGACCTCATCTGGTTTCCGACCGGTGGTGGCAAAACTGAGGCCTATCTCGGCCTGATCGCAATCCAGATCACACTCAGACGCCTGCGCCATCCTGATACGGGGGGAGGGACGACGGTCTTGATGCGCTACACCTTGCGCCTGCTGACGCGCGATCAATTTATCCGCGCCACGCGCTTGATCTGTGCACTGGAGTTGATTCGTCGTGAACGAGGTGACCTCGGTTCAGAGCCGATTTCTGTTGGCCTGTGGGTTGGTGATGCCACCAGCCCAAATACCTTACAAAAAGCCTCTGAACTTGTGGCAAGGGCTCGCTCGTCAGGCGATCAACCCGCACTGGTGCTCGACCGTTGTCCTTGGTGTGGCAGTGCTTTTACGGCAGAGCGCAACTACGATAGCTCGGAACGCCATTTCCACTTTTTATGTAGAAACGCAGCCTGCCGTTTTGGAAGTTCTGGCACAGGCAGGTTGCCGTGCAACGTAGTCGACGAGGCTTTGTATGCCGAACCACCAACGATGCTAGTTGCTACCGTGGACAAGTTCGCTCGACTGGCCTGGGAGGAGCGCGCTAGTGCCTTCTTTGGCGGAGCGCGGCATTTACCTCCGGAACTCATCATCCAGGACGAATTGCACCTGATCGCGGGCGCGCTTGGCTCAATTGCGGGGCTATATGAAGCAGCGGTAGATACCGTCGTGCAATCGCGTGGTTTGTATCCGAAATACATTGCATCAACCGCCACCATACGTATGGCAAGCCAACAGGTCAAACGTCTGTATGGCCGCGACGTGGCCGTGTTCCCTCCACCAGGCATAAGCTGCGATGATTCCTTCTTTGCCAGAACCGTGCCTTTAAGCCAACGCCCTGGCCGTATTTACGTTGGCTATCTGGCTCCCATGCTGAACCGTCAAGCGTGCATGGCCCCGCTCGCCGCTGCACTTTTGCTGGCCCCGAACGCCTTGTTCGAGAATGAGCAGGATCAGCGTGAATTATTGGATGCCTGGTGGACACAGATGGTCTATCACGGCAGCCTTAAGGGCGTTGGCAACAGCCATACAGCGTTTGCCAGTGCTGTCCGGGACTTCATGCGGTTATTGGGATCGAATTCGGTAGGCGACAATCAAGCACAGCCTGATATCGAATACACCAATGATTCGCACGCCGCTGAAAAGAGAGACGGTGGTCAACGGCCTACCCCCAGCATTGCCCAACTCACCAGCCTGCAGACTGCCGAGGAAAATGCAGATATTTTCGCCAGACTGAACAGGCAGTGGGATGAAGAGGGCTGTCTAGATGCCGTATTGGCCACCAACATGATTTCAGTCGGGTTGGATGTGGGGCGACTTGGTTTGATGATCATCAATGGCCAGCCTCTGACCACGGCGGAATACATACAGGCCAGCAGTCGCGTGGGGCGGAGCGAAGTTCCCGGCGTGGTATTCGCAAACTATTATCGCGACCAAGCTCGAAGCCTGTCGCATTACGAAAGCTTCCGTCCTTATCACGATGCGTTTTATCGCTTCGTTGAACCCACTAGCGTCACGCCCTATACCTACCAGGCACGTTTACGCGCCCTTCATGCCGCATTGGTCATCGTCATACGCCACACTGGGAAAGGGATGCTGGGCAACGAGAGCGCAGGCGATTTCGATCCGAGTGACGCATTGATTGCCAAAACCATTGATCGTTTGAAGCGCCGTTGCAGGCAATCCGTTTCCGGAAGCCCGGGCGAAGTGGATGCACATATCGACGCCCTTGTCGCTGCATGGCAGAACGAAGCTGAACGTTGTCGTGACTCGCGGAGGAAACTGGAATATCAGGTTCCGGACCGAGACACGGGGCGTGATCGTTTGCTCTACAACCACAATGACAGGATTCGTGGTCTTTGGCCGACATTGCAATCTTTGCGCAATGTCGAAAACAGTGCATTGCTCAAGGCGCTCTGACCCCTATGCCCAACAAGAGTCCCAATGAATTGATCCCGGTGCGTTTATCGCATGTGTTGGGCCAGAGCGGTGTTGGCGCAATTGTCCGTGGCGCGAATGGTTTGGTGGTCGTTCAAGACTGCCGCCAGTGGACCGATCGTCAAGGGGAACCTGCGGGCAAGCTGATCCCCTATGTCGAGCGCGTGCGAGCCGCGTTGGGAATTTCACAAGTGCTGCGCGAACCGCCTGTTGCCAAGGAGTTGGTCCATGGCCAAATCGACGGTGCTTGTGTACCCGCAACGCGGTTTCCATCTTGGATGCGCTGCCCGAATCCAAAGTGTGGTGCGCTCTATCTGCGACCTTGGAAAGATGCTTCAACGGAAGATATCTCTCAGTGCCGCTGCACGAGATGTGAGAAAAAGCCTAGATTGGAGCAGGTCACCTGGGTCTTGGCTCACCAGGCTGGCTACCTGGCCGATGTGCCATGGCACTTTCTTGCCCATCGTGATGCACGCACCCCAACCCAACAGAGCTGCAAGATACGCGACCGGCTCCAACTGATCGATCGTGGCTTTGACCAGCGCATCTTGCGTTGTGCCGCGTGCGGTGCTGAAACCCAGTTTCATGGTGACGAGCGAATACCCTTCGGTCAACAACGAATGCAGCCATGGACAAAAGATGATCTCGCGCTACCCGATGTCGACCAGTCTGATGACTCCGATGAGGGCAGACAAAACCTGGCCCAGGTGCTTGCCGTTAATGACACCCGCATCTACTCACCTGATGTGGTATCCGTACTGATCATTCCGCCGGAATCCCGCGTCCGCAAGGGCACGGTCGTTGATCTTCTATATCGAAACTCGTCCGAGCGAAAAAAAATCGATAGCGCCAAAACGCCATTGGCGAGAAAGTCGGCGATCAAAACGCTCGCAACCGAGTACCGGTGCCAGGCACAGGATATCGAGGCAGCATTGTCCGATCTCGATCGCGGCTATCCCTTGTATGGCGAAAACCTCACGCCAGGTCAATTACGAGAAAGCGAGTTCGAGGCCTTTCTGGAAGTGCTGCCAGATCAGCGCGATGACGAAGACCTTGTCACGCGAAACAGAAGCGAAGAATGGCAAGCACTGGCTACCGCCGATAACATGTGTGCAGATTCAAAGACCATTGTCCATTGTGTTCAGCATCTTGTTCGGGTAGATCGCCTCAAGGCAGTGAGAGTGTTCAGCGGATTTACTCGCCTTGGTGGCGAAGACATAGTTCCACCTGACATTATCGGGCAGTCCGACTGGCTACCGGCCATTGAATTGTACGGAGAGGGGATCTTCATTGCGTTAGATGAAGGCAGGCTGGGCAGGTGGGAGCAACAACCAGCAGTGCTCGCACGACTGGAGAAACTGCAGCAGAGGTTTGCCCAATCAGGGCGCACTGAACCCAACCCGTTGACTCCACGCTTCATGCTTCTGCATACGCTGTCCCACTTGCTGATTCGGCAAATCGAATCCGAAGGTGGCTATCCGGCGGCATCACTCATTGAACGCATTTATTGCTCCCATGCGCCGAATCTCATGGCCGGCATTCTCATTCATGTCGCCGTTCCTGACATCGCAGGCTCGCTTGGCGGCTTGGCGGAACTGGCCGAGCCCAAGCGGTTCCTGGGCATTCTGTCCCGCGCAATCGAACATGCCCGTTGGTGCTCACTTGACCCGGTGTGCAGTGAGCACGATGGGCAAGGGCCGGGCCTGCTGAACCGAGCGGCCTGCCATGCGTGCACGTTGGTGCCAGAACCTGCCTGTGAATACGGCAACACTTTGCTGGATCGCAGCTTTGTTAAGGGTGATGACAGTCACGGACTACCCGCATTCTTCGGAGCGCCGTAATCATGCCTGTAGACCGCACTCGGCGCTTTGCCTTGCCCGGCATTCAGGATCTCAACAAAGATCAGGACGAGGCGCTAGCTCTTCCACTGGCGGGGCAGCATCTCATCATTGGAGGGCCAGGAACCGGAAAGTCGGTGGTGGCACTGCTGCGGGCTAAACGACTAGCAACAAGTGAAAAGACCTACCGCACGCTGGTCTACAACCACTTGTTGGATCATTCAAATCGACATCTTTTTGGCAAGGGGCAAGCCTTTTCTGCAAAGACTTGGGATTCATGGTTTCGCGACATTTGCCGACATTTTCTTAAGTCGGTTCCGACGCGGGAGCCTGATTATCCTGGCGGCTACCGGCCGATTGACTGGGGTGCGGTCCTGAGTAAAGTACAAAATTTAGAAAGCACAGGGGATCATTCTCAACGATTTCTGTTGATTGATGAGGGGCAAGACATGCCCCCCGCTTTCTACCAAGTCCTTATACAGATTGGATTCGAGAATTTCTATGTTGTTGCAGACCAAAATCAACAGCTTGATCCAGATAAATGCAGTTCGCGACAAGACATTGAAAACGCCCTTGGGATTAACCAAAGAGAAACGCTAGAACTCAAAATCAATTATCGAAACACTCTTCCTATCGCTAAGCTCGCACAACATTTTTACCCGGCCGATCCCGCCAGCCCAAGGCCTGAACTCCCTGATCCCAAGCCCGCAGCCACATCACCGGAGCTATGGAAATACGGCACAACAGGCCAGCCCTCTTTGAATGAAATCGTGGACCGAGTTCTTCATTTGAGCGATCGCTTTCCAAGCAAACTGATTGGAATCATCACGCCAGACAATCACGTTCGCGAAAAGTTTCACTCCATGTTTAGTAGAGCCAGTCCAACGCTGGACAACGACAAGCCCCCCATACAAACCTTTAAATCAGGGAATCAGGAGCCGCTGGACTTTGGCAAGGGTGGAATCATGATCATCAACGCCCAATCCTGCAAAGGATTGGAATTCGATATCGTCATTCTTGCCGATATTGATCAGCACAAACCAAAACAAAATACTTATGCGTTGAAATCACGCTTTTATGTGATGGTGGCGCGAGGTCGGGAGCAAGTCATTCTGCTCCGCACAGGAAATACTTGCCCAGTCGTGGAAGCTTTGCTTCCCACTGACTCGACCATCCTCGTCAGGAAAGAGTAATGAGCACAGCTAATTTAATGAAAAAAAGCACGCCGAAGACCCTGCAACCATGGTATCTGGTCACCAACCATCTGAACTTACTCTATATGCTGGCGGCGGGGCTGGTGATGGAGCCATCATGGTTCCGTGGAAAGCACTATGTCGATTCCTTGGGAGCCGTTCCCGGCTGGGTTCCGTTGTTCCGTGATGCGATTCCAACCAGGACATTCGAAGAGGCTATCAGTGAGCGCCGACATCTGCGCCCCTGCCTTGTGTGCTTTGACCTATCGGGTGTTTCTGGCCCCGTGCAAGTGTTATCCCGAGAAGGCAAGGTTCGTGACGCCAAACTCCCCAGCATACGCCTTGGGAAAGCAGGGATCGGTATTTTTGTCCGAGCGCCTTTGCCACTAACGTTGATTTCCCGGATCTGTTTTCAGTCGGATGAAGACCAACAGATTTTTGAAGCAGCAGCCAAGTATGTTTCTAATGTGGACTTGAAGCCATATCGATTGGCAGTTGAAGAATCCTTGTTTCGCAATGCGACCGATAGTGCCTGGCCACCGATGCAAACAGCTAAGGCACGTCAGAATAAATTAAAAAATGAGTCTGGAACCCAAACAAGTCTTCCACTTGCTTCGACACCGAGCGTTCAGAGGGATGTAGCATCTCAAATAGAGCATCGACACATTTCAGCGCAGGCTCTGGGTGGATTGCTTTCCATGCTTTACCACTGCGCCAACCACAGTGAGTTGGGCGTAAAGGTGTACCAACTGATTACAGACTCCTCACGCAATAAAAGCTTCCCCCTCATTGATGATCCGATATTGGCAGAGCTGCCAAATTGGTTAAGCGGAAATGGAGTATCGGAGCACTCAAGCATCCCTGCAAGGCTGTATTGGGGGACGATTGACGCCCTCGTTGCCGCACAGGAAGGAAACCACTCATCGCAACCGGTGGACGTAGCGCTTGAATACCTCGCCGCTCAAGCCGCGCAGTTAGAGGACGATAAATCCAAGTCTCGCCTGGATCGATTGATCGTAGATATGCGGAGTTTGCTCGGCTTAGGTGGAGGAACCATTACTGAGCTATTCGAGCGCCACAAAGGATCCCTATCTCGACCATTGCTTTTGTTTTGCTTGCGTGAGCATTGCAAAGACCTGTTGGAATTCTCACATCCTTTATTGAGCGATGCCGAGCATCTGCTAGCGGGCATACTGTTCGGAGTACGGGATGGTTGGCTGAGGCTGCCTTGCGATATGCGCAACCAGGCGTTGTCTGCTTATGCTATGTACCGCATGGCGTGTTTCGCGCACCAAAAGCAAGGGGGCGAGTTGATTCTCCCGGAAACGCCCAGCCCACAACCTCTACGTGCTCTATTCCCGTGTGATGCAGAGTCATGGCACAAGAGCCAAATCAACGCCGCCATTGAAATTGCCAAAGTCAGCAAGTGGAGGGACTGCATCGATACGGTAATTGCATCGACTGACGGTTCTTCTCTAACAGAGCCAAAGCAGGAGAGCGGAAGCTTTGTCTTTTCCGGGGAAACGACTTCAACGATGAAAGTTCGGCACGACGTTTTCCTGAAGCATCTTGGAGAGTGGCCACCCATTGACGCGAATTTGGAATCGAAGATAAGGAATGACTTGAACTCGGCAGGAAAAGAGGAGATAGGTCAAATATGAGGATGATTCCCAGCGAGCCTCTACACACCGACAGTCCTGCAGAAAAGCGCGTGTTTGACCAATTACGGGCTTCTTTTTCTGGGTCGGATCAAACGGGGTGGTTTGCTATGCACTCACTCAATCTTCCCCGGCATGAATACAAACGATTCGGTGAGATCGATTTCATCGTATGCGGCCCTGATGGCGTGTTTGTCCTGGAGGTGAAAGGCGGCGGCGTTTCATGTCGTGATGGTGTCTGGGAAACACGGAATCGTTTTGGTGAAGCAAATCGACTAAAAGAGTCCCCCTTCAAACAGGCAGAAGGCGCCATGCATGGCTTGATAAAGAAGTTGCCGCACACACTGCATCATGCATTTGTTTTAGGTTACGGGGTTGTAATGCCAGATGTCGATAACCTGCCCGAAGGCGCTGAATGGGATCGCACTGTGTTAGCCGACGCCAAAGACTTCAAGCAATTCGAGAAGTGGCTGATCCGACTCATCAAGCATTGGCGGGAAAAGGATACTCGCACACCACGGGCGACTTCAGATCAGCTTAGGCAGTTGCGGCAGCACCTTCGCCCCGACTTCGAAGCCGTAGTTCCACTGCATGTCACTGCCGGTGAGGTCGAATCCCGCATCGCAAGGCTGACGGAGGACCAATTGCGGTTAATCGATGCCGTTGAAGCAAATGATCGGGTCATTTGTTCTGGTGGTGCGGGAACAGGAAAAACGATGCTCGGGCTTGAGTTGGCAAAGCGTTGGACGGCAGCCGGAATGACTGTTGCAATGACTTGCCACTCGCCTTGGCTGAAAAGCTTTTTGGAGCGCAACTCGTTAGTTGGTCTAACGGTTTGTTTATCCGACTCCATACATCTTGCAGCAAGAAGATCCGGTATCGATAAGTTCGATGCACTCATCGTCGATGAAGGGCAGGACATATTGAACATGGAAAATCTGTCAAAGTTGGATCTGTACCTGAAGGACGGGCTTGACAAGGGGCGCTGGTGTTTTTTTCATGACATCAACAACCAATCCGGATTGTGTGGCGCCTATGTGCCTGATGCTTACGAGTATCTGCGAAGTATTTCACCGACAAAAATACCTCTAAGAACGAATTGTCGGAATTCGTTGCCAATCTTGAGTCGTATTCAAAGCGCACTTCAGGCCGACATGGGAAATTCCGGTGTCGGAGATGGCCCATCTGTGCGCGAGTCTTTTGCAAACGATCGTCAAGAAGCAATCCAGATTATTGAGCATGAACTAGAAACGCTCACAGAGAAGGAGGGGTTCGTGTATGGCGACATCGTCATGTTGTCGCATTTGCCGTTCTCAGATTCTTTGGTTTCGTCCTTGTCTCAGCATTGGCAAAAAGTGATTTCCATTCTCGATGGTGCGTCACCGCTCAATTCAACCAGACAATCCATTGGTTTTGCCCAGATCCCAGACTTCAAAGGATTGGAGAGCGAGGCCATAGTACTTATTGATCTACCGACTCCTGGCTCCAGCGCAGACTGGCGCTCGCTCCACTATGTCGGGATGAGTAGGGCACGTGCGGTCTTAAGCATGATTAGCCTATCGGTCAGTAACAACCCGCTCCAGTGCTCATAAGCTCGGGAGGCCGCTCGGCACCTGGTCAACCGTCCACCACCAATCACCACCTGGGGTCAAATTCATCGCTGAGTTTGACCCCTTTCTTTTTCCCCTTGCACGTCAACCACTTACGCGATCTGCCTGCGGTGCGTTGACTTCCCCACACCCCCTCCAAATCACCCGTTTCAGGCCCAAACAGCCGCTGTTTTTCGCTGTTTTCGCTCAGACCCTGCGGTGCGCACCTGAGCCGACCCACGTATTTATGCGGCAAAACGTCAAATAGTTGGAGTGGACGACTGCCTAGGCAGTCGGCGCGCTAGGCCAAACTCCCGTCCTTGAAGGGTAATGCACGTACTAGTGGAAGTGGTCTTTTGGACTACAGACATCCAATTCGCTCCCAGAGCGCAGAACCAACTCTGCTCAGAGGTGGATAACTGTCATAGTTATTAGTTTTGCTCACGCCATGCGCCAGAATCTGTCTTATCCCAAAAGGATTCGGGTAAATCATTCATGTCACTACGCACACCTCCAAGTCCGCCAATGAGTTTTCTTCGTTCATCGGTGATTAATGAGCTTGGCATTCGATTGATGCGTTGACATTCGGTAATTTCTTTTTCGATCTTATTCATGACCTCAGCCTTGACTCGTTCGAATGGGCTTTCAGGGCTTCCTTCGCCCTTCAAAAATTCAATCGCGCTAGCAAACCAAGGCCAATCCACATTCTCTTGCTGTCGCTTACGTTCGAGCCAGACCGCATCACTCC
>JACCDH011285850.1_pt1 | contig 11482 bp, 7 predicted proteins | sample 7442481 | NCBI WGS metagenome assembly JACCDH01 (sample SAMN15323433, study PRJNA562643) | freshwater metagenome | isolation source: river surface water | place: USA:Blue River Watershed | collected 2017-08-15 | reverse complement strand
TGGGCGGGGCGTCGCCGTGGCCGGGGTCGCTGGGTGATCGACAGCCTGCTGCTCCTGCCTCTGTGCCTGTCGCCCGCCGTGGTGGGCTGGGGGGTGTTGCGCGTGTTCGGCGCGGACGGTCCGGCCGGCGTGCCTTTGTTCGAGCTGTTCGGCTGGCGCCTGCACCTGGTGCCAGATGGCCTGATGCTGGTGGCCGTCAGCATGACCCTGCCCTTGATGATCCGCATGTTGCGTCCCGCCTTTGAGTCGGTGGACACCAGTTGGGTCATGACGGCCCGCACCCTGGGCGCCAACCGCTGGGAGGCCTGGTGGCACATCACGGCGGCCCAGGCCCGACCCGCGGTGCTGTCGGCCGCAGCCCTCGGTTTTGCCTGCGCCTGGGGCGAGACCGGGGCGTCTTTGGTGCTGGCCGCGGCCCTGCAGGCCAACCATGGGCCCGATGCCAGCGGCACGGTGCCGCTGACCATCCTGAGTGCACTGCAGACCGAACGCGGCCAGCACATTGGTCTGCGTCTTTGTCTGATCTCGCTGGGCGTGGCCCTGGCTGCCTCCCTGTTGAGCGAGTGGTCCTACCAGCGCTGGCGCCGACAGGCCCTGCCTGCCGGTGCGCGGGGGGTGGCCTCATGATCCAGTCGCCTGTGGCCCTGAACCTGGAGTTGCGCCTGCTGCAACCCGGGCTGGATGTGCAAGCCCAGTTCCGCGTGGCACCCGGGCATGTGTGCGCCATCACGGGTCGCCCTGGCTCGGGCAAGACCGCGCTGATGCAGGCCGCCGCCGGGCTGCTGCCGGCGCAGGGAGGGCGAATCACGCTGGGCTCGGAGGTGCTGTTCGACCACCCCAGTGGCGTCAAGCTGCCACCGGACAAGCGTCGAATCGGGTGGGTGGACGGCGAAGGCTTCCTGTTCGGGCACCTCAAGGTGATCGACAACCTGCGTTTTGCCTGGAAGCGCTGTACCCATCCCATGCGCGGGCTGAGCCTGGAGGGCATCGTCGAGTGGCTGCAACTCACGGCCGTGCTGGAGCACTGGCCCCATCAATTGAGCTTGCTGCAACGCCAGAAAGTGGCGTTGGCGCGTGCCCTGCTGGCCTCACCACGCGCCCTGATCCTGCACAAACCCCTCAAGGAACTGCCCCAGCACGAGCACCCCGAATTCCTGGACCTCCTGGCAGGCATGCGCACACGCTTTCCGATGCCCATGGTCCTGGTGACCGACCAGATGGACGAGGTGGTGCGCCTGGCCGACGAGGTGGTGATCCTGCACGAGGGTCGCGTGGCCAGCGCCGGCAGCGTCACCCGCATCCTGTCGGACGTCTCTCTGGCCACCTTCCTGGACGGCCCCAATGCCGGCTTTGTGCTCGAAGGCAAGGTGCGCCAGCACGACATCGACTGGCTGCTGTCCGAGGTCGACGTGGCCGGGCAGCGTGTGACCGTGCCTGCCGTGCTGGCGGGCGAGGGCAAGCCCGTGCGCATCAAACTGCGCGCACGCGATGCCAACATCCACCTGGAGCCCCACCGGGACCACGGCGTCTCCAACGAGTTGCGTGGTCGCATTTCGCAGGTGATGCTGGCGGGTGACCATGGCTCGTATGGCGCCGTGGTGGTGGAGTTGCACCACTACCTGGACGCCCACGACCCGTTGCCAGCCCATGCCGATGTGATGTGGGCCATGCTGACGCGGCGATCCATCCAGCAGATGAAGCTGGCGCCGGGCATGGACTGTTATGTGAGTTTCAAGGCCATGGCCGTGAAAGTATCGCCCCGGCTCTGAACCTTGCTTGAATCCCTTTGATCCATCCGCTTTGCCCAGAGGAGCCTCCGCCATGAACTCGCCCCAACAAGTCCTCTCGGTCAACGTGGCCCAGGCCAGCCCCCTGATGATCGATGGCCGCCAGGTCATGACCGCCATTGGCAAGCGGCCCGTCAGCACCCTGGCGCAACCCGATCGGATCGTGGTGCGCCCCCTGGGCCTGGAGGGCGACGATCAGGCCGACCCCGAGGTGCATGGTGGCCTGTCCAAGGCGGTCTACGCCTACCCGCACGAACACCTGGCCTTCTGGCAGACGGTGCGGGCGCAAGCGGGGCAAGCCGGCTGGGACATCCCCATCCCTCCCGGCCTGATGGGCGAGAACCTCACCCTCACCGGCCTGCTCGAAGGCCAGGCCTGGATCGGTGATGTGCTGAAGTTCCCGGATTGCACGCTGGCCATCAGCGAGCCCCGCCAGCCCTGCTTCAAGTTCCAGGCCGTGATGGGCTTCAACCAGGCCTCCAAAATGATGGCGCAGTCCGGCTACTGCGGCTTTTACCTGGCCGTGATCGAAGGCGGCACCATCGCGGCGGGCGAATCCTATGAGCTGATCCCCGGCCCGCGCGAGGTCAGCATCGCCGAGCTGTTCAAGGTCAAGATGCGCAAGCGGGACTGATCAGTCCTGACCGTCCTGGTTCATCACGCCCATCGACACATGGCCTGAGGGCACGTGGGGGGCGGCGTTCTCGACGTGGCGGGTCTGGTCGTCAAAGAAGAAGTCCGGTTCGAACTCACGCAAGAAGTCCCCCTTGGGCAGGCCGCCCAGGAACATGGCCTCATCCACTTCGATGTCCCAGTCCATCAGGGTGCGGATGGCCCGCTCATGGGCAGGCGCGCTGCGGGCGGTGACCAGTGCCGTGCGAATGCGCATGGCGTCCTGACCGGGGCCGCCTTCATGGCCCGAACGCTGCAAGGCCTGCAGTGCCAGCAGCAAGGGTTTGAACGGGCCGGCCGGCAAAGGGCGTCCGGCCTGGCTGACCTCATGGTCGTGAAAGGCGTCGAGCCCGCCGTGCTGGAACACCCGCTCGGCCTCATCGGAAAACAGCACGGCATCGCCGTCAAAGGCAATGCGCACCTCACGCGGATGGCCCACGCCACCTCGGGCACCATGCGGCAACACGCGCGCCGCCGGCACGCCGGCCAGCAGGGCCGATCGGACATCGGCCTCGTTGGCGCTCAGGAACAGGTTGGCGTTGAGCGCCCGCAGGTATTGCCAAGGTGAGCGGCCACGCGTGAACACGCCACGCTCGATGGCCAGCCCGTAGTGCTGGGCCGAGCGGAACACACGCAGGCCCGAGGCCGGGTCGTTGCGCGAGAGGATCACCACCTCGACCCGGGGCTCGCCGGGCTGGTTGAAGGCCAGGAGCTTTTGCACCAGCCCAAAGGCCACCCCGGGTGGGGCCGGCACGTCCAGGCGCTCCATCTGGAGCTTCATGTAGGCGCGGTCGTTGGAGGCTTCAAAGAGCTTGTTCTCCTCTTCGAAATCGAACAGGGCGCGCGAAGAAATGGCCACGACCAACTGGCCGTCAAGGGATGCAGGCATGCTTGCAGTGTAGCGAGGCGCTCACTGCGTGAATCCGATCGGCTGGCGTCGCCCGCCCGCCTGGGGCAGGTCCTGCGGCGCCAGGGTGTCGCGCCCATCGAGCTTGGCATTGCCAAAGGCCACCATCAGGGCGCGCCGCATCTCCCGCGGGGCCAGACCGGACAGGGCCGACAGCACCGCGTCGTCCAACTCGGGCGCAAAGCGCTGCCCCCAGGCATGGTCAGCCCGGATGCTGCGGTAGAGCTTGCTGGCGATCTTGCGCGAGGCCTCCTCATCGGGCATCTCGATCTCGAACACATTGACCCGGTTGAGGATCGGGTCGGGAATGCTGCGCGCGTCGTTGGCCGTGGCCACCCAGATCACCTGGCTGGCGTCGATGGGCACCTCGGCAAACTCGTCGATGAAGCCGTGAGCTGTGTCGTGCTCCAGCAGGCTGTAGAGCGAGCCCAACGGGTCGTAGGCATGCTCGCCTCCGGCCTTGTCAATCTCGTCGACCACCATGACGGGGTTGGCGTACTGACCATCGACCAGGGTCTCGAACACCTTGCCGGGCCGCGCACCCTTCCATTGGCTGGACGCGCCGGACAGCACCCACCCGGCCGTCATCGAGCTCATGGAGATGAAACCCATGCCGGTGCCCAGCAGTTGAGCCACTTCTCGGGCAAAGTGGGTCTTGCCCACGCCGGGCGGCCCCAGCAACAGCATGGGCGTGATCTCCAGCGCATCTTGGCTGTCGGCGCACAGCGCCAACTGACGCTTGAGGTCGTGCAACACGTCATGGAAGTTGGGCAGCTCTTCGTAGAGGTGCTCCATGGCCGGCAGCCCCGAGGGCTTGACCTGAAACCGGTCAGGGCCCTTCTCCAGCATGCGCTCGTACGTGGCCCGCAAGGATTCGTGTTCACGCGGCGGCAATTTACCCAGCCGCTTCTCCACTTCGTCCATGCGATACATGTGCCGCATGTGGGCAATCGGAATGCGAGTGCGCTTCGCAGGGTCCGGCAAGGTCACCAATTCACCACCCGTCATGGCTCACCTCCAGCAAGTCAGCCATCACCACGGATGGCGTCGTCCCCATTGCAACAAACATGCCGACGGTTCAGGCACGAAACAAGGGGGCACAGAGGACTTTGTTCACGATACCGTATCGCAGCTCCGCCTTGACCGGCAAGCCCCGCCCTGGGAAACCCCTCACCCTGATGCGGGGGGCCTGCCAGCACAGAACGTGCTCTGGCTGGGCACAATGCAACTGCATGAATCCTGACCACAGCATCCCGGGCGCCACCGAAATGACCAGGAGAGGCGAGCGTGCCCGCCGCTGGCGCAGCGTCGTCTGGCTGACGCTGATGATCTTCGCTGCGTGGCTGGTGTGGTCCATGCACCAACCTTCGCTGCCACCGGCCGCCGTGGGTTTTGATCGCATCCAGTTCACCCCCTTGCTGCCCGATGCCAGCGGGCCGATGCCGTCTGCCCGCCCGATGGACGTGAGTCTGCCGGACAACTGGCGCGCCCGCGGTTTGTCCTCGACCGGCGCGGGCCGCTACCAAGCCAGATTCAGCCTGGGCAAGATCACACCCGAGCAGATGGCCTCCCCCTGGGCCCTGCAGATCGACCATCTGTGCGCACAGCACGCCATCCGCCTCAATGGTCGGCTGCTCACCACCACCGAGCCGACGCGCCACCCACCAGGGCGGATGGCCCCCGAACTGATCGACGTTCCCGCAGAGGCCCTGCGCCCCGACGACAACCTGCTCACCATCGACGTCTCGTGCCTGCAGCAGGGTGGCCTCTCGCCTCTGGTACTGGCGGCCAAGACCGATCTGCGCACGCCCCACATGCGTGCGCGCTTCTTCCTGATCTCTCTGCCCCTGTCGCTGAACATCGCGGGGCTGGCATTCTCCGTGTTCCTGCTGATGCTGTGGTGGCTTCGGGGCGAGAGTGCCAACATCGGCCTGCTCGGTGGCATCACCATGCTCATCAGCATCAGCAACTCGGCGTACTACGCAGGTCAGCACATGACCCTGCCCTCGCAGGTGCTGCAGTGGATCCACTTCATGGCCTACACCGTCAGTTGCACGGCCTCCGGCCTGTTCGTGTTGAGGCACACCCGCCGACACATGCCGCGCTTTCGTCGACTGCTGTGGGTCTCCCTCATCGGCCTGAGCCTGTGGGGCCTTGCGGCGCCGGCCCTGGGGATTCCGCTTCAGAAGGTACGCCTCTGGAGCGACTCCTACCTGATGTCCCTGGCCCTGGTCACGGTCTGGGTGCTGTTGCGCCACAACCTCGATCAGGGCGTGAGGCCCACGCTGTCCTTCGCCGCCATCAGCGCCCCGCTGGCCCTGAGCGCCCTGCATGACATTTTTTTCATCCGTGCCCTGGGTGACCCCACCGCCCCCTTTCTGGCCCCGCTGGGCCTGCCCTTCGCCATTCCCAGCATCTACCTGGTGATCGCCGAGCGCGCCGCCGGAGTGATCCGTGAGCTTGAGGATGCCAATCACCACCTTGAAGCCCGAGTCCAGTCGCGCACCGCTGAGCTGGTCTCCGTCAATGCCGCCAAGAGCGACTTTCTGGCCGCGGCCAGCCACGACCTGAGGCAGCCCATGGTGGCCATCGGGCTGATCGCCGGGATGCTCAAGGACAAGCTCAAGGGAAGCGAGCTCGAAGGCATGACCGGTCGCCTCTCCGAGGCCGTCGAGTCCATGGACAACCTGCTCAGCCGACTGCTTGACCTCTCACGGCTGGAGTCTGGCGCGTTCGAGCTGAGTCCGCAGCGCGTGCCTCTTCAACCTTTGTTTGATGCCATCGTGGCGCACGAATCGGTGGCAGCGCGCGCTCGGGGCTTGACCATCCGCATGCGACCGACCACCGCCTGCGTCTGGAGCGACCCCGTGCTGCTGGAGCAGATCCTGCGCAACCTGATCTCCAACGCATTGCGCTACACCGAGCATGGCGGTGTGCTGGTGGGCGCTCGCCGACGGGGCAGCCAGTGGCTGATTCAGGTCTGGGACACCGGCATCGGCATCCCGCCTGAGCAACAGCAACGCATCTTTGACGACTTTGTGCAACTGGGCAACCCGGGGCGCAATGCACAGGCCGGACTGGGCCTGGGTCTGGCCTTGGTCAAACGGGCCGCCAACATGCTCGGCGCCCAGGTGATGGTGCACTCCCAGGTGGGCGAAGGCTCTCGATTCGAACTGCTCTTGCCCATGGCCGCCAGCCCGACGCGGCCCCTGGCGGTACCCACCGGCACCGCGACCATGGTGTCGGCATCCACTGCAGCCGAGCCCCTCCTGGGGCGCCACATCCTGGTGCTGGAGGATGACCGGGCGGTACGCCATGCCCTGGAGAAGCGCCTGAGCACCTGGGGCGCACGGGTGACCAGCCTGTCGTGCATGCACGAGGCGGTGCTGTGGTTGCAGACCGGCACACGCCCTGACCTGCTGCTGGCCGATCAACGCCTGGGCGACGGCACCGGCCTTCAGGCCATGGCCCTGATGCGCCAGCACTGGCCTGACCTGCCCACCGTGATCGTCACGGGTGACACCGCGCCCGCACAACTGCAGTCGCTGTATGGCTGCGGTGCCCCGGTCCTGCACAAGCCGTTCAAGATGGACGACCTGCGAGACACCCTCCAGCACGCCTGTCAGGGGGGGCGTCAAACCGAGGGCAGCGCCCTACAATCGGTGCCATAAACACTCACCTGGGGACTCCCAATGGCCACACCCCTGGCTCCAGCGGGCAGCGGCATCGGACCGCGCGCGCCCACCCTGACCGGCCTGCAACGCAAGGTACTGGCCTTGTTGGGCTGGCTGATCACCGCCACCGTGATCTCGCTGATCGCCTGGTCCGTCGTGCCCTGGCTGGTACCCAGCCAGTCCAATGCCGCGGTCAGCATGACCAGCCAACAGTTCCGCCTGGTCCCCACGCAGACCCAGGCAGGCAGCGACTGGCAAGACGTGACCTTGCCCGACACCTGGGCGGCACGCGGCCTCAAGGGCTCGGGCATCGGGCGCTACGACATCGGCTTCATGCTCTCGCAAGACCCCAAAAGTCTGGGCAAGGGCCCCTGGGCCGTGCGCATCGACCGACTGAGCTTCCAGCACGAAATCTGGCTCAACGGCTACCTGATCCACGCCGAGGTCGACCCCAAGGGCAGCTTTGGCCGCCCCCTGGCCTACCTGGTACAGGTGCCCCCTGAATTGCTCAAACAGGGCCGCAATCGCCTGGAGATCGAGGTCCACCACAGCAGCATGGGCGGCTTGTCGCCTCCCATTGTGGGCCTGGCCTCGGAGGTCACCCCGGGCTACCACGCGCAGTACTTCATCACCGAGCGCCTGCCTCTGGCCATCAACATGATCTCGGGTGCCTTTGCGGTGTTCCTGACCCTGATCTGGCTCAAGCGGCCACACGAGATCGCCATGGGCATGCTCGGCCTGCTCGGCATTGTGCTGTCGGTTCGCAACAGCGCCTACTACATGCCGCACGGGCTGAGCCTGCCGCCCGATGTCAGCGCCTGGCTGTATGCCACCGCGCAAAGCACCAACAGCGTGTTGCTGGGTGCCTTTGCGCTGGCCATGGCGGGCAAGCGCTGGCCCTGGTTCGAGCGCATGCTCTGGATCAACCTGATCGGCATGCCCCTCATCAGCGCCCTGGCCTCGGCCACCGGCTACCTGGCCGAGGCGCGCGCCATCATGTACCCGGTGCTGCTGGCCATGATGCTGCCCACCACCTACCTGCTGCTCAAGCTGCCCCGCATGATCGGCGGCATGGCCGGCGTGGCCATGCTGTTGGGCGTGGCCATCTCGGTGGTCGCAGGGATCCACGACTACCTGCGCCTGCAAGGCCTGGTCTCCGTGATGGACACCTACTGGCTGAGCCTGTCCACCCCCTTCACCCTGGGGTGCTATGGCGTGATCGTGATGAACCGCTTTGTGCGCGCCATTGCGGCGGTCGAAGACCAGGCCAGCTTGCTGGAGGCCAAGGTCATCGAACGCACCGCCGCCCTGGAGGCGGCCAACGCCGCCAAGGGGCACTTCCTGGCGGCGGCCAGCCATGACCTGCGCCAGCCCGTGGCCGCCGTGGGCCTGCTGGCCGGCCTGCTGCGAGAAAAACTGCGTGGCACCTTGCTGGCCGAACTCACCCAGCGCCTCACCCAGGCCGTGCGTTCCATGGAAGGCCTGCTCAGCGGCCTGCTGGACCTCTCCCGCCTGGAGGCCGGCGCCATCAAGCCGCATCTGCAGGCCGTCTCCCTGCACGACCTGCTCCAACGAATCGCCAGCCACGAATGCGAAAACGCTCGCGCCAAAGGCTTGCGCCTGAGGGTTCACAGCACCCACGCCGTGGCCCACAGCGACCCGGTCCTGCTGGAGCAGATGGTGCGAAACCTCATTGGCAATGCCGTGCGCTACACGGCACGTGGTGGGGTGCTGGTGGGCGTTCGGCAACGAGGACCACGCCTGTCCATCGAGGTCTGGGACACCGGGGGCGGCATTGCGCCCAAGGACCAGACCCGCATCTTTGATGACTTTGTGCAACTGAGCAATCCCGAGCGCAACCAGGCCCGCGGCCTGGGCCTGGGCCTGGGCATCGTGCAGCGGGCCTCCCGCCTGCTGAACCACCCGGTGTCACTGAACTCACGCGTGGGCCGGGGCACCGTCTTCCGCATCGATGTGCCCATGGCCCACCGCAGCCAGTCCCTTCGCCCCCCGGTGGAGATCGCACCCGTGCCTGCCGAAGGCAAACCCCTTCTGGATCGGCACATCGTGCTGCTGGACGATGACGACACCGTGCGCCATGCCCTGAGCCTGCGCCTCAAGGAGTGGGGAGCCTATGTCTCGGCCGTGGCCAGCCTGGAAGACCTCGACGAACTGCTGCAGCGGGTCATGACCGTGGACATGCTGATCACCGACCATTGCCTGCCCGATGGCAGTGGGCTCAGCGCCATCGAAATGGCCCGCTCTCGCCATGGCCACCTGCCTGCCCTCGTGATCACTGGCGACACGGCAGCTGCCCATCTGCAGGCCCTGCTCAACGTGGGTGTGCCGGTCCTGCACAAGCCCTTCCAGACCGAGGGCCTGTTGCGCGTGATTCAGTTGCAGTTTTCAGTGGGGGATGCGGCGGTCACTTCACCCAGGTGTTCATCTGCATGATCGGCAACATCACCGACATGACGATCAGCATCACCATCAGGCCCATGACCACGATCAGCAAAGGCTCCAGCACCGTGGCAATGGCCAGGGCCTTGCGCTGCACCTCGGTCGACAACTGGGTGGCCGCACGCTGCAGCATCACGGGCAACTGACCGGTCTGCTCGCCCAGGCGGGCAAACATGGCCAGCAGCCCCGGGAAACGCTTCTTGGCGGCCAGGGCCGAGGCCAGGGGCGCGCCTTCGCGCACCTGTACCAAGGCATCGAGGGCATCGGCCCGCATGGCGCGGTTGGACAAGGTTTCCGCGGCAGCCTGCAGTGCCTTCAGGATGGGCACGCCTGAACCCGCCAGCATGGCCAGCGTGCCGGCAAAACGGGCCGCGTTGTAGCCCCGAGAGAGGCGCCCGATCAGGGGCACGCCCAGCCAGGCCGAATCAAACTTGAGGCGGAAATCCTCATTGCGCAGCGCCATGACCAGGCCGGTGGAGCCCGCCGCGATCATGAGCAGCATCAACCAGCCCCACTCGCGCATCAGGGCGCTCAGGCCCAGCATGAACTGGGTCAGGAAGGGCAAGGCGCGCTTGCTGCTGGAGAACACCTGGGCCACCTGGGGCACCACAAACACCAGCAGTGCCACCACGATCACCACGGCGAACACCGACACCACCGCCGGGTACAGCGTGGCGCCCACCAGCTTGGACTTGAGGATCTGTTGCTCCTCCAGGTCGGTGGCCAGCTTTTCCAGCACGATGCCCAACTGACCACTTTGCTCGCCCGCGGCCACCACGCCGCGATAGACGTCGTCAAATTCCTTGGGCGAGCCCGACAGGGCCTGCGCAAAAGGCGCACCCGCGTTCACCTCGGAGCGCAGGTGCGCCACCAGCTCGCGCTGCTTGGGGTCCTCGGCCTCATCGGCCAGGGCCGTGAGCGCACGCTCCAGCGGCAGGCCGGCCACCACCAGGCCCGACAACTGGCGCGTCCAGATCGACAGGGCCGAGGCATTGAACACCCGGCCCGCAAACAGCGACGTCGACTGCGCGCCGCCGTCGCTGCCCGTCATCATCACCGCATCGACCTTCAGAGGGACCAGATGCTGGCCTCGCAGTTGCGCACGCGCGGTCTTGGGGTTGTCCGCATCGACCAGACCCGTGACGGTCTTGCCGGAGGCGTCCAGGGCTTCAAATCGGAAGGCGGCCATGGTGGGGTGCTAACTCTGGGCTGACGTGCGGATCATTCGCGGGTGACGCGCAAGACCTCTTCGAGCGAGGTCACGCCCTCGGCCACCAGTCGGTCGCCGTCGTCACGCATGGTCTTCATGCCGCCACGCTGAGCCACTTCAAACAGCTTGGATTCAGCGGCCTGGGCGTGGATCAGCGCACGGATTTCGTCGTCGGCCGGCATCAGTTCATACACACCGGTCCGGCCCTTGTAGCCCGTCATGCCGCACTCGGGACAGCCCACGGGGTGCCAGCGGTGCTGGGCATCTTCGCGCTTGCAGTGCGGGCACAGCTTGCGCACCAGGCGCTGAGCCAGCACACCCAGCAAGCTGCTGGACAGCAAGAAGGGCTCGATGCCCATGTCGGTCAGGCGGGTGACCGCGCTAGGCGCGTCGTTGGTGTGCAGCGTGGCCAGCACCAGGTGACCGGTCAGCGAAGCCTGCACCGCGATCTGCGCGGTTTCGAAGTCCCGGATTTCACCGATCATGATGACGTCCGGGTCCTGGCGCAGGATGGCGCGCAGGGCCTTGGCAAAGGTCAGGTCGATCCGTGCATTGACCTGGGTCTGGCCGATGCCGGGCAACTCGTATTCGACCGGGTCTTCCACCGTCAGCACGTTGGTGGTGGCCGCATCCACCGTGGCCAGGCCGGCATACAGCGTGGTGGTCTTGCCCGAACCCGTGGGGCCGGTGACCAGCACGATGCCGTGAGGCTGACGCAGCAGGCGCTTGAAGCGCTCCAGCGACTCGCCGCTCATGCCCAGGGATTCCAGGG
>JACCDH010813057.1_pt1 | contig 11483 bp, 9 predicted proteins | sample 7442481 | NCBI WGS metagenome assembly JACCDH01 (sample SAMN15323433, study PRJNA562643) | freshwater metagenome | isolation source: river surface water | place: USA:Blue River Watershed | collected 2017-08-15 | reverse complement strand
GGCGCTGGTGCCGGCCGAGATGTCGCGCGAGCAGGCCATGGCCCGCATCACCGCCGACCCGATCGGCCTCGAGATCATGTGGAGCCGCCTGGTCAATGTGGTCGACGAGATGTGGCTGACGGTGTGCCGCACCGCCTTCTCGCTGGTGATTTCGGAAGCGCAAGACTTTGCCTGTGAACTGCTCGATCGCGACGGCGAGACGCTGGCACATTCGCCGCGCGCCATGCCCGTCTTCAACCTCACCTTGCCCCGCGCGGTCAAGGCCTTGCTGGCCGCTTACCCGGCCGACACCCTGGTGCCCGGCGATGTGCTGATCACCAACGACCCCTGGCTGTGCGCCGGTCACCTGTTTGACATCGCGGTGGTGACCCCGGTCTTCCGCGACGGCCGGCTGGTGGCGCTGGTGGGCACGGTGGGCCATGTGTCGGACATTGGCGGCACCAAGGACTCGCTCAAGGCCCGCGAGATCTACGAAGAGGGCCTGCAGATCCCGCCAATGAAGCTCTACGAGGGCGGGCGCCGCAACGAAACGCTCTGGCGCCTCATTGACCAGAACGTGCGCAACGGCCACCAGGTGCTGGGCGACCTGCAATCGTTCGTGACCGCCAACGCCATGGGGGCCGAGCGCGTGATCTCGTTCATGCGCGACTACGGCATGGAGGACCTGGGCGCCCTGGCCGAGGTGGTGCAAGGCCTCTCGGAGAAGGCCATGCGCGAGGCCATTGCCGCCTTGCCCGATGGCGAGTACGAGAGCGTGATGACCAACAACCCGCTCGGCCAGGTGCTGCGCTACCCGGTCAAGCTGCGCATCGCGGGCTCGTCGATGGAGATCGACTTTGAGGGGGCGCCGCCGCAGCTGCCGCAAGGGGGCCTGAACTCCACCCTCAACTACACCGCAGCGCACGCCACCTACCCGCTCAAGTGCATGCTCACGCCCACGGTGCGCGGCAACGCGGGCTGCTACCGGCCGTTTACCGTGAAGGCCCCCGAGGGATCGGTGCTCAACTGCAGCTACCCGGCCTCGGTCAATCTGCGCACACGCACCGGCTGGTACATCGCGCCCAATATTTTCAAGGCCCTGTCGGCGGCCGCGCCGCGCCAGGTGCAGTCCTTCACCGGCTTGGCGGTGGCGGCCAATATCTACGGCCAGGATGCGCAAGGGCGCTACTACTCCGACATGCTCTTCTGCGGTGGTGGACAGGGCGGTTCGGCGCGCGGCGACGGCCAGTCGACGCTGTTGTGGCCCACCTCGGCGGCCAACACCTCGATCGAGTTGATCGAAAGCCGCGCCCCGGTGCTGGTGCTCGAGAAAAGCTATGTCACCGACTCCGGGGGCGCGGGCCAGCAGCGCGGCGGCCTGGGCCAGCGCGTGCGCCTTCGCAAGCGCGACGACGATGGCCTGCCCACCCTGGTCTCGGTCTACCCCGAGGGGGTGAACAACCCCATCGATGGCCTGTTTGGCGGCCAGCCGGGCGGCGAGGCGCAAGGCCGCGTGCTGGATGCCCATGGCCACGAGCTGCACAACTGCGGCACCGGCGAGCTGGTCGAGCTGCGCCACCCCAGCCAGCAGGTCGAGCTGGTGCTGGCCGGTGGCTCGGGCTACGGCCCGCCGCAACAACGCTCGCCCGAGCGCCTGCAGGACGACCTGCGCCTGGGCCTGATTTCCCCCGAAGCGGTGCAACGCGACTACGGACTTGGCGCCGCACCCATCCCCCCTGCCCAGACCGCCTCGGCGGCCTCGGTGTCCTGACCTGTGTTCGTTCATTCCAAGGAGCTCATCATGCGCGAGAACAAGATCCTCTCTCTCAACCGCCGCCAGGTGCTGGCCGGCGCGGGCGCCAGCCTCGCCTCGGTGCTCATGCCCACCGAAGCCTTTGCCCAGCAGGGCGGGCGCCGCATCCTGGTGATCGCGGCCACGCAGGACATCCCCAATTTCGACCCGCACATCGCCACCGGTTACTCGGCCAGCTTTTTGCTGCGCAATGTGTACGACGCGCTGGTCAAGGTCGAGGGCAACCCGCCCAAGCCCACCTCCGAGCTGGCCGCCTCGTGGACCAGCACGCCCGATGGCCGCAGCTTCACCTTCAAGCTCAAGCCCAATGCCCGCTTCCACAACGGCAAGCCGGTCACGGCCGACGACGTGGTCTATTCGTTCAAGCGCGCGCTGCGCCTGAACAAGGGCAATGCCTGGATGATCCAGGGCGTGCTCGGCCAGGACAGCATGACGGCGGTGGATGCGCAGACGGTGCGCTTTAACCTGCTCAAGCCCTTTGCGGCCTTCCTGCAGGTGCTGCCCTGGATCTGGGTGGTCTCGAAAGCCGATGTCGAGGCCAATCTGGGCAGCGACGACGGCCAGACCTATTTGCGCACCAACACCGTGGGCTCCGGGAGCTTCCGGGTGCGCCGCGCCGAGGCAGGCAATCTGTACGAGCTCGAGCGACTGCCCAATGCCTGGCAGCAAGGCGGCGGCAACCTCACGGGCGTGATCTGGCGCATCGTGCGCGAGACCGCCTCGCAGCGCCTGATGCTGCAGCGCGGTGAGGCACACATCGCGGTGGACCTGACCAGCGAGGACATGAACGCGCTCAAGGACAAGCCCGGCGTGGTGAGCATCATCGAGCCCGAGTACCGCACCTTCTCGATCAAGATGAACACCCGCCACGGCCCCATGGCCGATCTCGAGCTGCGCAAGGCGGTGAGCTACGCCATGAACTACAAGGGCATGCTCGATGCCGCGGGTTACGCCGACCTGATGACCGGCCCGCTGCCCAACGGCATCCTGGGCCACAACCCCCGGCTGAACGTGTACCGCACCGACATGGCCAAGGCCAAGGAGCACCTGGCCAAGTCCAAATCGCCCAATGGCGGCATCAAACTCACCATGGTGTATGTGAGCGGCCTTGAGCAGCAGCGGCGCTTTGCGCTGATCCTGCTCGACAGCCTCAAGCAGCTGAACATCGACCTTGAGATCAAGCCCATGGTCTGGCCCGACATGGTGGCCGCCTGCGCCAAGCCCGAGACCTTCCCGGACTTCTTCCCGGTCTACCAGACGGCCAATTACGGCGACCCGGACAACATCGCCTTTGCCGCCTACCACTCCTCGCGCAATGGCAACTGGCAGAACGCGGTGTACGCCAACCCCGAGGTGGACGCGCTGATCGAGCGCGGCCGCTCCGAACCCAACGAGCGCAACCGCGTGGCCATCTACCAGCAGATGCAGGAGAAGGTGGTGGCCGATGCCCCGGACATCTTTGGCGTGCTGGAGCGGCGCAAGCTGGGCCTGCGCGACAACGTCAAGGGCTTCAAGTTCGTGCCGGTGGCCTCCAACGCCATCGATTGTTTTGACCTCTCGCTGAGCTGATGCACGAGCGCCGTGCGCCCGGGTGGCGCACGGCCTGAAGGACCCGCATGCTGCGTTTTTTGCTGCGCCGACTGCTGCTGACCGTGCCCGTCTTGCTGGGCCTGACGGTGCTGGTGTTTGTGATCGCGCGCCTGCTGCCGGGCGACCCCGTCGCCCTGGCCGCCGGCCCGAACGCAAGCCCCGCCGAGATTGCGCAATACGGGCGCGAGTTTGGCCTCGACAAGCCCCTGTGGACCCAATACACCACCTACCTGGGCGGCCTGCTCCAGGGCGATTTCGGGGTCTCGATCTTCACCCGCCGACCGGTCATGGAAGACCTGCGCGCCTACCTGCCCGCCACCCTGGAGCTGGTGGTGGCGGCGATGGTGCTGGCGGTGCTGGTGGGCGTGCCCATGGGCTTGTGGGCCGCGGTGCGGCGCGATCGCTGGCCCGATTACGCCACCCGTGTGCTGGCGCTGGGCGCCATCTCGATGCCGCGCTTCTTTCTGGGACTGCTGCTGCAGCTGGGCCTGGCCATGGCCCTGGGCTGGCTGCCGCTGGGCGGGCGCTTTCCGATCACCGAGGACCTGCCGGTGCGGCTGACGGGCTTTTTGACCATCGACGCCCTGGCCGCCGGGGACCTGCATGCCTTCTGGGTGGCGTGCCAGCACCTGTTCATGCCCGCCCTGGCCATGAGCCTGTCGCCCTTGGCCACCATCATGCGCATGATGCGCGCGTCCACCCTGGAGGTCTTGCAGCAGGACTTTGTGCTGACCGAGCGGGCGCTGGGCCTGTCGCAGCGCCTGATCGTGACCAAGTACGTCGCGCGCAACGCCTTCTCGGCCACGCTCACGGTGATCGGCCTGTACTTTGGCTGGTTGCTGGGCGGCACGGTGCTGGTCGAGACGGTGTTCGATTGGCCAGGACTGGGCCTGTATGCCACCAAGGCGGTGGTGACGCAGGATTTCATGCCCATCATCGGCGTGACCCTGGTCATTGGCACCCTGTTTGTGGCGGTCAACCTGATCGTCGACCTGCTCTACGGCTGGCTCAATCCCAAGGTGAGGTTGTCATGAACACCGCTGCAGCGCCCCTGCGCAGCGCGCGCGCCGAGGCCTGGCGGCGCGGCTTCTACCGCTTCCGTCAAAGCCGCCTGTCCATGGTCGGTCTGGCCTTGGTCCTGCTGCTCCTGGTCATGGCCCTGGCCGGCCCGTGGCTGGCCCCCTACCCCGAACACCTGCGCGGTGCGGTCAGCACCGCCGGCAATTTCCAGCCGCCCTCGGCGCGGCACTGGTTTGGCACCAACGAGTTGGGACAAGACGTTTTCTCGCTGGTACTGGGCGGCACGCGGGTGTCGGTGCTGGCCGGGCTGGCGGTGGTGCTGCTGGGCGCCTTGGTGGGCACCCTGGTGGGCGCCGTGGCCGCCTATGCCGGCGGCTGGACCGACGACCTGCTGATGCGCCTGTCCGACCTCAAGCTGACCGTGCCGGGCCTGATCATGGCCATGGCGGTGGCCGCGGCCCTGGGGCCGGGCATCTTCAACATGGTGGTGGCCATCTCGCTGTCGTGGTGGCCCGGCTATGCGCGCCTGGTGCGCGGCGAGGTGCTGGCACGCAAGGAAGAGCTGTATGTGACCGCCGCGCGCGCCATTGGCGCCGGGCCCTGGCGCCTGCTGCGCCACCACATCCTGCCCAATGTGATGACGCCGGTGATCGTCAAGATGTCGCTCGACATGGGCTTTGCCATCCTCACGGTGGCATCGCTGGGCTTCATCGGCATCGGCGTCAAGCCGCCCACGCCCGAATGGGGCTCCTTGCTGTCGGTGGCGCGCAGCTACATGCCCGACTTCTGGTGGACGGCGATTTTTCCGGGACTGGCGATCTTCATCGCTGTGTTTGGTTTCAACCTGCTGGGGGACGGTCTGCGTGATGTGTTCGACCCCCGCTCTCGGCGCTGACCCGCATGAACACGCCACTTCTGGACATTCAAAACCTGCACCTGTGGATGCGCAGCTTCGAGGGCGAGGCCCATGTGCTGGCCGGCATCGACCTGCAGGTGCAACGCGGCGAGGTGTGGGGCATGGTCGGCGAGACCGGCTGCGGCAAATCGCTCACCGGCCTGTCGATCTCGCGCCTGGTGCCCAGCCCGCCGGGGCGCTATGGCCCGCAAGGCCGCATCCTGCTCGACGGGCAAGACCTGCTGGCCATGGACGAGGCAGCGGTACAGCCCCTGCGCGGGCGGCGCATCGGCATGATCTTCCAAGACCCCACGACCAACCTCAACCCCATGTTCCGCATCAGCGAGCAGCTGATCGACGTGGCCCTGGCCGCCGCCCGGCACAGCCCGCAGCTGCTGGGCCTGGACGCCAGCGCCAGCACACGCCAGCGGCGCCAGGCTGCCCGTGCCCTGGCCCTGGAGATGCTGGAGCGGGTGCGCATTCCAAACGCTGCGCAGCGCTTGGACGACTACCCGCACCAGTTCTCGGGCGGCATGCGCCAGCGGGTGCTGATTGCGATGGCGCTGATGGGCCGGCCCGAGCTGCTGATTGCCGACGAGCCCACCACCGCGCTGGACGTGTCGGTGCAGGCGCAGATCCTGGCCCTGCTGCGCCAGATGGTGCAGGACTTTCGCATGACGGTGCTGCTGATCACGCACAACCTGGGCGTGGTGGCACAGACCTGCTCGCATGTGGCGGTGATGTATGCCGGCACCATCGTCGAGCGCGGCCCGGTCGCGCAGGTGCTGCGCCAGCCGCAACACCCCTACACCCGCGCCCTGCTGGCCTCCATTCCTAGAGCAGGGGTGGCGCGCGGTCAATTGCACGGCATTGCCGGCAGCGTGCCCAACTTGCTCACGCCACCGCCGGGCTGCCGCTTTGCCCCGCGCTGCCCGCAGGCCGGGCCCGATTGCCAGCAGGGCGCGCCAGCCCTGCGATCGGTCAGCCAGGGGCATCAAGCGGCCTGTGTGCGAATCGCTACACCCAGCCCAATGGCCGAGGGGGTCGCATGCTGACCATCGAGAACGTGCGCATGGTCTATCCGGGTCAGCGCCATGGCTGGCGACGCAGCGACCCGGTGGTCGCCCTGGACGGCGTGAGCCTGCAGGTGCAGGCCGGCGAGAGCTTTGGCCTGGTGGGCGAATCGGGCTCGGGCAAAACCACCCTCACCCGCTGCATCCTGCAGCTGGAGCGGCCCACGGCGGGCCGCATCGTGTTCGAGGGCGAAGACCTCTCGCGCCTGACGCCGGCGGCCATGCGCCGTTTGCGCGCCCGCATCCAGATGGTGTTCCAGGATCCACAGGCCAGCCTGAACCCGCGCATGTCGGTGCACGACATCGTGACCGAGCCCCTGATCATCCACCGCGAGCAAATGGCCATGAACGCGCGCCAGCGCACCGAGCGCGCCCTGGAGCTGCTGCAGATGGTGGGCCTGGGCGAACAGCACCTGTACCGCCATCCGCACGAGTTCTCGGGCGGCCAGCGCCAGCGCATCGGCATTGCCCGCGCCCTGGCCACCTCGCCCGCGCTGCTGCTGCTCGATGAGCCCACCTCGGCGCTGGACGTGTCGGTGCAGGCGCAGGTGCTCAACCTGCTCATTGATCTACAGCAGCGCCTGGGCCTGACCTATTTCTTCATCAGCCACGACCTGGGCGTGATCCGTTATGTCTGCGACCGCGTGGCGCTGATCCACCATGGGCGCTTGGTCGAAGAGGCGCCGTGCGAGCAATTGTTTGAATCACCGCAGAGCGACTATGCGCGCAGCCTGCTGGCGGCCATGCCGCAGATCGAGACGGGGGCCTGATGCGCATCGCCATCGGTGGCATGCGCCACGAGACCAACACCTTTGCGCCCACCCGGGCCGATTACGACGCCTTCTCGGTGCGCAGCGCCGAGCCCAGCCCGCTGGAGGGGCAGGCCTTGCTCACACGCTTGCAAGGCGCCAACATCCCGGTGCAAGGCGCGCTCGACACCCTGCAGGCGCTGGGCCACACCTGCGTGCCACTGGTGTGGGCCGCGGCCTCGCCCTCGGCCCATGTCACCACCGACGCCTTTGAACGCATCATCGGCCGCCTGGTCGCCTTGCTGCAGGCGGCCCTGCCTGTCGACGGGGTGCTGCTCGACTTGCATGGCGCCATGGTCTGCGAGCACCTGCCCGATGGCGAGGGCGAGATTCTTCGCCGGGTGCGCGCGGTGGTCGGGCCTGGCGTGCCCATCGCGGTCAGCCTCGACCTGCACGCCAATGTCTCGCGACAGATGGTCGAGCTGGCCGACGTGATCACCATCTTCCGCACCTACCCGCATGTCGATTCGGCCGAGACCGGCGCCCGCGCGGCGCGCTGGCTGGACCGCATGCTGCGCCGTGGCCAGCGCCCGCACAAGCGCCATGTGGCCTTTGACTACCTGACCGCCCTGCCCGCGCAGTGCACGCTGATCCCGCCCGCCGCCGGCCTCTACCAGCGCCTGGCGGCGCACGACAGCCCGACGCTGACCCTGGACTGGGCCATGGGCTTTGCCATGGCCGACACGCCCGAGTGCGGCATGTCGCTGGTGGTGTATGGCGACGAGGCGGCGCAGGTGGACGCGGTGTGTGCCGACATGGCGCGGGCCATTCAAGCGGCCGAGCCCGAGTTTGCCCTCAAGGCCTGGTCGCCCGAGGAGGCCATCGCGCACGCGCGCACCCATGGCCGCGTGGGCGCGCCGGTGGTGCTGGCCGACACCCAGGACAACCCCGGCGCGGGGGGTGATGGTGACACCACCGGCCTCTTGCACGCGCTGCTGCACCTGGCCCCACCGAAGGCGGTGCTGGGCCTGCTGATCGACGAGGCCGCGGCCGCGCAAGCGCATGCCCTGGGCGTGGGCGCGGTGGCCGACTTCCGCCTGGGCGCGCGCAGCAGCCCCATGAGCCCAGCGCCGGTGGCGGGCCGTTTTGTGGTGCGCCAGCTGGGCGACGGACAGGTGCTGTGCACCGGGCCGATGTTCTCGGGCTGGCACCTCAAGCTGGGCCCCATGGCCTGCCTGGAACATGTGGACAGCGGGGTCAAGGTCGTGCTGGCCAGCCACAAATTCCAGGCCGCGGACCAGGCCCTGTTTCGCCATGTCGGCGTCGAACCCGCCGAGCATGCCCTGCTGGCGCTCAAGAGCTCGGTGCACTTTCGCAACGACTTCCAGGCCATGGCGCGCGACATCCTGATCGTCAAAAGCCCAGGGCCCTGCACCCTGGACCCGGCCGACCTGCCCTGGCGCCACCTGCGCCCGGGGGTGCGCCTGGGGGCGCTGCGTTAAACCGGCCGGCTGTCCACCAGGTCGCGCTGTGCGCGGGCGATCAGGTCTGTCACGACGGCCTCGTCGCCAATGTGCTGGGCCAGCAACAGGCTCAGCTTGACCAGCAGCAGCTCGCTGTGCGCCGGGCCGGCCTGGTCGATGGCGCTGGCCAGCTGGTCGTAAACCGTTTCCAGGCCGCCAATCGACAGCCCGCTGGGGGTGGGGGTGGGGCTCATGCGGCAACTCCGGTGGTGGCTTGGTTCAGGGCGGCGCGCAGGCGGTGCGCGTCCAGGCGGACCCAGCGTGCGGCCACGTGCTGGTCGGGGCGCAGCAGGTAAGCCGCGCCGTCTTGCGGCACGCCCCAGCGGCTGCGGGCACGGCCCTCGGGGTCGGGCAAGTGGGCTTCGTGGCCATCGCCCGCACCGCCCAGTTGCAGCACCTGCACCAGCAGGCCGCGCGCGCGCCAGGCCTGCACCTCGGCACGCACCTGCGGGTCCAGGGCGCCAAACACCAGGAGCGCGTAGCCGCCGCCCAGGTGGTCCAGCAAGAAATCGTCAGGGCCCAGGCGCACATTGGCCGGTGGCGCGCCGCGCGCGGGCCCAGCGGCAAACAGCGCGTTGTCGTCGTCCTGTGCCGACAGCGAGGAGTGGGTGTATTCGTGCGGACGCGAGGTGCGCCAGTGGTAGAGCGGCCGCACAAAGGCTTCGGTCAGCGACAGCGACAGCACCGCATCGCGCAGCAGGCGAAAACCGCGCGAGGGCGGGGTCATGAAGCGCGTGCTCTTGCCAGCCTCGTCGATGATCTCGCGCGCAGCGGCCACGCGCTCCTCGGTGTAGCTGGCCAGAAGCGACTCGGGGGCCAGGCCACGCCCGACCAGGCCCAGGCGCCAGCCCAGCGCCTGCGCGTCCTGGAAACCGGTGTTGGCGCCACGCACGCCAAAAATGGGCAGCAAATGCGCCGCGTCGCCCACGAACAGGGTGCGGCCACAGCGGTAGTCGGGCAGGGTCAGGGTGCGGGCCGAATAGACCGAGCTCCAGTCCATCTCCCAGGGCACGCCGGCAAAACCGATCATGGCCAGCTGCGCGTTGATGCGGGCCTTGAGCGACTCGGGCGAGAGCGCCTGCTCGGGGGTTTCGCCCTCGGGCAGCTGGTAGTCGATGCGCCAGATGCCACGCGGCTCGCGGTGCATCAGCACGGTGTTCTGCGGGTTCCAGGGCGGATCGAAGTAGGCCAGCCGCTCGGTCGGCAAGGGCAGGTCGATGCGGATGTCGGCAATCACAAAACGGCCCTCGTACGAGGCGCCTTCGAGCCGCAGGTCCAGCAGGCTGCGCAGCGTCGAGCGCGCCCCATCGGCGGCCACCACCCAGGTGCTGGGCAGGGCGTAGGGGCCCTCGGGGGTGTCGACCGTCAGCACCGCATGGTCGGGGTGCTGGACCAGGTCGGTGACGCGGTTGCCCCAGCGCAACTCGATCAGCGGCTGCGCGGCACAGGCGTCCAGCAGAAATTCCTCGACGTACTGCTGCTGCAGATTGATCATCGGCCAGAAGCGGTCGTTGTCGTCGTGCGGCGCTTCCATGCGAAAGACGCGCTGGTCGCGGAAGTAGGAATTGCCGTGCCGCCACGGCAGGCCGTTTTGCGTCACCCGCTCGGCCACGCCCACCTGCTGCAGGATCTCCATCGAGCGGCGGGTGAACACAATGGCGCGGCTGCCCTCGCTGACCTGCAGCTCGGGCGCCAGCACCACCACCGGCACGCCATGGCGGGCCACTTCAAGGGCGGTGACCAGGCCCACCGGCCCCGCGCCCACCACCACCACAGGCTTTTGCGTCTGCGCACCGTGGGCGCTTGGGCACCACGGGGCATGGACCTGGTAGTCGTAATAAATCGAGCGCCGGGGCTCGGTGCTGGGCTGGTGCATGAACGCTTCTCACAGATGAAACATCCCTCGAGTCTAGCGCGCGCTTGGGGCCCCACGGCAGGCGCTGTGGCGTGTCCGTGCTTGGGCTATGCTCGGGGGATGTCGCTGACGCTGTTGGAACCCGTGACGCACGAGCTGCTCATCAAAAAGAGCCGCTTTCTGGCCTGTGTGGAGCCGGTGGACGGCCGTGCACAGGCGCAGGTTCGGGTCGCCCAATTGCGCGCCGAGCACCCCGGCGCCGCGCACGTCTGCTGGGCCTTGATGGCCGGCGGCCAGTCGGCGGCCAACGACGACGGCGAGCCCGGTGGCACCGCCGGCCGGCCCATGCTCGAGGTCTTGCGCCACCAAGGCCTGGACGGCGTGCTGGCCACCGTGGTGCGCTATTTTGGCGGCGTCAAGCTGGGCGCTGGCGGCCTGGTGCGCGCCTACACCGACGCGGTGGCGCAGGCCCTGTTGCATGCCCAGAAAACCGAACGCGTGGCGATGGTGCAGCTGCACTGCGCCCTCCCCTATGACCTCGAAGGACGGGTGCGGCGCGAACTGGCCGCACACCAGGCCCAGTTGCTGGCGGTCGAGCATGGCCCCCAGGTGCACCTGCACCTGGCCTGCCCGGCGCCCCAGCAGCAAGCGCTGCAGCGCGGCCTGACCGACCTGGGCCACGGCCGCCTGGCCTGGCTCGATGCCTGACCCCTCCCCCATGACCGACCTGTCCTCTGCTTCCCCCCCGCCCGCCTTGGCGCGGCCCCACACGCACCGCGAGCTCTTCATCGCTTTTGCCAGCATGGCCCTGCAAGGCTTTGGCGGCGTGCTGGTGGTGGTGCAGCGCGAGTTGGTCGAGCGCCGCCGCTGGCTCACCCGCGAACAATTCATCGAGGACTGGGCGGTGGCGCAGGTCATGCCAGGGCCCAATGTGATCAACCTGGGGCTGATGCTCGGCTCGCGCTATTTCGGGCTGGCCGGTGGCC
>JACCDH011599525.1_pt1 | contig 11485 bp, 18 predicted proteins | sample 7442481 | NCBI WGS metagenome assembly JACCDH01 (sample SAMN15323433, study PRJNA562643) | freshwater metagenome | isolation source: river surface water | place: USA:Blue River Watershed | collected 2017-08-15 | reverse complement strand
CTCCTTAGACGCCGACCCATCATCCATAAATTGTTTACAAACCACACCACTAATCTGCGTATTTATGGGTCATCAAATTCTATATTTGAAATAGAGGATGAGGACTCCAGAATATTTCGCTTTGATCATACCGGAAAGCAATTTGAGACCAGCATTATTTGGTCGATTGATGATTCATACACACTTTCAAGCATTCTTCATGATGTTCGTAATGCAAACTTCGTCACTGCTTCTATTGAACTTCTATGCAGCGATAGTTTCTTTGATTTATCTAATCCAAAGTTTGAAGAGGTTGATGAATACGGGCAAACTGAAGTTCATCAACATGAAATTAATATCAAGCGGATTGATTTAATTTTTGAATAACCGCTGTTGATCGGCGTTATATTTTTTACTAGAGTGATACCTCTACGGTAAAATTTTCCCATTCTCACCAAAAGTGGGAATAGCCCTCGTAAACGGCTGGAGCGAGACTTACTTCAATGTAAGCTTTCCAGATTGCCCTGCGAGGGCTTTTTCCAAAGGATGTCGTCATTAAAGCTTCATCGCAGCATGAATACACCCTTCTAACCATAAAACCCTCTGTTTTCGCTCAATAACGGTTACTAAACAGTGGGCCAGCCAGCACCCCCACTTAAAGCAAACAATCAGATGGCATCCCAGGCTGCCGCCAAAATGGTGACCGAACCGCCTGAAATAACGCTTATCTGTTAACGACAGCCCCCCATACTGGGCATTCCTATGCTCTAAAAGGTTATTTAGCCCCATATTTGAGGGCCTAATTACGCATCTGCCAGCCAGAATCACAGTGGTAATAAAATTTAATGTGTTAAATATGATTACCTATTGACACAAAGTAAAAATGCTCATATTATTCAATATGTGATGACTAAATAGCACATTTAAGGAGATCAACATGGCTAGATTTACAAAAGAAGAGATGCATGAAGAGTTTAAAGAAATCGTTTACCAGTACGCACGCGCAGCATCTTTTGTTATAGAACCTGCTGCCGGGTATCGACTATTGTTTGGAAAAGATCCTAAAAATGAAGTGGACTATTTGCACTTCATGAATCCTGAGGTTGACTCGAGAACAATCGAAGAATCTTTTTCGATCGATCATTTTTTAGCCACCAAAACCGTTGACCAATTTTATGACTACGGCATTCTAGGGATTTGCGATACCCCGCCTGACTACATTAGTGGAGCTACGGAGTGGGCCTTTGCTTTCGGACTAATTCTTGATACATCTAAGTCTTTGTTGATTAGCGAGACCTTGAATGGTGATTCTGTCTGCGCTAAAAAATGCCTAGAAGCAGCGCGCGCATTTTTTGCAAGACTCATACTTGATGGATCAGAGCGAGTACATCTAGAAGATGATCTCCCAGATAACATGCTAACCATCTCTGAAGTTGCCCTTCTTGCTGATCTAGATGAAAGAACCGTTCGTAATGCAACCAATCAAAATGCGACCAACAGACTAGGTACCGCTCTTGAGGGTTCAACCATTTATATTCCACGTGAAGCAGCGATTGCATGGCTCAAAAATAAACGTGGATTCATCCCGACGCGAATTGGGAGATCCATCTCATCAGAAACGATTCTTACTAAAGTCGAATTCATAACCGCCATTCAAGCGGGTGAATTCATACGCACGAACCGTGAGCGCTTGAATCTTAGCCAAGCTGCATTAGCCAAGACTGCCAAAAATTCTTTAACAACAAATGATATTACCGCCCTAGAATCCGGGCAGATTTCTATAAATGAAACAGCATTGATAGCAATTGGTAATGCGCTTGGCCTAAATGGCAGTCTATTCGCATTGCGACTACTTGAAGTAGTCAAAAAAGAAGAAATTCAGTCTCTACGTCTTCGTATTTCATCTGCAACTTAACTTTGATAGGAGTAATTTTCATGAACTCAATAACTGCAATTATCACCCGCGGCCCAAATAAAGGCACGGTAATGAAGCCTCATCGCTATCGCAACGGATACTTTCTAGTCAGCAAAGGCAGCAACCTCCGAACTGATGCCAAAGAAGTATTAATTGAGACCGAACTTAAAACCTGGGTGCAGCGTGGCTACGGGGTTCGCATGAGTGCAGCAGGGGTTGCTCCTTCATTATTCATGACTAAAGCCTTAAATATTTCCAATATCTAGTCACCAAAGATAGTGGTTACCTGACATTGAGCGCCTGACCTCGAGAGAGAAGGCGCATTGGGAGTCTGTAGATGCGATTGCATATCGTAATACTTACCGCCCGGATAAGCAGAAATGCTACCGACCTTTAAAAGATAGGCACATCAGCATCTTAACAATATGCAACTGATGTAATTTCAATAAAAAATACACGATTTAATCAATCGTGAATCGTTCAAATAAGTTAGGAAATGAAATGACAAATCTTCCCAAACACGGTCGCGTAAACTGCACCGCCTGCTTTCAATCTTTTAAAAACGTAGAATTTGATTTGACGAAACGAGTCGAAGGGGATTGGCGCATTACGGCAAACCCCCTTGCGTGGGGAAATAGCGAACCTGAAGTTATCGTCTTAGGATTCTCAAAGGGGCCAACCCAATCTGGAGCCCTTGCATCTTCGCCTCATAATCAAATTGCCTACAAAGGCAGTCGCACTAATGTCGGAAAAATCCTTCAACACATTGGCTTAATTCATCCAAAGGCCGGGGAGTCACTCGGGGATGCCGTCAATAATCTCATTGCTAATCAAGCCGGAAAATTTCATTTTGCATCCCTAATCCGCTGCACTGTTGAGCGCAATGATGCAGGAGTATGGAAAGGGTCTGGAGGAGGTATGTTGGATAAATTTGTAGCCACTCCATTTGGCAAAGAAGTATCCAGCAATTGCACTACGATGTTTCTTAAAGAGCTTCCTTTAAAAACCAAGCTGATAGTGATGTTTGGAATGGGTACAGGCTTGAACTATGTTCGCAATTCGTATGAACTTTATCGTCAGGCGCGTGGGGGTGATTGGAGGTGGATTAATGAGGTTTCCTATACTGATGGGAAGGTAGTTGTGGTCCACGTCGAGCATTTCGCTTCCCAAGGTAATTTATTGCCGCGATGGCTTGGAGAGGGCGGTCACTCAAGAGCTCAGTATGGAATCATGGCTCAACAGGCAATTTCTCAAACAATTTTATCGGGAAAAAGTTAAAGTCGATAGCAGCAAGAATATGGTTCGAACATAAAGAGTTGCGGCTTTATAAACCTAAATCAAGGCGCAACCTAATTACCATGAATTCTTTTTTGGTACTGCATCCTTGCTGGACCCCCCCCTGTCGCCATCCCTTCCCATTCATCAATACCCATGATGCTAAGCACTACCAAAATGCCATGTGTGGCTAGACGAGGATGCGCGCAGGGAACGGTAGCTTTTGCCACGCACTGCCTTATCAACAAATCAAATCAATCAATGCCACGAGCATTCATCACGGTACCGCATTAGCCAGCCGACCCCAAGGCCATTGGCCCCTATCAAAACTCTCGAAACATCTATTTTGAAGAAGTTGAGCCAAAAGGAGATAATTATTCACCAGGCGTCAAAAAAGCTTCAAGCGCTGTAATTACATTCGCCTTGTGCCCCAAGTCAAGACCGGCCGCTCTATCTTCAACCTCTGTAATACCGACTCTCTTTAGTACTGTCTTATAGTCAATTCCATGCGCCTCGCAAACCTCTTTTAACGCCTCAAAATGGGCGGCAATGATTTTCTTCCACCCTGTCAGCAATTCCACATAACCGTCTCTTTTCTGGATGTCGCCTGTAATATGGTGATATGCCATTCCGAGCACATCACCAGCAGATAAAAATTCTAGTCGCCAATAATCATTGGCCCATAAGTAGCCCATGAGATGGAGATGCTCCAAAGCATCTATGAACTGAACATCCATCATGGAGTACGTCTTCCAAGGAATTGCTGCTTTAATTCGCAGCGACTCTAATTCATTATCGGCATGGGCGTAGGCTGCCGCTGCAAGCTCTTTACCGGTCATCCCCTCATAAGCCGCACTTAATGGTCTTTGATTCATTTTTTAAGTTTCCTCATTTTATTTACCTGATCGATTACTTCCACCCGGCGCTGTAGCTCACAAGTCTCATGGGCTTTACGCACCATATCTAAGACATAAGCTAAGCGCGTTCCATCTTGTGTATCAATGTGCCCCATCCTCATATCTCTATAAACCCGGGCCATCTCCATGCGGATGGTTTCAGCATCATTGAGCCTGATCTTGCTCATGCTATTTAAGGGGGTAGGGTTTAATACTTCGCCTTGCCCCTGCTGGGTTTGAAGCTGATCTTCCGACCCATACCCTTCCCCAGAATTCAGCTTTTGGTTAGTCGCATCCAAGGACACTATTAGGGCCTCCCTCATGCCTAAACCTCCAATAATGAGGCTTGAGCATTTGCGTGACCTATTGCACCCTCTTCAATAGTCTGCGTGTCCGAGATAACAGCGTCGCCATCATCCCCCACATCACAACCAGCAATGCGGCAAACTGTTTGCACCTTCGCGTAAAGCTTTTTAGCGCTGATTAGATGACATAAGTCCAAATGCTTATCATCAGAAAGCTCCCCCCAATGCTCATAGATAGCATCTGCGAGCTCACCTAATTCAGTGCGCATTACTTGACCCATCCGGGCTGTATGGTTAACCTCAAGCAGATTCATTTGCTCAGCCAATATTTTTATATGAAGTCTATTGAGCTTGATCAGATTTGCTTCCCCGCTATTCACAGATGATTGCTCGAGATGAACCTCATCCAAGTCATGATCAATGAAATAGGCTAGTTCGTAAATCTTAGTTAATTGCTGAGTCATTTTTCATCCTTATTAAGTATTTGAAGTTGGGTATTACGCAGATCGTCAAGAGCCATCTGATTCAAACGCTTTTGATCTAACGCCATCCAATTCATTGAGTAAGTTTTCTCATTCTTTAATGGGTTGTTTAGCTGTATATATGGCATATCTAAGTAGCTCCTAATAATTGGGAATGCATGAGATGAAATTTCTGTATTCTGAGTATTCCCATTCATCCCTTTAGATTGCTTGGGTTTAGTCTTTTTTGATGGGCATTCCCATTTTTGAGTTTGCTCCCTCCCAATTTTTGACCCCTCATTTTTTTCAATGCAGGACTCCAATTGCGATAAGCATTGCTCACAAATTGATTCAAGAATTGCCCCTCACCCTTATTAATAAGTTTCCAAGTAATTGCAAATAAGCTACATACACCGCTAAGACTTCCTCCTCGCCGAGTTTGATAGATAAAACCATGCGCTATCAACTCCTTTACCGCCTTTGTCATGGTGTTTTTGGACAGCCCCCTGTTAATGACGGTTTTGGCTGCTATGTATATGGAGCCGTTATTGTTGCCTCTGTAAAAATGAAGCATCTCAACGAGTATGGCTCTGGCTGAGTAGCTCAAATCTTTATAGGCAGCACTATTCAGCACTTCCGAGGGTATCTGCACGAATGGCTCAACCTCCCTCTTAGGAGGGTGCGACTGAGCGACACCCCTACGGTGTCTATCTTCAGCCATGGGACACCTCCGCATACCCGCTGGTTTGATATTCCACAACCTCTTTGCCAATGTGGCTGCGTGATTCCACCCCCAAGGATTCGCCATTCAAAAGTTTGGCAATCTCGGAGATGGGCCACAATAGGCGCCCACCTACTTTTACAGGTCTAATGCCGTAGCAATGGCCTGTTAGGCAGTGGTTCTTTCTGATTGTTTTTGCTGAGCACTTTAACGACTTGGCGAGCTCTTGCGTTGTTACTACTTTCTGCAAATCCATGATGATTTACTCCTCTATACATTTCCCGATGTGCTGGTATGTGTATGACGATATTCATCATGGATCTTTATGTCATTTTTGTAATTTGGTGTAATTAATGTCTTTTAAATCCTTACAAATCAATGAGTTATATTGCATGAGTGTAATTTGGTGTAATTTGGGGTAATTATTTTTTAGACTTTCCACCCATATGAACCATCCGACCAATCATCTTGGATTGAATTGATTGTGCCGGAGAATTTTTCTTAATCTTTTCAGTGCCTCTAATGGCATTCTGAATTGTATTTTTAGTAATTGGATAATCGGGATTTTTTTGATTCCATATTCGAATAATTTCATCGTTACTAACAATTGCAATCATCACTCTAATCCATCCATTACGAGTAGCAATATCGCTATATGGTGGCGCCGAATAACCATCTACTTTCGGCAAAAATTCTTCGGCAATTTTGCGCGCATCAAACCCCTTCTCAATGCCCCTTTTTTCAATCTCCGAAAAATCCCCTTGAAGATGCTCATCAAAGATGCAGTAACTAGCCACCCCAAGCAACCGAAATGAGTCTAGGAGATGAGATACATCAGCCTGATTCATATCGCCACCAAGAATCTTGGCTTTCTCAACCCTTCTACTTAGGGAGTGCAAAGCTTCTCGCGCAGATACATAGGCCCCAAGTAACTGTCGCTTTTCAGGAGAGTCATAGGCTTTTTTCAAAATGACCCAATTATCCGAATCTCTTAGACTTGACTTACATTTATCTACATCAACCTCTACCCCCAGTCTATCGGCTGAGTTCTTATATAACTCAATTGCCTCTGATAACGCACCATCTAGCTTATCCTGGATTAGTGATGTGTTTAGAGAAGAATTCTTTCCATTGCTTGTATCAAGCAGATTCTTCTCATGACTCTTATCCTGTTTTTTCATAAGACGTTAAGCCTCTTTGCCGTTAACCACTAAACGCTTAATTTTTGGAATGCGGCCTTTCTTAGCCTGCCATAAGTCCCATTGCAACTGCATACCAAGCCACAAGTCTGGCGAAGTACCAAGCCATGCGGATAGTCTTAGCGCCATGTTTGCAGAGATTCCCGCTTTTCCATTCAATATCTTGGAAAAAGTGGGGCGAGAGACTTTCAATTGCTCGGCGGCGTCTGTAACCGTTAAATTCTCAGGCATCCATTCCCGCAGCACTTCGCTAGGGTGAGATGGGTTACGCATGAAGCTCAGCTACGCTCAGCCGTAAACCAACTGAATGCAAAATTCTATTCATGGTATCTAGCGTAGGGTTACCGCCCTCAGCCAATGATTTAAACAATGTTTTCTCTCCCAATGACGCGCAACGAGCTACCTCTGCCATACCGTGAGCTTTAGCCACTTGGCGCAATGCCACCAATAGCGCTGCTTGATCTTCTAACTCCATGACGGCATCCAAATACGCTACCGCCTCTTTTGGGTCGGTTAGCGATAGGACTAGACTGTCCTCATAGTTTTTATCTCGTTTACTCATGGCTTACCCCGCCCTTTCCAGTCTTCCAAATACTCAATAGCTTGCTTAATAGCTCGGTCTTGGTCGCTCTTATCGCTGCCGCATAGCAATAGAACAATCTCATCGCCTTGCCTACTTAAATACACCCGGTAACCCGGGCCGTAATCAAGTTTTAATTCCTGAACTCCTGCGCGCAATGCTTTGCAGTCTCCAAAGTTTCCGGCCTCCACTCTAGCCAGCCGGGCGCGAATCTTTGCCCTTGCTTGAATGTCCTTTAAGCCATGAAGCCAATCTTCAAAAGGCGCCTTACCTTGCGTGTCGGTGTATATTCTGAGTTTCATTATAGTATCTTTTAGAATACCGTCAATTAATTTGTGCCGCCAACTACTTTAAGTAATTGCGCCCCCTCTTGGGGCTTAAATTCAATGCCTGCCTGCTCCAAAATCCAAGCCTCATATTTGGCATGCCAAATCCCCAACAACTCTAAGGGGCGTGATTTATAGTGCTTCTCTGCCGTTGCGCTGGGCTTATGCCCCATAATTTCGGCAACAATACCCACGGGCATTTCTACCCACTCAGCCAATGAGGCAAAAGTGCGCCTTAATCCGTGAATCGTGACGGGCGGGGACTTTTCTCCGTTAGCATCAACACTAATGAGCCCCGCAAGTTCTTGGACGCGATAGTGCGATACGCTAGGGTCAGCGTATCTACCTTCTTTTGAGGTGGGGCTACTAAAAACCCACTCATTGCGCCTTGGTAGGCTCTCAATCAGGCTTTTTAGATACGGAGTGAGTGGAATTTTTCTACCCTCCTCGACCACTTTATCTTTGAGCCATATCGCGCCCCATTGAAAATCCACATCAACCCATTTCAGGTTTGCCATTTCTTCACGTCTTGCACCAGTGAGTATTAGGGCCTGCAAGTAGGCTTTAGCAACTTTACTATTTAGGGCATTAACCGCCTTAAACCATGGCTTTAACTGGGCGCGGTCCAATACATCAAAACGCTTGCTTTTACGACTAGGCACTTCATCGCGCAGCTCCTTATTCTCTACTGCATTGAGATCAACAATCCGCGCAAACTCAGGCCGAATTGCACACCAACGCCAAAAGGCTCTAAACATTTCGAAACCTTGGCGAGCATTATTTGCTCTGGTTGAGGCTTCCACTTTTTGCCAATCTTTAAGGACGTCGGCATTAATATCAGCCATGCGCATAGACATGAGAGGATATAAAACCCCTGCCTTAGTTTTTTCTTTGCTGCGCTTTCTTTCCTCACCACCCGCCTGAGATAAATTCTCATGGTCTTTAAGGTGCCTCGCACCCCACTTCTTACCGCGCTCTATATGAGTGCGCATCATCTTGTCTTTTTGATACTTAAGATACTCATTCCAAGCTTCACCAACCAAAAGCTCTTTGCCCTTTGCTTCAGCCTTCTTTGCCTGCGCTTGTTCTTCCTTGGCTTTAGCAACATCTCTAGGATCTATACCTTGATCAGTTAATGCTTTAAGGCGGGTTGCCTCTGCTTGAGCCTGGCTGATTGTGTAAGTGCGCATATCACCTATGGTCAATCGCGCCGGAGATCGAGTTCCATCTATTCTTGATTCAAAGATATAGGTCTTTTTGCCTGCTGCCGTAACTCTAAGTCCCAATGAGGGCGTTTTAGCGTCCCAATAAAAGCTTTGCTGTTTGCCTTTTTCGCACTCAAAGCCATCTACCCGCCCAGCTGTGAAATTCACTTTTTTAGCCATCATCTAAAATCCGTAGACATATCGTAGACAAATAATAGCAAAATAAGGAAATATAAATCAACCCGAAAAATATACAAAAATCCTTAAATCATTGTATTTAAAGGGTTTTATGGTTAACAGGGGAATATATAGTAATGCGGGTAAACCCTATTATATGCGGGCTCATAACCCGAAGGTCGTAGGTTCAAATCCTGCCCCCGCAACCAAGATTTACGCTCTAAGCCCTTATTTTTAAGGGCTTTTTGCTTTTCTGGGCTTTGACAAGCAACTCAAAAGCATCAAAGTGATTAGTTTGATGGATTCAGATCCCCTACTTTGCTTGATCATGACTCAATGTTCTAATCAGATCAAGCCCAATCAAGGAACTTAGCTGTGACAGATAAATCCACTCTAGAGCGCTCAAGAAAGCTGAAAGCTAAGGAGCCAAATTCTATAGCTGATGATGCCAATAGCAAGCCTATTGATATCAATCAGGCTTCTACTGAAAAACACGAGACTAGCCGCCCCATAAGAGTCGCCAAAAGTAAGCGCGAGATTATGGAAGAGTTAAGTCGTGAACGATTCCCCTGGGAGGAGTAGTTTATTAATCGACCAATGAAAAACCGCCCGAGGGCGGTTTTTTAATCCTTTGATGCCTTCTTAATGCGTATGTCCCTGCGGGCTCATCTGCTTTTTACTGGAATTACCACTTGGCATGCTTCCACTGTTCATCATTTGCTGATGCATTCCTTTCATCTCTTCATGCATTTCTGGATGACAGAACTCATGATCAGAGCTACTACTAGCGCTACCCATTTGATGGGTGCTAGTACCCTTGTAACCAAGCAAGGAAGGATCAAGCATGCCAGCGATCATAGCGATGTGCCCAAACACTAAAAATAGTGCAACGCAAATCGCATGAATTTTCAGCTTACCCATTTGGTCTAAGGCCCTGTTCACAAAACCAAACTCCTGCAAGGCAATCCAAATTAAAGGCAGCCCCCCGATCAAATAAGTAGCTACCGCAATCACATCAATGGCGGTACGCCATTCATTATTCTTGGTTATAGGTAGCACCGCAGTAGTCATTAAATAAGCAATTACGCCAATGAAATATAAACCAACTGTCGTACCAGCAAATCGATTTAGGTGATAGACGAAGCCGTCAAATTTTCTAGTAAACAGGATATACAGCTCCGTGATTGCCAAAGTTTCAGCAAGCACAATCGGTATCGCCATAAAGATTAAGAGGTTCCAAGGCTGATTGTCAGCCAATAGCTCCATATAGTGAGTCATATTCATTACTGTTCTCCAAAACGGAAATTATCAAAAGGCAACTAAATGCCACAATCAAAAGTGATTACAGGTAATTTCTGGGAGGTTTGTAAATGGACTCGGCAACATTAGATGTGGGTCTTGAAATATCGCTATGCAAGTAGATATCGACCTGCTTAGCCGAAAAAAATTCAGGCGAAGCGGTCAGAATTGCAACTACCGCACAGCAATAATGGGCGGCACTAGGATTGCTACTCGACTTACCATCTTCAGCATGATTGACTGATCCCGTCTCTTGGCAATGATCATGCCCGGCGACCATTACTGTGGTGCTTGCTGCATTGAGATCGATAGGCATCATCGCAGCACTAATTTGGCTGACGAAAAGGCTGATAAATAGAAATGCGATGAATTTCTTCATACCCCCAGTTTACGCCGAATATTAAAATGGATAGAGCGCAAGACCAAACCACCTTCCTCAAGCAGTTAATGCTAGATGCGCAATAAATGCGGATCTGTTTTCCCCAGCTTTTTTTGCTTTTGCATCCAATCTAGCTAAAACTCGTTTTGGAAGAGTGATATTGATTCGCTCAATATCGTCTGAAAGCAATGCTGGATCAATCTCTACGATTGCCCAAGCCCACCCTTTAAACTCCTTCCGCTTTTGTAGCTCCCTTAAGGAGCTTGGCTTTGGAATATCTTGATTGCGATCTAAAGCAAGCTCAATCCAAAGTTCTATTGCTTCTTTGGCGTTTTCTATCGCCTCATCGATGCCATTGTCTCCAGCCGAAAAACAACCCTCTAAATCTGGTACGGTAACGCCCCAGGCCTCCTTGGTAGATCCAGGTTCAATTGCAATCGGATATTTCATTTAAGACCCCTTTTTATATCAGCCTGCTTCAATATTTTTTCCACTAAACCAAGACCCAAATCTTTTTTTGGATGCGGGATGCAGATATGCCCACTCTTTGTATTGTGAATAAAAATATGATGCGACCCCCTACTTCTACTTAATAACCACCCATCGGACTTCAATAACTCGATTAGTTTTTTACTATTCATTAATCCCCTTGAATTATACACACGATACACACTAAAATCACCCCACCATTTACTCTCGATGCCACAGGCGGCTGCTTTCTGAGCGCCAAAATAAGGGTGTCTCCTGCTTCAGATCAAAGATGGCTGG
>JACCDH011071054.1_pt1 | contig 11486 bp, 11 predicted proteins | sample 7442481 | NCBI WGS metagenome assembly JACCDH01 (sample SAMN15323433, study PRJNA562643) | freshwater metagenome | isolation source: river surface water | place: USA:Blue River Watershed | collected 2017-08-15 | reverse complement strand
TAGATATTCAAGATATTGATTTCGGCTCTTCCTACACTTTCAAAGAATATTTCAGCAAAAAAGAAATTACTGACTTTGGATGGCAACATGAAAAAATAATATTGAAGCCCAAATCTTTTGACCCTACATATACCGATATTATCATAGACCCTATATCAATAGAAAATCATTCTTTTAGAATTATTGGAATATTTGAAAGAGTGATTGAGTAAATCAGCCATCATTTCAAAGAAGTCAACTTTTAGTTTAACTTCTTTGAAATGACCAGTTGAAACAATTGGATTAAATCAATTACAACTTTCCATTCGTTAATGGATGAATACTTAATATCCGACCATCGATGATTTGAATTCCACCTTCTGGATCTGTTGAAAAAGGCAAATTGCGCTCCTTTCCTACTTTCCATAAAACGAACAAATACAGACATTGGGCATGAACACCTACAATGCCACATTGAAGAGCTGATTCAAATCGCTCCATTAGCTCTTCGTTCGTCAAAGGGTATAATTTAGTTTTAAATTCTAAAATGAGCTTCTCATCGCCTTCCCTTTTCATATAAAAGTGACTCAACATAATGAAGATCCTTTCCTTATTTCAGAAGTGAGACAGTCAAATCCTTTTCCAAGAAAACGGATTTCGAAAAATTGCAACCCCGATGGGTTGTGGATTGTCACAGCGCTAACTAAGTCAGCAATTTGTGTGTTTAAATAATGATGTGTTTTCATAAATATATTGAATATTTGTTTTCAGAGGGAAAACACGAGACCTCAGAAAATAATGGAAACAAATCAACAAAAACGATGAATTCCTTTTGAAAATCTGTCCACCATGTCCATACAGCAACAGCCAATTAAAAATTGACAGCAAATGATGGCAACGAGTGATGAAAATTTTCATATCCCTTTGTTTTTGACGTTTCGTCCGCATCATTTTACCACCGTAGCAGGGTAAGTGCTCGGTTGGTGACCTTTTTGGTCTCGTGATACTTTTACAAATATAGTGAAAAAAGTTGAAGTATATAAAATTAAAACGACATCTTGTATTTCCAAAGGTGCATTTATTCAAATATTTCCAGGAATCATTTTTTCATTATTTCAATGCAGATTTTTCGAACAATTTATATTTTGAGTTTAAGATTTAAATTCAATGTCGTCAGTTTCCAAATCAGTAATTTGTTAAATTATGTTTAGTTTGAAACTCATGTTCATTTAGAAAACCAAGTTCCCAAAATTATTCGAATTGGGGGTTTCCTCTTACAAAACAAATTCCTAAAATTGAAGTTACAACAAATTACAATTTAATTTTGAATTGCATTGAAAAAATCATCAAGTATTTCATCTGAAACTACACTGAATTTCAACAAACACTCCGGCACAGAATTTATTAATTTATTGAGCAAGAGACTTGGATTTTTTAAATTATTTTCTGTTAGATTTCCAGAACTGATTCCAAGTAACATTCCTGGAAATCCCAAAATTAATCCATTTTCATGTATTGCATCAAATTCATAACCAAGTTCCGATATTGAAATATTCAAAATCTTTGGTGCAAATGATTTAATTTTATTAATTTTTTCTGATCTTGACATATTTTTCAGAACGTTTTTAAAAAAAATTACAGACTTAATCCTTCAGTACATGCCCATCGGAATATCCTGCATGTAGTATATTCTTTTGGTAAACTCCTAAATTCCTCTGGTAAACTTTGCTCATCAATTATTGTGGCAACTTTGGCATTGGTAATTTCTATTTCCCAGTTTAAAAATTTATAAATTTCTGTGTTACCGCTTTCCGGGATAAGTACAACATGCAAGTTACTCGGGTAATTTTGTTTCTTGGAATACCCTATTGAACTTACACCACATATATATATTGCCTTAAAATCAGCTATTTCATCAAATATAACCAAATTATTTTTCCGAAAGTCTGGATTTAACTTCGAAAATTTTTTACTGTATCGACCTTTCAACGAATTTGTGCAATGATAATTTAAATTTACTCCAGTTACATATTTCGCCCAAAGCCATTTGAATTTCTTTTCATCAAGATTGTGTTTTATTGTGATCATATTTGTCTAATATAACACAATTATACCGAAAATATTTTAGATACACAGCAGGAAAATTGAATATGATTTCAGCACAAAGCATTACACTGAATTATATGTTTTAATAACACTATAATTTGCTAGTTAAACACTAATTAACACTTACTAATATCAATTTTGTCAACCCGTTTTTTTTATTAAATTTGAGGATTATCATGAATCAAAAAATTAAATACTGGGATGCTGCCGCTACTACTCCTGTCGAAAATAGAGTATTAAATGCTATGCTTCCATATTTCAGCGAATTTTTTGGTAATGCTAGTAGTAATCATATCTACGGAAAAAGAGCTAAAACCGCAATTGAAACTGCCAGAAATCATGTTGCAAATCTAATTAATTCAGATAAAAACGAAATCTATTTTACTTCTGGGGCAACGGAATCAATAAATTGGGCTTTGAAGGGATATCTAGAGTTTAATCCCCAAAAAGGAAACCATATTATCACTGTTAAAACTGAACACAAAGCCGTGCTCAGCACATGTGAATACCTTGAGACAAAAGGATTTGATGTCACGTACTTGAATGTTGACGAAAATGGACTTATAGACATTCAGGAACTAGAAAGCTCTATAAATCCGAATACAGCTTTAATTGCAATAATGTACGTAAACAATGAAATTGGTATAATTCAAAATATACCGGCAATCGGAGAAGTTGCAAGAAAAAATGAGGTTGTATTTTTTTGTGATGCAACTCAAGCAATAGGGAAAATTCCGGTAAATGTAGTAAAAGACAATATTGATTTACTTGCCTTATCGGCACATAAATTCAATGGACCCAAAGGTATTGGAGCACTATATGTGAAATCTGGCATTAAACTATCACCAATTTTGCACGGCGGAGGGCAAGAGAATGGTCTCCGACCAGGAACTTACAATACTCCTCTAATTGTAGGACTTGGAGAAGCTTCAAGAATTTCCAAAGAGGAATTCAATGAGCGAACTGAAAAATTGAAAACTTTACAATTAGAAATTGAAAATTATTTTGTTTCTAATAATTATGGAACTATTAATTTCAAAGAACAAAAAAGAACACCACACATTGTGAGTGTTTCACTTTCTAATTGGATTGCAGAGGACTTTCTAATTAAAAAAAATCAGGAGTTTGTTGCATCAACTGGGAGTGCATGTAATTCAAATATATTAACACATTCCCATGTTTTAAAAGCATTAAATATAAATGATATTGAGAATATATTAAGGATAAGTATTAATTAAGGATATGTTAGAAAATAAGTTAAATGGAAATGAAATACATGGTTTTGTAGAACAAGATACCGCTCTTGAAAGTATGAGAGCTTCCGATTTTGATTGCTACTCAGCTTATGGTGAAGTAATAGATAATTCTATTCAAGCAAATGCTAGTGAAATTCGTATTCAGTTTGAAGAACGAAAAGATAGACAAAACACATCTTCCAAGAAAATAGGGAGGGTATTATTTGCTGATAATGGACATGGCATGGACGTTGATCTTTTACACAAATGTCTAAAACTAGGTCATTCAAGTCGATATAATGATCGTTCTGGCATAGGAAGATTTGGCGTTGGGATGACATTAGGCGCAATTCACGAATGCAGGAGAATTGAAGTTTATTCCAAAATATCCTCAGGGAATTGGCACTATACTTATTTAGATTTGGATGAAATAAAAGAAGGAACATTGAAATATCTACCTAGCCCCATACCCAAAAAACCAGCAGAAGAAATTGTAGATTTTATTCATGATTCTGGAACATTAGTAATATGGAGTAAATATGATAAGCAATTCGAAAAATATGAAAACATAATAAATCAAAGTGAGTTTTGGATTGGTAGAACGTTTAGGAAATTTATATGGGGTGAAGCTGAAGGTTATGATTCTGTGAACATCAAGTTGAATGGTCGAATAGTTAAAGCTTTTGACCCACTATTTGCGAATAAGAAATTAACTGGATTTGAAGACGAACCTATTGCAGCACTATTACCCACACAAATAATACCTTGGACAGTACCGCTAGAAGCAAATTCAAGTAAACAAAAATCAGATATTGAAATCAAGATTTCGTTATTACCTGACGAGTACCGCAGAGATGCTGGGCAAGGTGGCGATAAGTTTTCAAGAGAAAGGTACATTGATGAAAATGAGGGAATTTCAATATTAAGAAATGATAGAGAAGTTTTTTATGGCTTAATTCCATATACATCAAAACTTGGAAATAGTGAAGCTGATCAAATGGTGAACAGATTTATTGGCTGTGAAATTTCATTTAATGCGGAATTGGATCTTGAATTTGAAGTTAAAAATATAAAAAGAGGAGCAAAACCTGTTCGCGAATTGAAGGATAAAATAGTTGAACAAATTGCGCCAACATTTAGAAGCTTAAGAGAGCAAATTCGTAATAGATGGAATGAACGAAAAAGAGACCATGAAGCTGATGTATCTAATGAAAATGCTGAGATTGGAGTTTCAGGAACACATAGTTCAACAAATAAATTTTTAAAAGAGACCAAGGATGTCTTACTTAAAAACAACAAGGCTAATGTGTTAGAAAATGACGAGAAAATCGCAAAAAAAGTAAACCCAGAAGCAAGTCTCGAACAAATTCAAAAAGTAATTGAAGCATTAAAAGAGAATGGAATTACAATTGATGAAAGAGAGTTTATAGGTGATGCCTTCATAGATATTGAACATGGGAACCAGCTAAAAACACTTTTTTACAATACAAATTCAACTTTTTATAAAGCCTACAGTGATATTTTAAACGAATTAAAAGAGGAAAATAATGAGCTTGCGAATAAATATAGAGTATTAATGGATTTAATTTTTGTGGGATATATGTTAGCTGAGTCAACAATTGATCCCAATGAAAAAATGGATGGAGCATCATTTATAAACGAAATTAAACAATACTGGGCTATAAACTTATCCAAAATACTTAAGAAATGGAACAATTAATCTTTAAAATTGGTACAACAAGAAATCCTATACTCATTGATTTTAAAGAGTTTAATAATCAGAAAATCGTTGACATCAGAAAGTACTTTTTAGACAGTAAGGATTCTAATAATATACTACCATCAAAAAAAGGCATCTCGCTGAATATTAATCAATTAAATCAAATAGTTGAAACAATAAATACTAATTCCTTATCTATTTCAGATTTTTTTGAATCGGAGAAGTTAAAGCACATAGATTTAGAAATTAAACCAACTATTGGAAGAAGCTTTCAATGTAAATACGAAAACAATAAAACAACCGTGATAATTGATGAGAAATTGAATGAAAAGCTCAATCCCGAAAGTTTGCTCTTGTTTTCAAAAATGATTGAAGCATTTAGTAATTCATTATTGGATGTACTTGAACACGACGATGAAATGGAGTTAATTATGGACATATTTAACCATAAAGTTTCTCAAATACTATGATATTAAAGCAATTAAACTTTAAATTCCTCACAAAATATTTAGGCATAGAAAGTTATAAACTTTTTAAATCAACCTATCAATCAATCTGTGAGGATGGTCATTTTAATAGCGAAATTAGTGATAAAGATATGGCTGCTCTATTTTTTGAGCAAACTGTTCCTGATGATTTTTTTGAATTGAAAAATAATTTGATTTCTTTTATAAATGCATTACCTGATTTAACTCAAAAAAAAATAATTTCTGATTTAAAATTAAAAAATCTGGATGAAATCAGATGGGATGAACGAGTATCGAAATATTTTGTTAGAGATTTAGGACTAAATACCAAATTTAGCTTAAAAATTGAAAATGAAGAAAATGAAAATTTAAATTCTATCGTCACATTCGATAAACCTGATTTAGTTTACAAATCCTTAAAAGAATATCAAGCAAGTGTTTTTTTTCCTGTTTACGAATACATTAACCAAACACCTTATGCCAGATGTATCATTCAAATGCCTACGGGTTCTGGTAAAACAAGAACAGCTATGGAAGTTGTTTGTGAGACGTTAAATGATAAACATAAAGACATTTTATGGTTAGCAAACACTCAAGAATTATGTGACCAGGCATTTGACACATTTACGGAGATATGGACTTTCCTGAGAAAAATTGAGTCAAGGGCTATTAATCACATACGATTAAACAAAATACCGGAGGAGACTGAATTACCGACTTTTCATATTTCATCTTTACAAGGACTTAGCCCAGAATCTATAGAGTTGAAATTAATGAAAAAAGGAATCAATAGAGAAAACCTTGAATTAGTAATTGTTGATGAAGCTCATATTTCAATTGCACCAACCTATAGAAAAACTATTGAATATTTAATTCAAGGCGGAGCAAAATTAATTGGTTTAACTGCCACTCCTGGTCGGCAACTAAAAAATATAAATTCAGTTGAAAATAGAGAACTGAGCGATTTTTATTTTAATAAACTATTTGAATTAAATACCGGAGAGAATTTGCCTATCGATTATTTAAGGTCGAAAGGTATTTTAGCGAATGCAAAATTTGTCTCAATCGAAGGAACGCAAGTTGAAAATATTTTATCCACGGCCGAAATAACAAATTGGAGAGAAAATAAAACTATTCCCAAAAAAGTTGAAACATTATTAACTAATGACGTTAAACGGAACGCGATAATATTTGATCAATTAGTTCAACTCTTAAATAACAAGAAAAAAATAATCTTTTTTGCCACATCTATTGAGCACTCTAAACTAATAACTACGTTGCTTAATTTGAAGGGGTTTAAAGCACAACATCTTGATGGAAATAGCGGGAGATACCGATCAGAAATAATTAGAAGTTTCAAGAATAATGACATTCAGATTTTGTGTAATTATGGTGTGCTAAGTACTGGTTTTGATGATCCCAAAATAGATGTAGTCTTTATGGCAAGACCTACTAATTCTATTGTACTCTATAGCCAAATAATTGGGCGAGGACTCAGAGGTCCAGTTATTGGAGGAACAGACTATTGTGAAATATACACTGTTTTTGACAATATTCTTGATTTACCAGAAAACAATGAAATTTACTCATATTTTGATGAGTATTTCCAATAATTCAACTCATGTTATTCAAGAGTAATATTAATCTTTTTAATTCTGCAATTGATTTCATCAACGAAAACGAATTTATTTCAATTTTTTCGGCCTATATAAAGCTTGACCAATTAAAATCTTTAAATTCAGCAAATAAAATTAATCGAATTATTGTTCGATGGGAAATTGAAGATATCATTAGAGGAGTTTCAGATTTTGAAGATTTATTTCAGTACTGCAAAGCTAATAATATTGCTCTATATAGAAATACTCGAATACATTTAAAAACAATTTGGAATAATGAAAATGCTGTTTTTTTTGGTTCTGCAAACATTACAGGAAAAGGTATTGGTGAGAAAGGTAATGATTTTAACTATGAACTATCTGGCATTTCCAATCCTATTTCTTTTGACGACATTTCATATTTGAATTATATAGTTCAAGAGAGCGAATTGGTAACTGAAGTGTTGTTTCTTGAAATCAAATATTTAATTGAAACAATTGAATTACCAACATTTGAATTTCCTCAACTGCCAACAAAGAAGAAAATAGAAGACGAATTTTTATTGTCACAACTGCCAATGACAAATTCTCCTGAATTACTTTTAGAAATTCTTCAAAATCCAAATGACTTTTGTTTAGCAGATCAGTTAAGAGCTGCTCATGATAAATCATTATTCAATGTGAATATTGAATTAGGATATGAGACCAATATTCGAAGTCTTCAAAATCTCTTTAATCAAAAAGCAATTATTGTAAAGTTAAAATTAGCAATAATTGAAAATCCACGCAAATCTATGGGTTATGGACTTGTCGTAAAGTGGATTCAAGAAAACACTACCACCGTGCCAATTCCAATGAGCTGGGAAATTAAAAAAAATCAGATTGTAAATAATTTGTACGAATGGATCTGTTTTTTTGATGAAAAATTTTCTTGGTATACACCAAATCATTCTCAGGTTATCTGCTATAATTTATCGAATTAATTTGTAATATTTGAACTATTAGTTCATCAACTTTTATATTATAGTCCACACCAGTCACATCATTTTTTCCAACTCCAGCAATAATTTTCTCCATTTGAGAATTAATTTCATTTTTCCAATCTTTAATTTTAGAATTTGGAATTTCAGAAATATTTGTAATTTTCAAATTCGGATTGTCCTGTATGTATATATTAAGTGATGATTCAATATTATTTTTAACTATCTTACCATATGGCGAATCAATCCAATTTGAACTATCGTAATAATGATGTATGTCATCCTGAATCAAAAACAATATTAGCTTATGATATGCTGGCCAACTCTTTGGGTCTGTATTTTTCAATTCTAACAAATGTTGCTTAAATTCTAAAAAAATAAAAATCCATTGCTTTAAACTTATATGATTTAATAGATCAACGTAGATTGAAACTGCTTCCCCCCGACTTTTGAATTTTCTTTTCTTGGACTGGTTTGAGAAAAAGGATTCAAATGCCATAATAACTGCAACTTGAAATGCCTTTGATGTAACAGCATCAAAATAGGACTTTACCTCGCTTTCATTATTTAAACCTAGTTGATTCATCTTAAGAGTTTTAATTTTAGAATCAACTTGGTTTAGAGCAGTTTTATATGTTTGAATCATACTATTGGGATTCGTTACCTCCATATTAATTGAATAATATAATCCTTCACCACCTTTAAATGCTTTATTCCATATTGCTTGTTGCTCGACCCCGGTTTTATTAAAAAAATGCGTTTCATATTCATATGACAAAGTTGAGAATACCTTGTAAACATTTAAATTAGAATAAATAGAAAGTAATGGTTCTAAAAACAATTCTTTAAACTTAGAAATGTAATCCCCCAATTGACTGGTATCGGCTATACAATATGAATTTGAATCTTCTTCAGAAGTTGAGTTCTTTTCAATATTATTAAATTGTGTTAGATACTGAAATTTTGAAACGTTTGTAAAGTCACGCTGTCGAGCAACCTTATAGATTGAAAGCGTTTCATAACTTTTACTACCTAATAATAACCAAGACAGAATATATTCAATAATTTCAGGGGTTGTAAGAGTTAATGGATGACCAAGTGAATTCTTTAAATCAGAATCGACATCAAATCCAGAATGTATTAGAGAAAAGTTATTTACATCAAAGCCTCTTTCCGCAACGGCACTGTAAAATACTCTTGTTGAAATACAAGAAATATCTCTCTCATTCAATAAAATAGATCTGCTTTTATTGATTTTTTTTGCATTATTATTGACATCGACAAATAACTTTCTTGAAATAACTCTTGGGTCAATGTTTCCTTTATTTACTTTATTTTCAAACCAAATCAAAGTAACTGGCAAATCTGCATTTTTAATTTTTTCCTTAGTTGAATTCATATCTATCGAAGCATAAAAAGCATCGTAAATAGAAGGGTTTCCAATTGCCACACCGCTGGAGTATCTAAATGCATTTGCTCTATGCTGTCCATCAATTACAATAATATTGGATTCTGATTTGTTAAAAGTAAACTTACCAATATTCATTGGTTGTTTATCCGCATCCTCAAAAAATTCTACTGACCAAAGGTTATTATAATTAATTATTTTCGTTTCTGAATTATCGGGATAAGGATATTCGGAATTCGACCCATTTAAATAATCTTTAGGCATAATTACCGCAAGAATTGATGGAAAAAAGGAAACATCAGAATTCTCACCAAGTATGTATGGTATCAAATTATTTGCAACACGAAAATCATTTAAATCTCTTTGCATCAATGCTTCCATATCTGATAAATTTGAAGCGTCAACTCGTTCCCTCATAGGTTTTAACTCCTCCAAGAATTCACTTTCATTACTCCCTGGATGCCTTGAATTTGCATTAGTACAAAAGAACTTTATGACTATATTTTTATCCGCTATTTCAAATTCGCCAAACAAACCTGTAAGTTCAATATCTCTGGTTTTTATCCTTGTATTAATTTTCATTTCTTATATTTTTTATAAATTAAACATTTTTTCGATTGAGCTATTTAATTAAAATTATCGTTTACCGAAAATTGGCAATAAACATTGGTTAAAAAACTTCTCAACTTGAAGTAAATTCTTTCTTTCAATTTCAAGTTCATAAACTCGAACAAATAAAATATTAATAGCTTTTATTTTGTTCTCCGTCAAAACTGAACCTATTCTTTCCGCAAAATAAGAGGACTCTTCCTCGGTATCTTCGTTTCGATTATCCCACTCTAAACTGTAAGAAGGATATGTTGGATCAAAGATGGATGAAAGAAGTTTTTCACAATGTTGTTTTAATCTTCTATTAAGATTATCCGAAATCCCAATATAAATAGGCGTATTTAAAAACTTAGTTAGATCAGAAATTGTATTCATCGTTGTAATGTCAAATTTAGATGTATCAAATTCTGGGGATAATTTTAATTGACCTGAATAATTTTCATTGAAAACGCCTTTTACTTCTGAGGATAATTTTTTATTACGATAAATGGAAAAATACTGCTTTAATTCTATTCCGTCTACATGTTTAATATGCCATGAATAAATACCCCTTTTTTCAGGTATTTGATCAATTGAATCCAAAGTATATTCCGTGTATTTCATATAAAACAACTTGCACAACCTTCACCTTCGGCTTCCAATATTTGGTCTTTCCAAGATTTGTGTTGATTGTTACGGTTCATTCTAACATAATGTTCTTTTTTGATACTTGCAATTCTTTCTGGCCTTGATAATTCTTCTAATGTTTCGGAGTCCATCCAAGAATATCCCGCTTTCTCATATTCCATAGCTTTTAAGAATAATTCTTTGTGAGTCTCGAATAACCAAACCCATTCAATTTTTTGTTGATAGAAACAGAAAAAACAACCTGAACGACTTCGGCTATAAGTTCCTGTTTTTATTTCTCCGTCAATTTCTACTTGGTATTCCATAGGCTTATAATAGGCGGGTATACCAACACCTGAATTCTCTAAAATAGCAAAAATGTCCTCTCTAACAAGATTTTCGTCGTTATCAACCAAAGGAAAATAATCTAGTTTACCAACTGGATAATCGGTCTCTTTAAGCAAATTAAAAACAACTTTATTATAAAGAATTGTATCAATTTCTAATAAAGCATTGAGTTTCTGTTTTAATGTAAATATTGGAGAGATATCACTGTTTGCAATTATTTGGAATTGTTCATTCCCTCCTAAGGTTTTGAGCTTTGATAAAAAATTATCTTTTGTTTTATTCGAAAGCACTAATTTATTTACATCTTCGCTCCAAATATTCTTGCGAAACGGAAAAATGGATTGTACACATTGCTTTTTTGAAATATAACCATCGCGATCTTCATCTCCCCTTATACCTACGTATGAAATTGTTGGGGTATCTCCAATATAAG
>JACCDH010677064.1_pt1 | contig 11488 bp, 10 predicted proteins | sample 7442481 | NCBI WGS metagenome assembly JACCDH01 (sample SAMN15323433, study PRJNA562643) | freshwater metagenome | isolation source: river surface water | place: USA:Blue River Watershed | collected 2017-08-15 | reverse complement strand
TCCTATGCCGAGGGCATCTCGCCGCCGTCCTTCGACAAGCAGTTCGTGCGCGACTATCTGGAGACGCTGAAGGACTGGAACAAGACCGCGCCGCCGCCGGCGCTGCCGGCCCACGTCATCGACAAGACCGGTGCCAAGTACCGCGAGGCACTGCAGCGCCTGACCGGCCACGAGCTGAAAGACTGAGGGGGGCGCATGAGTGACCAAGACAATAAGTCGGGCAAGCCGCTGGTCGGCGTGGTGATGGGCTCGTCCTCCGATTGGGACGTGATGCAGCATGCCGTCGCCATCCTCAAGGAATTCGGCGTACCGCATGAGGCGCAAGTCATCTCTGCCCACCGCATGCCCGACCAGATGTTTGATTACGCCAAGAGCGCGCGCGCGCGCGGGCTGAAGGTCATCATCGCCGGCGCCGGCGGTGCGGCACACCTGCCGGGCATGATCGCCTCGCAGACCATCGTGCCCGTGATGGGCGTGCCGGTGCCATCCAAATACCTGCGTGGCGAAGACTCGCTGCTGTCCATCGTCCAGATGCCCAAGGGCATACCTGTCAACACCTTTGCGATCGGCGAGGCGGGTGCAGCCAATGCGGCGCTGGCGGCGGTAGCGATGCTGGCCGTCGAGGACAGCCGTCTGGCCGAGCAGCTGCTTGCCTTCCGCGCCCGCCAGACCGAGGCGGCGAAGGCCATGACGCTGCCCGGCTGAGGCAGCGCCTCGGCCTTGCTGTCTGCACTGCGAATCTCATTGGCAGTCCTGAACTGATTTAACGTAAAAGCTTTGCATGACCACCCGCCAGACCACTGATTCTTCCGCACCGCATTTCAAGCCTCAGGCCACGCCATCGACCTGGCTGGGCGTGATGGGCGGCGGCCAGCTCGGCCGCATGTTCGTGCATGCCGCTCAGGCCATGGGCTACAAGGTGGCGGTGCTCGAGCCAGCCATGGGTTGCCCGGCCGGCCATGCGGCCGACCACCTGCTGGCTGCCGGTTACACCGATGCTGCTGCACTGTCCGAACTGGCTGCGCAATGCGTGGCCGTCACCACTGAATTCGAGAACGTACCGGCGCAAAGCCTCGCCAAGCTTGCTGAGAGCGTCTTTGTTGCGCCGTCAGCGGACTGTGTCTCGGTCGCGCAGGATCGCCTGGCCGAGAAGCGCTTCTTTACCGAATGCGCTGCCAGCTCCGGCGTGCTGCCGGCGCCGCATGCGCGTATTGCTACCGTGGCCGACATCGATGCGCTGCCGGATGAACTCTTCCCCGGCATTCTCAAGACAGCGCGCATGGGCTATGACGGCAAGGGTCAGGTCAGGGTGGGCTCGCGCGACGAGACGCGCGCCGCGTTTGATGGCATGCAGGGAGTCGAATGCGTGCTGGAAAAAATGCTGCCGCTTGCCTATGAGGTCTCGGTACTCGCTGCGCGCGGCACCGATGGTGAGGCGGTCGTCTATCCGATCGCCGAGAACGAGCATCGTGATGGCATCTTGTTCAGCACCACCGTGCCCGGACCGAATGTCAGTGCCGATTGCGCGGCGCGTGCGCAGCGTGCAGCGCTCGAGATCATCGGTCGGCTCGATTATGTCGGCGTACTCTGCATCGAATTCTTCGTGCTCAAGGATGGCACGCTGGTGGTCAACGAGATGGCACCGCGCCCGCACAACAGCGGGCATTACACGATCGACGCCTGCATCACCAGTCAGTTCGCGCAACAGGTGCGAGCGATGGCCGGCATGCCGCTCGGCGATGCGCGCCAGCATTCGCCGGCTGTCATGCTGAACCTGCTCGGCGACCACTGGTTCGACGGCGACAGCGACACCCCGCGTGAGCCCGCGTGGGATGCCTTGCTAGCGCTGCCCGGTGCCAACCTTCACCTGTACGGCAAGGACGATCCGCGCCGTGGCCGCAAGATGGGCCACGTGACTTTTGTCGGGCCGACCCTGGCAGACGCGCAGAAACACTTCCTCGCTGGCTGCCGCATCCTTGGCCTGCAGCCGTGATCCTGCACGCCGACAATGTTCCTGACGCCGATATCGCTGATCCTGAATGAACGACGAGCAAGCTCGCGCTGATGCCGGCACTGCGGTAGCGGTGACCAATGCGGCAACCACCGCGGCGACCACTGCAGCAGCCATTGACGCAATGGCGGTCACTGCGCCAGGTGCCACGCCGGGTGTAAGCCCGGCCGACGCTGATTCGATCTCACACGCAGCGCGGCTGCTTGAGCAAGGTGAGCTGGTTGTCTTCCCGACCGAGACCGTGTATGGCCTCGGCGCCGATGCGAGCAATGCTCAGGCTGTGGCCGGCATTTTCGCGGCCAAGGGACGTCCCTCCAATCATCCCGTGATCGTGCATGTTGCGCGCGACGCCGATCTCTCGCGCTGGGCGACGCAGGTGCCGCCGGAAGCGGTGCGCCTGATCGAGGCTTTCTGGCCCGGTCCGCTGACGCTGATCCTGCCGCGCGCCGCCAGCGTCCCAGCTGCCGTGGCTGGTGGGCAGGACACGATAGGCTTGCGATGCCCTGCACATCCGGTTGCACAGGCATTGCTGCGTGCGTTTCGCGATGGGCAAGGCGGACTGGCCGCGCCGTCGGCGAATCGCTTCGGTCATGTCAGCCCGACCACCGCGCAGCATGTGATCGATGAATTCGGCATGCCCGGTCACGGGCCGCTGGCAGCGGTGCTCGATGGTGGACATTGCGAGGTTGGTCTCGAGTCGACCATCATTGATCTGAGCCGACTGGACACGCGTGGCCCGGTGCTGTTGCGTCCGGGACAGATTAGCGCCGCGCAGATCGCCGCCGTGATCGGCCGGATGCCGGCCTTGCCGGATCAGGCCGCACCCCGTGTCTCGGGCAGCCTTGATGCGCACTATGCGCCGTCCACGCCGGTGGTGCTGGTCGAAAGTGGTGAACTGTCAGCCGTGCTTCAGCAGCTGCAGACTGCCGGGCATGCGGCGGTATCGATCTCTTATTCGGCATCGATGGCAGCACTGGTCGGCGCGCACCTGCCGGACTATCCCGATGGCTATGCGCACGGGCTGTATGCAAGCCTGCGCGAGATGGATGCGCGCGATGCCAGCGTGATCTTGATCGAGCGACCACCGCAAGATGAGGCATGGCAGTGGATCAACGACAGGCTACGCCGCGCAGCTTTTGATTCGGCCGGCGTCCTGGACAAGTTGTCGAGAGTCTGAGCCGCTTCCCTAGTCACCCGCCAGCAGCGGCGACACCTGCGCGAAGCGGCTGCCATGAAAGACCAGCGCCGGCTTGGCATCGAAAGCGCAGCGCTCGACTTCACCGACGAAGATCACATGATCGCCTTCCGGGTAGCGGCTGCGATTGTGGCATTCGAACCAGGCGGATGCGCCGCGTAGTATCGGCAACCCGGTCTGTGACAGCTCATAGTCCACGCCGGCAAAGCGATCTTCGAGTTTGCTCGCGAAGCGCTCGGCCAGATGCATCTGGTCGCCCGCCAGCACATTGATCACATAGTGGGAGTTGACAGCAAACAGCGGCATGCTGCGCGAATTGCCCGACAGGCTCCATAGCACCAGCGGCGGCGTCAGCGACACCGAGTTGAAGGAACTGGCGGTCAGCCCGAAGAAGCCGCCATCCTCGTCACGGGTGGTAATCACCGTCACGCCAGTGGCGAACTGGGCGAGCGCACTGCGAAAGTGGGCGGTGTCGAATTCCGGATCGGCGGCCAGGGTAGTTGGCATCTGCATCATTCAGGCAAGGAGTTATCCGGGGATTATGCCCAAATTCCTTGCCGGCCGTCGCCTGCCCCGGGTTTATCCGTAGAATCACGCTCATGAGCACCGATCATCTTTCCCTATCCGCGCTGCTGCAGGTACATGCGGCAGAGCGCCCCGGTCTGCTGGCCCATGTGCTGCCGGATCGCGACATCACGTACCGCCGGCTGTGGTCGCGCATCGAGCGCGCATCGGCACGGCTGCAGGGCGAGTGGGGTGTGCGCGATGGCGATCTGGTCGCCTACGTCGGCAGTGCCCATCCGGATGCCATCGTGCTGTACTTTGCGCTGCTGCGCATCGGCGCCAGCCTGCTGCCGCTGGAAGCGATGCCGGTCGCCGACGCTGAGCGTGCCTGCGACACGCACCGCGCCAGCCTGGCCATACACGATGAAGGCATCCTGATCGACAAGCTGCCGGCGCGTCCGCTCGAGGCGCTGCTGGCCGACTGGAGCCATCATGAGCCCGTGACCGTGGCCGACGATCCGGCGCGGCGCGCGCTGTGGCTGCAGTCCGGGGCGGGGCGCTGCGAGCCCGTAAGCCTGCTGGAGCTGACAGTGGCGCTGCCGGAGACTGCGCGCAGCGCCTGGATAGGCGAGTGCATCTTCAGCATCGACGTGCTCATTCATCAGGTGCTGCCATCGCTGCGGGATGCGCGCCGGCTGATGTTCGCGGCGACCGAGCCACAACAACGTACCGGATCCTGAGCCAGCGTGCGCAGGATCGCACCGCTTGCGCTACAGTAGCGCACATTCATGACGACCAACGGAGGCTGCGATGGCAAGCGATAAAGCCAACGACAAGGCAAGCGATAGCGTAGGCGAGAGTGGCGTCCAGGCTGCCAGCCATATCGCCACGCTGGGTGGCGGTTGTTTCTGGTGCCTGGAGGCGGTCTACCAGCAGATGCGCGGCGTGATACGGGTTGAATCCGGTTACAGCGGCGGCCATGTGTCCGATCCGAGTTATGAGCAGGTATGCGACGGCAGCACCGGCCATGCCGAAGTGGTGCGGATTCATTTTGATCCCGCGCAGACCAGCTATCGGGAGCTGCTGGAAGTTTTTTTCACCATTCATGATCCGACCACGCCGAACCGGCAGGGCAATGATGTCGGCACCCAGTACCGGTCAGTGATCTACACGCACGACGCCGCGCAGATGGCGATGGCCAAGCAGGTGATTGGCGAGATGGCCCATGTGTGGGATGCACCCATCGTCACCGAGCTGGCCGAGGCGCCGGTGTTCTACCGTGCCGAGGACTATCATCAGGACTACTTCCTCAACCACCCGCTGCAATCCTATTGCGCTTTCGTGGTCGCGCCCAAAGTGCAGAAATTCCGGCAGGTGTTTGCCGACCGCGCGCGCAAATAGCGCGTGATCTCAGGTGTCGTACATGTAGCGCCGCGACCAGGGCAGCGCTGAGGCATGCCGGCCGGCCTTGCCGCAGACCACCTGATACAGCGATATCCAGTCATGGCGGAATGCATGCGCGCAACCGGCCAGATAGATACGCCAGATCCGGTAGCGCCTTTCATCCACCAGCTGGCGTATCTGCGCACCGTTATTCTCGAAATTGTCCGCCCAGATAGCGCAGGTACGCGCATAGTGGCGGCGCAAGTTTTCCACATCCAGCGTTTCCAGGCCGCCGTCCTGCATCGCGGCCAGCACCGCGCCGATATGCGGCAGCTCGCCCTCCGGGAATACATACTGTTCGATGAACTCGCCGGCACCATAGCGTGCGGTACTGTGGTCGGTGTTGGTGGTACAGATGCCATGGTTCATCGCCAGCCCGTCATCTGCCAGCAGCTCGCGCATTCTCGTGAAATACACGGGTAGGTTCTTTAGTCCCACATGCTCGAACATGCCGACGCTGGTGATGCGATCAAATCGACCATCGATGTCCCGATAATCCACCAGCCGTATGCTCACGCGGTCTGAGAGGCCGGCCGCCGCGACGCGCTCGCTGGCCAGCGCGAACTGGTTCTCCGACAGCGTGATGCCGGTGCAGCGAGCACCAAAGCGCTCGGCCGCGCGCATGACCAGCGCGCCCCAGCCGCAGCCGATATCCAGCAGGTGCTCGCCGGGCCTGAGCCCGATCTTGGTCAGGATGTGATCGATCTTCTTGACCTGTGCGACGGCCAGCGTCTCATCGCCCGACTCGAAATAAGCACACGAGTAGACGAGGTTAGGATCGAGGATAGCCTGATAGAAGGCATTCGACACGTCATAGTGATAGCGGATCGCGGACGCATCCTGCCGGCGCGAGTGCGAGCGCGGACGGAACAGCTGGCCGAGCCGGTTACCGCGGGCGAGGCCATGCTCGGCCAGTGTATTGGCTACCTCGATCACTGCGCGCAGCTGCCCTTCGACTTCCAGCTTGCCTTCCACATAGGCGCGGCCTAGATTTTCCAGTGTCGGGTTCAGCAGGTAACCGAGCGCCGCCGGACGGGGCACGCGTATCGTGACCTCGGGCGCCGTGGTGCTGAAGTCAAAGTGATGTCCGTTCCAGAGTTGCAGCCGCAGCGGCAAGCTCGCGCGCGCCCGCATGCTGGACACCCAGCGATCGAGTTTTTTTTGCCAGAACATCACACCTCCCGCGCCGGACTATGCGGTGCGTCACTGCCGGGTGTGTTGAGCTGGATCTAATTGCGGACGTGCAAAACGTTAACGGACGTGTAAAGTGGGTTGACCGCTCGCGATGAAGAAGCGGACATCAGGGTTGCAGCCGCTCGCGCTGCCACTGGCTGTCGCTGCCCAATGTGTAGACGACGCGATCATGCAGGCGCGAGCGCCGCCCCTGCCAGAACTCGATCCAGGTCGGCTTGAGCCGGTAGCCACCCCAGTGCGGCGGTCGCGGCGGTGTGTCGCCGTATTGCTGTTCGGCGTCGGCGAACTGCTGCTCAAGCGCCTCGCGGCTGGCGATCGGCCGGCTTTGCGCGGAAGCGATCGCGCCCAGACGGCTCTTGACCGGGCGCACCCGGAAATAGGCATCGCTGTCGGCCTCGGCCACGCGCTCGACCGTACCCTCAATGCGTACCTGACGCTCAAGCGCCATCCAGTGGAAAGCGAGCGCCGCATGCGGGTTATGTAGCAATTCCTCGCCCTTGCGGCTCTGATAGTTGGTGTAGAAGGTAAAGCCGCGCTCGTCGAAGTCCTTCAGCAGCACGATACGCAGCGAGGGCCGGCCGGCTGCATTCACAGTGGCCAGTCCCATCGCATTCGGTTCCGGTAGCTCGGCCGTGACTGCCTCTTGGAACCAGGTCGCAAACTGGTGTATCGGGTCAGGGTCGACATCATGCTCGGACAGGCTGTGCTGGGTGTAATCAAGTCGCAAGTCGGCGATGGAGATTTTGTTCGTCATGGCTGTTCTGGTTGAATGGTGGGTGTCAGTACTTGTCTCGCTGCCGGCCAAGTGCCAGCGCGCGCCGGGCTGCGACCGGTATGCCGGTCGCGATGACCAGTCCCAGCCCCCAGAATACGGCAAACAGCCCGAGCGTGGCGCCGGCCGCGCCAAAGGCCAGCGGCAGCGACACCGCGCTGGCATTGCCGATGGTGGCACGTATGCCGATGGCCTCGGCACCACGACCCGGTGGCGCGCCCGTGTGCAGCAAGGCCAGCACATTCGGCTGGCTGGTACCGAGCGCCAGCCCGAGCAGTGCGCCGGTGGCGGCCAGCGTCCATGCCTGCTGCATGAAAGGCAGCATCAGGTAGCAGGTGGTGGCGAGGCATAGCGCCGCGGTCAGCACCTGCCATTCGTGATAGCGGCGCATCAGGTAAGGCATTGCCAGCCGCACCGAAAAGGTCGCTGCCGAGAAGCTGGCGAGGATCATGCCGATCGTGGAGGCCGAGTAGCCAAGCTGCGTGCCGCGTATCGGAATCACGAAAGTGAACAGGTCCCAAGCCGCAGCGAGCAATATGCCCACCAGATAGACACCGCGCAGCTCGCGGCCGAACAGCAAGCCCATGGCGCTGCCGCTACCCGCTGCGGCAGCTTCTGCACGCGCGGGCAATTCGCGCAGCGCGCCACTCGCTGTCAGCGTAAAGGCTACCAGCGTGAACAGCGCACAAGCAAAGTAGGCAGCCGCATGGTTGATGTGGTCGATGGCAAAGCCCGCCACCAGCGGGCCGGTAAAGGCAGAAATGGAAAAGCCCAGCGACAGTCGGCTGTAGGCGGTGGCGCGCCGATCAGTCGGTGCCAGCACCCCAACTGCATGTTGGGCGCCGATGAAGATCGCGGTAAAACCGGTGCCGATCAGGATGGCGGACAGATAGAGCACGGCAAGGCCCGGCACCAGCGCCGCCAGCAGCACGCCGGCAGTGGCCGATGCGCAACCGGCCATCAATGGCTTGCGCACGCCGATGCGGTCGATCACGCGGCCAATGCTCACTGCCAGCAGCATGGGGAAGACCGCAAACAGCGCGACCAGCGTGCCCACCGTGAACTCCGATGCCTGCAGCGACAGCGCGTACAGGGAAGTGGTCACGCGCGCTGCAGCCAGTGCCACATGAGCGGTGACGGCAATCGCAATTAGCCGGATCAACGGTGACAGCTGCGGCACCTTCGGCGGTAACTGCGGCGGCAACTGCGGCGGTTGGCGCAGCTGCTTGGATAGAGAGTCAGGAGGCACGATGTTTGACAAAGGATTCAGTCAGCTAGTTTAAGCCCGGTAAAGAATAGCCGTCCGGTAAAATGCGTGTATGGCCAGCGCACTTCCCATTGCCGGTTTGTCAGAGGATGGCAAGCCCGACAATCTCCACATCAAGCCCTCAGGTCTGCCGCCGGGCATGCAGGTCGGCGTGCATTCCGACGTCCAGCCTGACGACCGGGGTGGACAAGACGCTGACTTCGATCGCCGCTTTGGCGGCATTGCGCGCCTGTATGGCGATGCGGCACTGGCGACCTTTCGTCGCGCCCATGTCTGCGTGATTGGCGTCGGCGGTGTCGGTTCCTGGGCCGTCGAGGCGCTGGCGCGCACGGCGATTGGCAAGATCACCATGATCGATCTCGATCATCTGGCTGAGTCCAATATCAATCGCCAAATTCATGCCCTGACCGACACGCTGGGTCAGGCCAAGGTCGGCGCGCTGACCGCGCGCATCGCGCAGATCAATCCGTATTGCGAGGTGACCGAGGTCGAGGATTTCATTGAACCCGACAACGTCGCGCAACTGCTGCCGCCGGGTCGTTATGACTATGTAATTGATGCCATCGACAACGCCAAGGCCAAGGTCGCGCTGATCGTGCATTGCCGGCAGCATCGGATACCGCTGGTCACCATAGGCAGCGCCGGTGGGCAGGTCGATCCGACCAGGATCGAGGTCTGTGACCTCTCGCGCACCGAGCAGGAACCGCTGCTGGCGCGCGTGCGCAAGCGCTTGCGGGCAGTGCATGGTTTTCCGCGCGATCGCAGGCACAAATTCCATATTGATGCGGTCTGGTCATCCGAGCCGCTGCGCCAGCCCGAGCTGTGCGAGCTTGATGATGCATCAGCATCGTCTGCGGATGAGGACACCGACAGTAAGCAACCAGGCATCACCGGCATCAACTGTGCCGGCTATGGCTCGGCCGTGGTGGTGACAGCCAGTTTCGGTTTTGTCGCCGCCGGCCATGTACTGCGTGCGCTGGCCGATCGTGTGGCCGTGCCTGGCCTCAAAGCTTGACGTTTCGCAGCCGCAGCGCATTCGCAATCACTGATACCGACGACAGGCTCATCGCCGCGCTGGCCATCATCGGTGACAGCAACAGCCCCAGCGACGGATACAGCACGCCGGCCGCCAGCGGCACGCCGACGAAGTTATAGACAAAGGCAAAGAACAGGTTCTGCCGGATATTGCGCATGGTCTTGCGTGACAGCAGGCGCGCCTTAGCAATGCCGCGCAAATCGCCCTTGACCAGCACGATGCGCGCGCTGTTCATCGCGATATCGGTACCGGTGCCCATCGCGATACCGACGCTAGCCTCGGCCAGTGCCGGCGCGTCATTGATGCCGTCGCCGGCCATCGCCACAATACGTCCCTGCTGCTGCAGTGTCTGCACGTACCGGTATTTGTCTTCCGGCAGGATTTCGGCATGCACGCTGTCGATGCCGAGTGTGGCGGCAACGGCTTTCGCAGTGCGAGCATTGTCACCGGTGAGCATGACAATCTTTACGCCGTCGGCATGCAGCAGGCGTATTGCTTCTCGGCTCTCCGGCTTGATCGAATCGGCGACGCTGATCAGCCCGGCCAGCTTGCCGGCGGCGGCAACGAACATCACGGTCTGGCCGGTCGAGCGCAGCTCGTCAGCCCTCTGCTCGAGTCCACTGGTGTCGATGCCCGCTTCGCGCAACAGCAGCGAGGTGCCCAGCAGCACCGGGTTGCCGTCTATGTCACCGCGCACGCCCTTACCAGTGATGGAAGTGAAATTCCTGACCGTCATCAGCGGCAGCGATTGCTCAGACAGCTGCGCGAGTATGGCCTGCGCCAGCGGATGCTCGCTGGACTTCTCTAATGCAGCTGCCAGTATCAGCACGTCATTGCGCGCAAAGCCGTCCATCGCCACCACTTGCTGCACTGTGGGCTTACCCTCGGTCAGTGTGCCGGTCTTGTCGACCACCAGCGTGTCGACCTTCTCCATTAACTCGAGCCCTTCGGCATCCTTGATCAGTACCCCCTCGCGCGCGCCGCGCCCGACGCCCACGGTGATCGAGATTGGTGTCGCCAGTCCGAGCGCGCACGGGCAGGCAATGATCAGCACCGACACCGCCGCCACCAGTCCGTTGGCCAGCGCTGGTACCGGACCCACCAGCGCCCAGACGATGAAGGCCAGCACGGCCACCACGATCACTGCCGGCACGAACCAGCCGGAGACGCGATCAGCCAGCTTTTGTATCGGTGCGCGCGAGCGGCCGGCCTGGTTCACCAGATTGACGATCTGCGACAGCAGGGTATCAGCGCCAACTTTCTCGGCGCGCATCAAGAAGCTGCCCTGTTGGTTGACGGTGCCGGCAACAGCCTTGCTACCGCTGCGCTTGTGCGCCGGCATGGGCTCGCCGGTCAGCATCGATTCATCGACGCTGGATTCACCGTCGACCACGACGCCATCGACCGGCACATTGGCACCGGGCCGCACGCGCAGCAGGTCGCCGATGCGCACCTGATCCAGCGGCACTTCGTTCTCGCTGCCATCAGCGGCGATACGCAGCGCGGTCGCTGGCGCCAGTGCCAGCAGCGACTTCACCGCGACATTAGTGCGCAGACGCGCGCGCAGCTCGAGTACCTGACCCAGCAGCACGAGCGTGACGATCACGGCTGCCGCCTCGAAGTACAGGGGCGGCATGCCGTGCATCTTGAATGCTGCCGGCAGCAGCCCCGGGAACAGCAGTCCGACCATGCTGAATAGCCACGCGGCCATCACGCCGATGGCGATCAGGCTGAACATGTTCAGGTTGCGCGTCCTGAACGATTGCATGCCGCGCTCCATGAAAGGCCAGCCGAACCACAGCACTACCGGCGTGGCCAGCAAGCCTTGCAGCCACGCGCTGCCCTGCGCGCCTAGCATCGCCGCTGCATTGAAGCCGACCAGATCGCCCATGGCCGTCACCAGCAGCGGCAAAGAAAGCACGACGCTGAACCAGAAGCGGCGAGTCATGTCGTCCAGCTCGCTGGTGTCTTCTTCCAGCGTGGCCATCATCGGCTCAAGCGCCATGCCGCAGATCGGGCAACTGCCGGGGCCCACCTGCTGTATCTCCGGATGCATAGGGCAGGTG
>JACCDH010897097.1_pt1 | contig 11490 bp, 12 predicted proteins | sample 7442481 | NCBI WGS metagenome assembly JACCDH01 (sample SAMN15323433, study PRJNA562643) | freshwater metagenome | isolation source: river surface water | place: USA:Blue River Watershed | collected 2017-08-15 | reverse complement strand
CTGGATACAAACGTCCTCAACTCATCTTCTGGAACGTTAATGGTTCAACAAGGGAAGTTCCAGTTCGTCATGATACAGCTGATACAGGTCTTGTTTCTGGATATTCACCTGATATTCTTAAAGCTGTACTTAATGGTGATGGTTTGACTCCAAAGGATATTATGATTAAAGCTCTTATGGATGAAAGATACAATTTAATCACAATTTAAATAAAATTTTAACAATTTAAATAAAATTTTAACAATTTAAATAAAATTTTAATAATTTAATATTTTTTATGTTTTTAATTATTAGAATATAATTAAAAAGAATGTTTTCAACAAGACAAACAAGACAAACAAGACGAACAAATAATAATCTAGGAAATATTGAATTAATAAATCGAAATTATTTAAGAAATGAATACAAAGGATTAATGACAAGAAAACAATATAATTATTTTATTGAATTAAATAAAATAAAACCTTTAAGATTAGCTATTGGTGCTGGAGATACCTCACTTTCTACTAATGAAAAAGTAATTTGTGATATTGAATTAAGATTTTTAGATGATTTTGATATGTTTTTATATTTTTCTGAAGATAATGATTCTGTTAAAATTTGTAAAAAATATTTACAAAATAAAGAAGATGAATTAGGTAATACAAGAGAATATCAAATAGTAAAGGTTGATTTAAATAATAAAGAATATGTTAATTTTATTTTTGGAACATTTAAATTTATACATATAGAAGGTATTGATAATACATTTAATTATATTAATGAAAATAATGAATTATTATATAATATATTAAATAGTTTAGTAAACGAAGGAACTTTTACTAATAGTGATATTTTTGGATTTACTATTCATTCAAATCTATATTATTTGAATAAAAAAAAAAATAATATCAACAAAGAAAAAAATAATTTTATCAGAACAATTAGTGAAAAAATAGGAAATAATTTTATTCAAAACATATCAATAATTAAAATACCTCATACAATTATTGAACCAGAAATTATTTTTGAAATTATAATTTTACCTTTATTTAAATTAAATATTATAGCAGAACTTGAAAATAATTTTAGAACATTTATAAATAATATTAATAACAATAATGTAAAAAACAATAAATATTATCAATCATCAAATGAATCTAGATTTTTATATTTTGAAGGTTCTTTATTAAAAAAATTATTTAGATGTATTGATTTTATTAAAAATCCTAATAAAAAAAATAGAAATAAATTTAATGAATATTTTCTAGTAAGAACATCTTCTTTTATATTATCTATATATTCATTCATAAAATATTTTTCTGAAAAAAGTTTTGAAAAAAAGATTTATATTAAACGCGACAGATTTAATTATAATCATTTAAGAGGTGATTTTATTTTTACTATTCAAGAATAAAAATAAAAAAATAAAAAATTATTTTAATTAAAAACGTTTAATAATACTATCAAAATAAATTTTTAAAGTTGGATTATTTTCAATAACAATATTCATTATTTTATCCCATTCATTATAATTTTTATAGTGATTTTTAATAATATCCATTTCTATTTTATCACGAGGTTCTATAAAAGGTTTAATATTTTGATAATATATTATTTTATAATTATCACAATTTTTTTTTTTAGTTGCACTACATGATAAATTATTTTCTAATAAATTATTTGACCATTCTGGATATATTGTATAATACAATAATATTTCATCAATTCCTCTTATAAAAAATAAATCTCCAAATATTTGATTATAATTATTTATCAAATAAATACTTTTTTTAAAATAATATATATTTGGTTTATAAATATATACACTTCCTTTTAAACCTACATTTGTTTCTTTATATTCATAATCATTACAAAATACTGATTTATCATATTTTTTAAACATATCATCTAAATTACTTTTAACAATTGATGAAGCATCTAAAAATATTATTTTTTTATATTGTATTAATCCTAATACATTTAATTTTGTTATATAAAATTTTATATTTTTATAACTTGGTCTTTCTGTAAAATGATTCTTAGGTGGTTTATAATCTTCTATATATAATAAATCAATACCTATAACATAATCATATATCTTGAATAAATCTTTTTTTATTTTATCTGATAATCCTTGAATAATTGTACCATCTTCTAATTTATAGGATTTATCTTGTATTAAACATACTAAATTATTTTTAGTATTTGTTCTTTTTAAACTTTCACCTAATGTAAATAAAGAAGGTACATATTTTTCATTTATAAATATAATTGTGACATATGCATATTCTGTTAATTCTACTTTTTTATATGGATTTTTATAAATTCTCAATCTTGGTATGTTTGTATTTTCTATTTCATTTCTATTTATTTTTTTTAATCTTTCTATTATTATTTTATCCGAATCTATTGTTAATCTTTTCTTTTCATAAAAATTACTCATATTTTAACACTACTTTTATATCATATTTTATCTTTTTTTTTTTTTAAGTACAAAATAGTACTTAAAGAAAATAAAAAATTATTTAATTTAAAATAAATCTATAAATTAATAAGTATTTTTGACATAAAAATTTGAATTAGGGAAACCACTATTGAAATAATATTTAGGTGATAAATCAGCCATTTGTTTAATATCAGTTAATTGTGTAACCATATTTGTATTAGTACCAATTTGATACATTTCATCAATTTCCCATGATTGAATAGCTCTATTATAATATCTTAAATTTGATATATAACCATCAAAACCACCAAAAGGATTAATTGATAAATCACCATAATTCATCTTTAATACACCTACTTGTTGACGTTTCTTTAACATATTATTAATATAAATATCAACTGAATTACCAATACAATTTACTGTTAACATAAACCATTTATTAAGAGGGATATTACCAACATCTGCACTTTCATATATTGAATCATAACCATTAAAACGAATATGAAGTTTATTTGTATCTGGATATAAAAAGATACCTGGACTACTTAATAAAGGATAATGCCATACTTGTTGATTATCATTATTAGTTGTTTGATATAAATCATTTGAACCCTTATTCATAATTATTTTCATTAAAGGACCAGTACCTTTAGTACAAGCAGTTGAAGTACCTGTACTAGTTGTACTTGTTTGAACAAAATTGGTATCTTTAATAAATAACCACATACAATATGTAAATTCTTGACCATATTGACCATCAGAAGGGTCAGGTACCATAACTGCCGGTATTGTTCTTGCTTTATTTCCATCTAATGTTCCATAAATAAAATAAGGTGAAGTTACTTTATAATTACGATATGATTTCCATGAATAATAAATAAAAAGAGCTAAAATAATTAAAATAATAACTAAAATAAAAAATTTTGGTGATTTTACATTAGTCATATTTTTAGTTACATTTTTTGTTAATGAATTTGCTGTTGCAGTCACATTTGAAGACATTTTTAATTATTGATCTCTAATATTTCTTATTATTTTTTTTTAATAAAAAAATAATATTAATCTAAAAATTATTTGTTTATATATTTTCTATTTTATTTTTAATTTTTTAATTATAATATAATAAAATTATATTATTTTTAACATTTTATGACATTTCAGTTATTGATGTTTGATCTGAGATTTGAATAAATTTACCATCTTGGAAGAATTGAACATTGTATTGTGAAGAACCAATTGGACCTTGTGTATATAAATTAGTTACTTCATTTGGTTGTAAAGCTCTTGTAAAGTATTGAGTTTTACCAATCTTTCCCATAAAACCAGCGGGTTTACCATAGGTTACAAAAAGATTAGTACTTGTATCTAAACCTTTTGGAATACCTTTCAATGCACAACTGCGTTCTAATTTACCATTAATATAAACATCTACAGTTCTATTATTTAATACATAAGTAATATGTACCCATTTCATTAAAGGAATATTATTAATATCACAACTTTCAACACCTTCTGCTGTTTCTACAGATGTTATTACTTTAAGATTATTAGTTAAAGGATATAACCATAATGAAGGAGTATGTAAAGGAATACCATTATTAGGAGTAGAAGTATCAGTTTTCCATAAAATATTTTTGTATTTACCATTGTTATAATCCCAACTCTTTACATAAATCCAAGTACTCATAGATTGAGCCATACCATCTTTAGGTGTTACATTTAAAGTTGTTTGATAAGCAACATTTGCATCTGTGATATCAGATACTATAATGGGTTCATTATCATTAACATATTGAGAACGTTGATAAGCAAAATAAATAATATAAACAATAACTAATATAAATAATATAAGTAAAATGAAAAATATTGATTTTGAAACAAAAGAGGTTGAATTACCTGAATTTTTAACTGAATTTTTACCTGAACTATTCATTTATGTATTCTATATAATTAATATAGAAAAAAAACATATTCAAAAGAAAAATACTATTCTAAATTAAAAATTATTCTTATTATATTTCTCATTTTTTTTGTTTTTTTTCTTATTTATTTATTTTTTACATTTATTTATCTATTTTATTTTTTAAAAATAAATTTGATTAATATACTTGTTATTTATATTATTATCTGTTGTAGCTTCTTTTTCTGGATCATATGAATCTGTATTTACAATACTATTTTTATTAATTAATGTTGGATATGTATTTGTTATATTTCTATTTATACTATCTTGATATCCTGATACTATTTTTTTATAATACAAATAAGATTCAAATATCTCTTTATTTGTTAATACATATGGATAAAATATAAATTCTGATAAAAATCCTGGCCATCCACCTTTTGTTCCTGAACCACAATCTGTTTGACATACATTTAATACATTATCCATTCCAAAATATAAATTTTTATTCTGTAAATCACTCGGAAAAACTTGATTTAATAACATTGTATTTACTATTTCTCCATTCATATATATTGTTACACTATATCCTTCAACTAATATTGTTACACAAAACCATTCATTCATTGGTACATCTGCTATTTCGATTCTTTCCATTTCACCCCCTGTACCACTATTAAATACAAAACTTAAATTATTTAAATAAGGTGCTAACCATACACCTGGATATTGTTGTATCTTTTCAACTTGATCAAGTGCAGAATTATTTTGTTCTTCGTTTTCTGTTAAATTACTTTCTTTCATTAATGGGTCTCCTCTATAAAATACTGATTTCCATTGACCATATCTATAATTATCCCATGTATTTACATAATTATCATCATCTTTTTTTATTTGAATACCATTTATATACATCCAAAATTGATATGAAAAATTATTTGCTACAGATGGTATATCTAAATCACTTGATTTTACAACTAATTCTGTTTTACTTGTAACCATCGGACCTCCACCATCTTTTACTTCTATATCTGTTTCTTTAAGTACTTTACCAAATGTTTTTTCTCTACCGGTCATCAATTGATACATATAATAACCATAAATAAAACCAAATGATATTGCTAATATTTTATTTATAGTTGCTAATGTTAATAAGGTAACTAATGCTAAAGATACTGAAAGAAAAAAATTAAATTGATATTTTGTAAAAAAAATTAATAAAAAAAAAGATAACATTGCAGTCACTATTTTAATTGGTGTTGATGTATTGGATACTATTTTTTCTGTTTTATCATAAATTTCTAAAGATTTATTTTTTAATAATCCTTTTATAGAATTTGAATTTACATTTTTATTTGAATTCATAATTATTTAATTACCCTTACTATTTTTCAATATTTTATTTTCTTTTTTTATTCATCTTTATATTTTATTTTTTTTTTTTCAATTACACGATTTATTATTTTTTTAATAATTCGTGTTTTTTTAATGCCAGTTCTAAAGAATTGGAGAATTTAAATTTTGATAATAATGTGGTCTTCTTGAATATTTCTTTACCATAAAATTCTTTACATCATTCATATTATATCCTGCCTTTACTTTTTGTATAACAAATGGAAAAAGTATTGTCATTAATCCAGCTACAGCAAAGAAAAATTTAAATACCCAATTTATAGGAAAAAAATACAAAAAAGTATCATAAAAATAATAACCAAAAATTAAAATACCAAATAATATTATAAAAAAGAGAATTGATTTCCAACTCATTCTTTTTTTATTCTTTTTCTTCTTTGTCTTTTTTTCTTCTAAGTTATTTGCTAACTCATTTTCTGAATCATCTAAGTTTTGTTCTTCATCATCATAATAATTATCATTAATATTATTATTTTGATTTTTAATTGAATCATATAAATCGATATAATCATAAAAATTCATCTTTTTCTATTTTTTAATATATTTTTATTTTTATAGTTTATTTTTCTTTTTTTTATTTATAATAATTATATTATAAACAATCATAAAAATGAAAGAAGATCATAATTCTATTGAATTTTGGAATCGTCCTGAAAATAAATATTTAAATCTCAATAAACTTCCTTCTTGTTCTTATTCTAATTGTAATCTTCCTTTAATTTTATCTAACCAATTTTATTGTTCTAAATGTAAAGATATTTTTTGTTCTGAACACCTTCATTCTTTTAATCATAAATGCAAATATGAAAATATTAATATTAATATGAACAACCAAGATTCTGAAATAATCATACATCCAAAATGTTCTCTCAACTCTTGTTCTGTTAAAATGGATTTATGTAATCGATTTAAATGTTTATTATGTGATAAATTATATTGTATGTCTCATCGACACGATTTTTCTCATTCTTGTTTAATAAAAAAAAAATAATGTATAATAGACTAAAAATTATAAAAAATTAAATCAAATAATTTGGATTAGATTCATATGGTATAGCATTTATCTCTGAAATATTTAATGCTTGTGCTTGATCACCATATTTATATTCATATGTACCTTCAGTTCTTGATGGATCACAATAATAATATTTTTGTAAATCTAAAGGACCAGATGCTGTTCCTTCAATACATTTTCCATCATTAGTATTATTTGTACAAAATCCACATCTATTATCACTCATACATAATGATTTTTTTTCACTTAAACTATATTTAGGATCATTATATTTATCACATACATTTATTCTTCCTTCACACTCTTCTAAAGAAGTATAAGGTAATAATAATTGATTATTTAATGAATCTAAACCACAATTATTTGCTGATATCTGATTATTTTTTATTGTTGCTGTTCTTTCATAACATTTACCACCTATATTACAATAATATTTTGGTTGTTTTAAATTAGGAGATAATAATAAACATTTTTCTTTAGGTAAAAAAGAACATTGTCTATCACAACAATCTGGTTCAGCTGGAAAAGCATATTTTAATTCATCTTTTTGATATTTACAACTACACTTATTTAAATTTTCATCCCATTGACAAAATGAATTATCTTTGAATAAATTATTGCATTTTGATTGTTTTTTATTTTGTTCAGCTATAATTTTTGCTATTTCTTCCTCATAATTATCAACATATATATCTGAATTTGCAAAAGATTCTTTAATAATATTTTTTTGAATATAAAAAATCAAAAGAAAAAATATCACTATTAAAACAAAAAGTAAAATATATTTTTTATCCATTTTCTATTTTTAATATATATTTTTTTCTAATTATTATATATAGAAGAATTAATATGCTTGAATTATTCGGTTTAATGACTGCTGTTGATAAATTTAATAATCCTCCAACTCCTACATATTCTAATCCCGTTGGAAGTATTGAAAATAAAGGTGAACATAAAGGTGAACACAAATTAATGAAAAATGAAGGTTTTGAAAACTTTAAATCATCTTTATTTAAAACTTATCCTGTTTCTTGGATTATTATAACTCTTATTATTGCTTTTGGAACTGCTTATTTAGCTTTTACATGCAATGATAAAGAAACACCAGCTACTAGATTTGTTGTAACATTATTTGCTTTCTTCTTTAGTGGTGTTTATTTAATTTATTATTTTATTATTTATATTTTACTTAATAAGAAATGTAATGGTCGTGATGTTAGTGATCTTATGAAAATATTTAAATAAATTAATTATTTTAATTTTTTATAAAAAAAGTATAATTTTTATTTTTTATTTATATTATTATTTTTTTTAAATATTTAAAAAATATTTATTTTTTAATTGATTTGCATTTTCCATATTTTTTAATTTTTCTTTAAGTACCTTTTCAATTGACTCTGAATATTTAACATTATAAAATATTTTATTAACTAAAACAATCGATAAAGAAACAATAATTTTATATTCAATTGAAGTTTTAGGTAAATTATTTTCAATAAATTTTTTTCTTATTTTATAACTTTCAATATTTTCTGTCTCAAGTTTAACAAATAATTCAGGTATTAATTTATTTTCTTTTTCTTTTAATTCTTTTTTATTTTTTTTTGCTTTTATTTTTTTATGTTTTTTATCTTTTTCAATATTATTTATTATCATTTTATTTAATTTATCAATTTTGTTAATGGGTGGTTTTTTCATTAATTTTACAAATTTACTATTTGTTTTCTTTATTTTACTTCTTACACTTAATACCTCCTTCTTTTCTTTTTTATTTAAATACAAGTCTGTTTTTTTCATATTTAATTATATAAATCCCTATATTATCTTTTTATTTTTATATTATCTAAGTAAATTTTTAAAATAATAATTTAAAAAGTTAATAAAATTTGATGGTTGATTATATTCTATTCTATCCTCTTTTATATATCCTATATCTCTTTCTATATAATCTTCTTTTTTCATATTCTTATTTTTATTTTTAAGCTTTTGTCCATTATTATTTTTTATATTTTCATTATTTAAATTATTTTTGTATTTTATATTATTATTCTGATTTTTCTGATTATTATAATTTTTTGGAAGAATCATATTATTATTATCTTCAAAAGATGGATAAAAACGAGATCTTATTAAATATCCACCTCTTTCATTAAACCATTCTCTCTTATTATATACTGGATCAGGTGTAAATGAAGCATATTGTCCACTAAAACTCATTTTATTTAATTTATATTATTCTATTAATATAAATATAATATTATTAAAAAAAAAATCTAATAAAATTTAATTATCTTTTCTGCTACTAAATGGAAAGCAGCTACACCAATTAAAATAAATAATACTAAACACATAAATTCATCATTGGCAGGAGCTCCAGTTATAGCAGTTTGGAAAATATTTTTATTGGGGAATGAATAATGAACTAAAACTTGAAATACAAGTAAAATAACAAAAAATTTATAAATATCTTGTATAGTTTTTAAATAATCATCTGTGACATCTAAATATATATCAAAAAGAGCCATTTTATAATATTCTTAATAACCTAAAATTTATTTAGAAATTTTTTTATAAAATTTAATTCATTATTTATTTTAATTAATTATTTAAATAAAGATGCGCAAAAATAAAAAATATAAGATATTTAATTATCTTAGATAATATTTTCTATTATGGAAATACCAATTCAACCAATAAGTCAAATGAATCCTCTTCAATCTATTTTAACTGGTGCTAATTTAACATCTATTTTTAATAATTTAAATAAAAAAGAGACTGAAAAGAAACCTGAAGAAAAAGATGAAAAAGATTTAACCAGTTCTGATCGTATGCATTTAATCTCAAAACAAATTGAAGATTCTTTCTTAATATCAGCTTTCTTAGAAATTATTAAAATTGATTCTATCCTTCTTGATTTTCCTTCTGTATCTATGAATACTTATGTTTTTGAAGATGTTGAATTATTTAGTGATCATCACCAAAATGAATCTTTAAGTGTTTTTTCAAAAATTAATCATACTAAAACAGTTATGGGTGAAAATGCTTTAAAGAAAATATTAAATAAACCTTTATATGATATTCAAACTCTTAAACAAAGACAATTTATTATAAATAAAGTATCTAATTTAAGAAATCAAATTTTACCTAAACTTAAAGAAATTAAATCTATCGAAAATGATTTAGTATGGTTTTGGAATACTCAAAACATGAATCATATTAATATGATGAATGATTATATTTATTTTAATTTTGATTTTATACCTTTCTTTAATTTAAATCAAGTTTTAAATACTAATGAAAGAGCTCTTCTAGCAACTAATATTTATAAAATTGTTGTAGCTCCCTTTCTTACTATTATAACTCCGATTGTATCTTTATTAGTACCTTTAGTATTCTTTATTATAGCAACTAAAAAGATGAATCCAAATATTAAATTTGGTCAAATGATTCAACTTTATTTAAAAACTATTCATAATCTTAATCCTTTAGATATGTTCTTTGGTAAATCCCGTTCAACCGCATTAGCTGGATTTTTAACAAAAGCATTCTATATTTTTATGTATTTTCAAAATGTTTATTATTCTATTCAAAGTGCTAGAAGTTCTCATAATATGATTAATATTATTCATGAAAAATTAAATAAAATGAGTAAATATATTAAATTATCTAAAGATATTCAAAATATTTGTAAGTTAAATCAAGTTCATCATTTAGATACCTTCTTAAGAGATGATAAGGTTGAATCTGATATTGAAAAATCAATTGTTCAATTTAATTATCCTACTTTTGATTCTGAACCTGGTATATTTACTCATAAAGGTATTATTTTGAAAGTCTTCCAACAATTTAGATTAAGTAAAAATAGTTTACATTCTTGTTTCCAATATATTGCTTATATTGATGCTATTTTATCTATATCTACTCTTCTTAATAATTCATCTTCTACTCATCCTTATTGTTATTCAAAATATATTGAAAATGCTAAAAATCCTAATATTCATATGAAAGAAATATGGCATCCTTATTTAAATGAATCTGTTAATAAAAATGTAGTTAAAAATGATTTGATTATGGATAAAAATATTTTAATAACTGGACCAAATGCTGCTGGTAAAAGTACATTAATTAAAAATTTAATTTTAAATATTATTTTTTCACAAACTATGTGTGTATCAACTGGAACTCATTTTGAATTAACTCCATTTTATATGTTGGAAACATATTTACAAATACCCGATTCAAAAGGTAGTGAATCATTATTTGAAGCAGAAATGTATCGTAGTAGAGATTATTTAGAAAAACTTAAATCTTTAGATGAAAAACAATTTTCATTTATTGTTCTTGATGAAATATTTTCAAGTACCAATTATGTTGAAGGTTTTTCAGGTGCTTATGCTATTCTTAAAAAAATATCTACATTTACAAATACTTTATCCATCACTACTACACACTATTCTGATTTAGAATGTCTTGAAAAAGATACAAAAGATAGATTTATAAATTATAAATTTGAAGTTGATATTGATACTAACAATAATATTCACTTTAATTATCTTCTTAAACGCGGTACTTCACGACAATATATTGCTCTTCAATTATTAAAACAAAATGGATTTGAAGATGATATTATTGAATCAGCAATAGAAATGAGTAAACATATTAGTGTAAATAAAACTTCAGAAATTAAAAAAAATAAAAAACTAAAAACTAAAAAAATTAAAAATAAAAAAT
>JACCDH011215421.1_pt1 | contig 11492 bp, 11 predicted proteins | sample 7442481 | NCBI WGS metagenome assembly JACCDH01 (sample SAMN15323433, study PRJNA562643) | freshwater metagenome | isolation source: river surface water | place: USA:Blue River Watershed | collected 2017-08-15 | reverse complement strand
GTAGAGGCCTACAACTCGCTTGTTGTGGAACACAACGCCCTGGCGGAGAAGCTGATCGAGGAGCGGAAGAAGACAGCGCGTCTTGAGTCCCAACTACGAGATGCGCTAGGGCTGCTGAGGCATGCCGCCCGCGACTGACCTAGGAAGATCCGGGTTGGTGCACAGGTGGTGAGCCAGGCAAGCGCATCGGATCAACATCCTTGATGGAAGGAACCGGGATACATCGCGACCTGATGGATCAACGGCATCGGCTGTTTACATCAATGCCGATGGTCGGGCAAATTGCAATAGTGTGACTTTGCAACACAGTATTCGACATCGATCCTCAGCTTGAATACGATTCCAGACATGGATCGAATCACCACGCTTTTCAGGTCTGTTGGAGTGCCAAAGCAGCACCAGACCCTGATTCGTGTCGACCTGATCGGACTTGCTCTCTTTCGCCACATAAGACTCTGAACTGAATTCGTTGCTTGGATCTGTGCCGTAACGGCACAGCTCTTCCCATTGACAGCTTCAGGAGTTTTTGTGTCCTCAGTCCTGGATTCCATGGCGGTATGCCTCGGTGCCGTTAGCGCCTTGCGCGCGGTCCTATGCATCGAAGAAAGCCTTCGCCACCCCTCCTTCACCGCGCTGCTGCGTAATTTCCCCTGGCAATCGCATGCACTGAGCGTGATTGCCGGCTTGGCCACAGTGATCTATGCCGAGGCTGGAGGGTCGCGCGCAGTCCTCGTTGCAAGCGTGCTAATCGTTTGCGCCGGCGCGTGCGTTTCGCTGATCGCGGTATCGAAGCAAGGGGGCAACGATGAAGCGCTCTAAGTCTCAACAACCCGAACTATTCGGACCATTGGGACCATCCGATGAGGCGAAGGCGTTGGCTCAGACCGATGAGCCAGTGCCCTGGGCCATTGGTAGCGAAGTCCTGAAAGCGACATCGGACGAGAAATCAATGGAGGCGTTCGTACGTTCCTTAATCGATGACGATCTGAATCGCACCACGATCCAGGTCTTTGATCCTGGTTTGACCGATGCAGTCGCATCGATCCAGTCAATGTCCATCGACAGCGAAGCCCGGCAGAAAATGCAAGTGGCGCTCAAAAAGCTGCTGGTACACGGCACCACACGCCCGCGGAGTCAGCCGGACCAAGCATGGTCCAGGGATTTGGCAACACTGAGGCTCGAATTTCCAGGATTTGCAGAGGTGGTTGATCAGGTGGTGCGGCCGCACCTGAGCCTGATCGCGGCAGGTGCCCGTAGGGTGCGCATGCCCCCGATCCTGTTGGTAGGCCCGCCTGGGGTGGGCAAAACTGCGTTCGCGCGCGGCTTAGCAGAGTTGTTCGGCACAGGTTGCCTCAGTATCGACATGGCAAGTGCAACCAACGGGGCAGCACTGGCTGGGAGCAGTACCTTCTGGGCAAATTCTCAGCCCAGCCAGTTGTTCTGTGCGATCGCTTTTGGTATTCATGGGCATCCACCGTACGCGGATCCGGTGATCGTGCTCGACGAAGTTGACAAAGTTTCGACAGATCGATACGACCCGTTAGGACCACTGTTCACCTTACTAGAACAGGAAACAGCACGCAACTTTGAGGACCAGGCGCTCCCGGGTCTTGTGTTCGACGCGTCACTCGTTCGATGGATCCTGACCGCGAACGACATCGGGCGTATCCCGGAGCCCATTCTCAGCAGGGTGCTGATTTACACGATTGGGCCACCCACTGGGAATGCGATGCTCAGTATCGCCCAGCGGATGCTGGAGTCAACTATCCGGGACCTTGGCGTCCGTTTTGAGCCATGTCTGCCCAAGGAGCTGGCGCCACTGATCGCCGACCAGACCCCCCGGACGTTGAAGGTCCGGCTTGAGCTTGCGGTCGGGGCTGCCCTATCAGCCGGACGTGACCACATTGTGATCGCTGATCTTGCCACACTATTTCGGTCGCGCTCGAAATCGTCGATCGGATTCGTTTGAATTCGAGCTACGAACATGGGGTGTTCGGTCTCGAACATCTAGATGTTGACCACCGAAGTGGCCTTCGGATCGTATAAAAAGAAACGATCCTGAGGCTTTTTGCGCTTCAGATCCCACCAATCCGTCATCTTGCTCACAAATCAAAAAAATGGGGGTATAGCAACCACGCCGCACGAGAACGCTGCATGAGGAACAACACTTTCTCTATTTGCCGTCACAAGACAGAACCGGAAGAAGTCCGCGATATCGAAACTGCGGATGTGCCGTCAGATCTGTTTGGTGTGCGGCGAGCAACTCTTGATGAATGCCTTACCTCGGCAGGAGGTCGTCGCCATCGACGGTGTCTACGCAATCGCAGCAACCGCCAAAACTTCGATGACAGCAAATTCCAGCCCTGGCTCGAAGGGCGATTGGCTTCTGGAACAGAACTAGCAGAAGAAATCAACAGCGAAAAAGGTCTTCCTGAAATCAGCATCAACCAAAACAAGAGCGTCTTGGAGGTGTCCGTATGAACACCAATTTGGCTTTGTTGGCTGTCTTTGGTGGACCTACGGTCGCGTTAGACCGTATTTGCAAGGACTACCTTGGTTTGAGCCGGGAAGAGGCCATGAAAAAAGCTGCAGCTGGTGAGCTGCCGGTACCGGTTTTCAGACTGAACAAATCCCAAAAGGCTCCCTACCTTGTGCATGTAGCGGATCTGGCAGAGCTCATTGACACTGCTCGAGAAAAGGCTGATGAAACATGGCGGCGTTGCCAAGTCTAAACATTAAACGTTCCCTACCTCAGGACCTTAACGGTGGCAGCACTTTGAGCGCCTTTTAAAGGATTACGACGTCTAATGACCTGTTGCGGCCATTTTTCGGTGGCCTGTGAAAGGCTGAAATGCAGCGATTGCCGTCGGTCGCGGCCGTGCCGACAAGTCACGGTTTCTTCCCTGCAGCAGTCATTCGGGTGCACGAGCCCTGGCCGATCCGACGGCCGGTAGCCGGGGGCACCGGTTTCGCCCCTATCAAGTCCATCATCGACCACATGGTGCGGCGCAAGATCAGCCGTCCGCTGGTGCTGTACTGGGGCTCGCGGCAAGTGGAGGGACTATACGCGTCGGAGGTGATAACCAAATGGCAGCAGATACTGCCGGGATTGCATTACGTGCCGGTGGTCAGCGATGCCCCCGCCGGTACGTGGCCCGGCCACACCGGCTTGGTCCACGAGGCTCTGCTTGCCGACCATGTTGACCTGTCCAGCCACGATGTCTACGCCTGCGGAGCGCCGGCTATGGTGGCGGCGTTACGACGTGTCTGCGTTGAGCAGATTGGGCTTCCCGAGGACAGATTCTTTTGTGACGCGTTCGTTAGTCATGCTCCACGAAATGTCACGGAGAAGATCTGATTGAGAGTCAGCGAAGCCGAGTCCACGGAGCCGGCAGCAGCGCAGTCGAACAACCCGTCTATCTATTGCCCTTGATACAGGTGAGACCGAGCGGTGGCAAACTGCCAGCATAGGGTGTGAGGGCGATGTCTGTGTCGCCTGAAGCCCACTGAACCGCATGGTGCTGACCATCTTCCAGTGCCACGACCCCTTTCAGCCTCAGTAATGCTCCATCGCACAATGCATCTACTTGGGCCTTCAAGGCCGGTGTTGACATGGGATTTGCGAGCGGAATAAAACTAGCTTCAGCATGGTGATGGTGCCCGTCTGCGCCACGCGGCGATGGCTTCGTAGAACCGGCCAGGCCGGAGACAAGCGCTTGGACCTGCGACCACGCTAGTGACGCTTGGGCCGACTCTGCGATGCCTGCGTGCGGATTCAATCGATTCAGTGCGTTAGCCAAGAATGCGCCGGATGCCCGATCGACTTTGGTGATGATCACCGCATCGGCCGCCTCGATCTGCGCGCGCGCTTCCGGCTGCGCCTCGATCAGGGCCAGGCCGGCCGGGGCGCTGGCGGTGGCCAGCACGCCGGCCAGGGCATAACGTTGCTGCAGGAAGGGGACGGTGCCGAAAGCGTTGATGATGGGCCGGGGGTCCGCCAGGCCGGTGGTCTCGATCAGCACGGAAGAAAACGCCGGGCGTCGCCGGTGCAGGCGGTCCCACCAGAGTTCGGTGAGCGCCTCTTCCAGCCCGGGCAGGCCGGTGCAGCAGACGCAGCTGTTGGACAGCAGCATGGCGCTGTCCATGGCGCTGGCCAGCAGGCGGTCGTCAAAACCGATCTCGCCGATCTCGTTCACCACCAGCGCGGCATCGGCCAGCGCAGGATCGCGCAACCAGTGCTTCAACAGCGTGGTCTTGCCGCTGCCCAGGTAGCCGGTCACGAGCCAGACCGGGATCCGACGGCCGCTCATTTGTAGTGGTACCCCAGACGGGCAGAAATGGCCTGGCCCGCTTGCACCACCAGGGCGGAGAACTTGCGCAAGCCGGCTTTGCTCACCCGTTGCGCCGGCCCGGCCAGTCCCACGGCTGCCACCACCGCGCCATTGGCATCGAAGATCGGTGCGGCCACGCCGCGCATGCCGTTTTCGGATTCCTCGTCGTCGATGGCATAACCGCTGTCGCGCACCTGCGCCAGGATTTTCGTGAGCTTGGCCTTGTCGGTCACCGTGTGTTCGGTGCGCGGCTGCAGCCTGGCCCGCATGATGTGGGCCACCACCAACGGCGGGCTGAAGGCCAGCAGGGCCCGGCCTTCACTGGTGCAATACGCCGGCATGCGCACGCCGAGGTAGGAGCGGGTGCGGATGGCGTGCGGGCTGTCGATGTTGCGCAGGTAGAGGATTTCGGCGTCGTGCAGCACCGCCAGGTGCACCGTCTCGCCACTTTGGGTGCTCAGCGCGTGCAGGTGCGGCACCGCCTGCTCCGACACGTCCATGCGCCGGCGTACCTGGGCGCCCAGCGAGAACAGCAGCAGGCCGAGCCGGTAGCGGCCATCGACCGGGTTCTGTTCGAGGAAACCTTCGGCCACCAGCGTGCTCGCCAGCCGGTGGGCCGTGCTCTTGGCCACGGCCAGGCGTTTGGCCAGGGCAGTGATGCCCAGTTCCGGCTCTTCGGGGGTGAAGGTCTTGAGCAGACGCAGGGCACCGCCGACGGACGAGAGCCGGCGCGAGGGGCTGTCCGGGTCCGGGATCGTCACCGCTGGGGCTCGATGGTCATGTGGATGGGACATGCCACCCCTTCGCCCACCAGCGAGCGCAAGGCCAGATCGGTTTCCTGCAGGCTGAAGGTGTGGGTGCTCATGGCGGTGACATTATGGCGATTGCCGGCGATGAGTTGCAGCGCCAGCTCCACCGACTCGTAGGAATGCCCGCGCATGCCCTTGACGGTCAGGAAGTTGGCGATGATGCGGTCGCTGTCGAAGGCCGGGATCTTCTGCCGCTTCTGCCCGCCCAGGATCACGCGGCCACGCTTGCGCGCCAGCTCGATCGCGCTGAGCACCGAGGCCGGCCCGCCGGCCGCGCAGTCGATCACCAGGTCGGCCATGCGTCCGCCGGTGAGGTCGGCCACGGTCTCCAGCAGGTCCTGCGCCTCGATGTCGATGGTGTGGTGCGCGCCCAGCTGCCGGGCCAGCGCCATGCGCTGGTGGTCGGTCTCGCTGCCCAGGCCGGTGATGATGATCTGCTCGGCCCCCGCCTCGCGCGCGGCCACCACGCAGGCCAGGCCCTGCTGGCCGGGCCCCTGGATCAGTACCGTCTGCCCCGGCCCGGCGCCGCCCTGCAGATAGGTCCACTCGATGCCATTGGACAGGGGCAGGGCCAGGGCCGCATGGCGCGCCGAGACGCCGGCCGGCACATGGTGGAACACCGTGTTGAAGTGCAGGTGCTGCTGCTGCGCAAAACCGCCCCACAGGCCGGGTGCCACCGCCAGCCCGGTGGCGCCGTAGCGCAGCCCGCCCAGGCGCCAGTCGGTGGCATTGCACAGCCGGAACTCGCCCGAGCGGCAGTACTCGCAATGGCCGCAGGGCAGGTATTCCTCCAGCGCGACGAGGTCGCCCTCCTTCACGTTCCAGTGCCGGGCTGCGAAGCTGCCGATCTGCTCGACGTGGCCCACGGTCTCATGGCCCAGGATCAGCGGGCCGCGCGAGGGCGGCAGGTTCTGGTAATAACCCCAGTCACTGCCGCAGACGCCGGTGCTGGCTACGCGCAGCACGCCGGATGCAGCATCCGGAGGCGGCACCTCAATGTCGCGGATCTCCGTAGTTCCAGGCGCAATTGCAACCGCCGCTTTCATCGAATGCCCTCGGTGACAGTCATCGGGTATGGCGTTGTACTCATACCGAGACGTGCGGCTTGTTAGGCTCAGCCCGCAACGCATCTTTCGCCGCCTCATGGAAGGGCTGGCCTTCAGGCAGAACGATCGCCACGGAGCGCACCTTCTGGACCCGTGGTTCGGTGCCAGGCGGGGGCGTCCCGCGCTCGGCCAGCGCCGTCGCCGCGGCCATCAGACGACGGCGTGCTTGCACAATGCCGCGGTCCGTCCCGGTGAGATGCTCGCGGGTGCGGTTCTGGATCGGCCCCATGCTCTCCTGCAGCGAGGAGTCCTGCACGGCAATGCCTTCGATGCCGCTGTAGAGTTCGCCGGAGCGCTGCTTCTCGCGGTCCATCAGGTAGTCGTTCGACTTGTTGGCCAGCGGGATGTAGGTGCCGGGCACGTACTTGCAGTGGATGCCGTGGCCCTCCTGCATGGCCTGGCGCTCGCTGGCGCTGAGCGCGCGGGTGGGGTGGTAGTCGAAGCTCCAGGCCCAGCAGGACTCGTCGTCGATCGGCACCCAGAAGTGGCCGTGCACCGGGTGGTCGCCGCGCGGCGGCACCATGGTGAACATGGGCATGATCCAGGGCGTGATGCGCCAGTAAAGCTTGCCGGCCTCGGCCTTGCGGCTCACCCCGATCAGCAGCCCGCCCTCGGCCTCGGCCACCTCGAACTGCGGCCGCAGGTCCTGCATGTTGTAGTCATTGCCCTTGGCGCCCTTGAAGAGCGGGTCGCGGCTCAGGCCGCCGCGGTGCAGTAAGGAGACGTGGCTGGAATCGATGCCGCCTTCGAGCGCCTGCAGCCAGTTGCATTCCTGCAGCCGCTTGGACATGAAGCTCTGTTCGGTGGGCACGGTGGCGAATTCCCATTCGGGGGCCGGCGGCTGGTGCTCGGGCGGGCCCATGTAGATCCAGACCACGCCGCCGCGCTCGATCAGGGGATAGGACTTGAGCTTGACCTTGTCGCACAGGCGGCTGCCTTCGGGCTCCGAGGGCACGTCCACGCACTGGCCGTTGACGTCGAACTTCCAGCCGTGGTACGGGCAGCGCAGGCCGTTCTCCTCGTTGCGGCCGAACCAGAGCGAGACCCCGCGGTGCGCGCAGAACTCGTCCATCACGCCAAGCCGGCCCTGCGTATCGCGGATGGCGATCAGGCGTTCGCCCAGCAGCTGGACGCGCACCGGCGCGCAGTCGGGCGCGGGCAGCTCCTCGGACAGGAGCGCCGGCAGCCAGTAGCGACGGAAGAGCTCACCCATGGGCGTGCCCGCATCCGTCCGGGTTACGAGTTCGTTTTGTTCCTTGTTCAACATTCTGATCTCCTGTTCCGTATAGAAGAATGGTTTTCCTTTTGGAGGAACAACGATACCATACCATCAAACAATTCTGCAACCCACAGGAGACATCAGTGATCAGGAAACTTTTCCCCATCGTCGCGCTTATCGGGCTCTCAACCTTCGCTCTGGCTCAGGCCCAACCCAAAAACGGCGACTGGCCCAGCAAGCCAGTTCGCGTCGTCATTCCCTACGCCCCGGGCGGCTCCGCGGATACGCTGGGGCGCATGATCGCTCAACAACTACAGTCATCTCTAAAGCAGACTTTTGTAGTCGAGAACAAGGGTGGCGGTGGCGGCACCATCGGCTCAGCTATGGTGGTCAAAGCCCAACCAGACGGCTATAGCCTGGTGGTATCGGGCATCGGCTCGCATGTCATTGCGCCGATCGGCATCAAGGCCTTCAATCCGACGAAAGATTTCACGCATATCGCACTGTTGGGCGGACCGCCTACTGTCTTGGTAGTTCATCCGTCGCTCCCAGTAAACACTCTCAACGAGCTGATTACCCATGCGCAAAGGATGAAGGAAGGCTTGAGCTGGGGCTCTCCTGGACAGGGCACACACGGCCACCTGATAGGCGAATTGTTCGCCAAGCAAACCAAGGTGCAGCAGACGCACATCAGTTACAGGGGTGCGGCCCCGGCCGTGACAGATCTGGTGAGCGGCCAGATTCCGGCGGCCTTCGTAACCTACTCTTCGGCCAATGCATTCATCGCGAACGGAAAGCTCAAAGCCTTGGCGGTTACGGCCAGCAAGCGCCTGGCTGATATGCCCAACGTACCCACCTTCACCGAACTGGGTTACCCCGCCCTCACGTCCACGACATGGTTCGCCCTGTCCGGCCCGCCAGGCATGTCGCCAGAGCTGGTCAAAAAGATCAATGAAGAAGTGCGTCACAATTTGAAGACCGAGGCCGCACAGAAGCAGATGGGCTTTGAAGGCATGGAGACGCAAGACTGGGACGCCGACACCTTCACGCGCTTCGTCGACAGTGAGATCCAGCGCTGGACGCCGTTGGTGCAGTCGATCGAAAGACCGAAAAGCCCCTGAACGGGATCTCGCAACCATGACCAAACTACAACTTTCCGTCGCCATGGGCGACTACGACCGCACTCGCGCGCTGTACGACGGCCGGGTCCAGATCGACGGCGTCGACCCGGTCTACATGCTGCTCAACCCGGAGGAGATGTTCTTCCGGGCCATGCGCAGCCGCGACTTCGACATCGCCGAACTCTCCTTTTCCAGCTATCTGGTCAAGCACTCGCAGGGGGACTGCCCCTACATTGCGGTGCCGGTGTTCCTGTCGCGTGCCTTTCGCCACACCTCGATCTATGTCCGCAAGGACCGCATCAAGCACCCGGCCGAACTCAAGGGCCGGCGCGTGGGCCTGCCCGAATACCAGCTCACGGCCAATGTCTGGGCCCGTGCCATCCTGCAGGATGACTATGGCGTGCGGCCCGAGGACATCACCTGGGTGCGCGGCGGCATCGACACGCCGGGCCGGCCGGAGAAGATCGCACTGCAGCTGCCGCCGGGCGTGAAGGTCGAAGCCGCGCCCGAAGGCAGCACCATCTCGGAATTGCTGGACCGCGGCGAGATCGACGGTTTCATCGGGCCGCGCCCGCCCAACCGCGTGGCCCTGCGCAACCCGAACATCGGCTGGCTGTTCGACGACCCCACGGCCGAGGCCAAGGACTACTACCGCCGCACCGGGGTGTTTCCCATCATGCATGTGGTGGGCATCCGCAAGGAACTGGCGCAGGCCCATCCCTGGCTGCCCGCAGCCGTGGTCAAGGCCTTCACGGCCTCCAAGGCGCAGGCGCTGAAGCTGCTGTCCGACACTTCGGCCACCAAGGTGACCCTGCCCTTCGTGGAAGAGCAGCTGAAGGCGGCACGCGAGTCCCTGGGCGAGGACTACTGGTCCTACGGCGTGCAGGCGGCGCGCCAGACGCTGGAGACCTTTGTGCGGCACCACCACGCGCAGGGCCTGTCCAAGCGGCTCATGGCGGTGGAGGAGCTGTTCCACCCCGCCACCTACGAGACCTACTCGATCTAATTTCGCCTCACATTCCGACTCAAACGAGCAACATCGAATCGTATGCATCTTGACAAAATTCCCGTACAGATCAATCAAATCCGGCTGGAAAGCCCAGACACAGCTTCCTTTGACCTGGTCCCGCTTGACACCGATTTCTTGCCTCCGTGTGGCGCAGGTGCACATGTCGACATCGAAATTCCTGGGGGACTGCAACGATCCTATTCACTACTGCTTGCCTCGTCTAGACCGCACTACTACCGGATTGCCGTCAAGCGCGAAAATGACAGCCGCGGCGGCTCTGCCTGGTTCCACGACACAGCGCGTGTCGGCGCCCGGATTCAAATCTCGCCGCCCGTCAACGACTTTGCCCTGATCGAGAATGCTCAGCATAGCGTGTTCATTGCCGGAGGGATCGGCATCACCCCGTTCTTGTCTATGGCAGAACGCCTGAACGAACTCGGGCGCACATGGGACCTGCACTATTCCGCGCGCCGCCAGACGCATATGCCATTCCTGGAAAGCTTGGACAGACTTGCAAGCAAAGGATTCGGAACAGTTCTGAAGCATGTGACTGGCGACACAGGCAGGCGGATGGACTTGGAGAGCGTCATCCAGTCCACCCCGGCAGGGGCACACCTCTACTGTTGCGGCCCCAGGGGGCTGATCGACGCCTTCATTGTCAACACTCAACGCCGTCTTTCCAACTGCGTTCACTACGAGCGATTCAACTCAAGTCAGGAGGCAGCCGTTGATGGAGGGTTTGATGTGCAATTGATACGAACCGGTCGGACACTGCCTGTCCCGCAAGGCAAATCCATCCTTGACGTCTTATTGGATGCCGGAATCAATGCCCCCTTCGCCTGCACGCAGGGAATCTGTGGAACATGTAAGGTCAAAGTTGTGAGCGGCACTCCAGACCACCGAGATGACTGCCTGACGGATGAAGAGCGTGCGGCAGGAGATGTCATCATTACTTGCTGCTCGGGCTCGTCTTCGCGTGTCCTATCCCTTGATCTCTAGGTGTTGATGCCGACGCCAGTACGGCTAAGGGACCGAGGATCATTGATTGGGCGTGGCTGGATCAGAAAGTTGAAGCCCGTCGCTGAAGCGAACGCCTCGATCCATGACGTCTGGTTCTGATCGGTGGTCAGCACTTGGCCGTTGGCGTCGAAAAGGGCTCAGGTGGCTGACTCATCTAAGCCTCACACGTTGAGCAGTTGCTTCCGTGGCCGGAGAGTGTCCCCTTCGGGACGGCAGCACCAGTTCGTGGACCGCGATAACGGCCACCCGCTGGTCCAAGTAGGGCCGTCATGACCATCTGCGGCAAAAAGTGCCTTGAACGGCCGCTTCGCGCTCTGAAGCGGCCGGCCATTCTGCGAGCTGCTCAATGACTGGTACCAGCGACAGCAGTCATTGGCGCCCCGAAACCAAACGACGGCATCCAGCCTGACGCGGTCACCGATGGGAATCGCTTAGAGACCCGCATCTGACTGAAAGCGGGCAATGGACAAAAGGCGCTCGTAGCGACGATGATGTTGCAACTAAGAGTTGCACTAGATGCCTGTCGTCCAGCTTAGGTGCAACGAAAGTGCAACGTCGTTGCATGTGTGGCGCAAAAGCTGCATCAGCAGCGGTTTTTCAGGTGCATGTTTCCAGTCGAGCATGGGGGCGACGGACAGGCGCCAGCGTTGGGGTTCAGGAAAATGCATAGGGACGGATTATCCTTGGCTGGTGCCGGACTTGACCCAGGCCCGGGCAAGCGCCCGTTGGGACGGCGTATAAAGACCTGTGGTCGCAAGGCTGACAAGACAAAAAAATTCTGGAGGGGAAAGATGAGCAACGCAACGATGTGGTGGGTCCTGTCCGGTGTGCTGGTGGCACTGGAGTTGGTGACCGGCACTTTTTACCTGCTGATGCT
>JACCDH010703703.1_pt1 | contig 11492 bp, 8 predicted proteins | sample 7442481 | NCBI WGS metagenome assembly JACCDH01 (sample SAMN15323433, study PRJNA562643) | freshwater metagenome | isolation source: river surface water | place: USA:Blue River Watershed | collected 2017-08-15 | reverse complement strand
CGTGTCATGGAGCGAAATGCCAATCCGCCATTCAAGCGAGAAGGAACAATGGAGTAAGAAGCCTTAAAGCTCTGAGGTAATGTGCCGAAAATGGAAAAACGATCGGTAACTTTCCAATCAACTCCAACCAACGGCACAAAGAAATTTCCAAAGAATTCACGATTGTAGTACAAACCGAATTTGTAACGAAACTTTTCGGATTCAGTAACTGTGAACAAAGAATACGCCCCTATTTGAAAAACATCGGAAAACTCAGCACCTAAATCTTGACCAGCTATTTTCGGTATAATCAATCCGGTAAATTTCACTTTTGGATTTTTCAATTGCACTTGCATTCCAATTGGAAGTGTGACGGAAGAATAACTGGCAGACAATGAATCTCTCTCCATGGAGAGCTTTTCATAATGTGCACGAACAAAAACGGTGTTTCCGTTTTTCAGAACCTTCGGTATAAAGGCATTGACGAATAGATCGTTTGTTTGGGCTCCACTTGGAATGTGATAAGCTTGTCTATTGAATGAGAAAATATCTATAAAGTACTGTGCCTTGCAATCGAATTGCAAAGCAAGTAATACAGATGTAATTAGAACTACTTTTTTCATATGTGCAAAGTACATTTAAATCACATATCCTTTTCCACCAATAAAATAATATTTGTTGAAAACTCAACTTAGCATTTCAATTACCAATGGAATAAAGAAAATATATTAGAGCATCATTGGTAATCCAATGGGCGAAAACCGAAAAGCCAAACGAGTAGGTATACCTTAACTATTTTTTTATGGACAACAAATTTTTCACCTTCATCAGGCCTTATTTGGGCTACATCGATTCCGGCAAAATGTTTAGACAGCCGATCGGTTATGTTTATTTAGCTCTTGCTGTAATAAACGCTTTACTTCCGCTGTATATCTTTTACAAAGCTGCGGACAACAATATATTCGATGCACCTGGAAAGGTCGTTATTATATTCTTGGTTCTTTGGCTAATCATTGCCATTGCAGGATGGGTTAGTTTCCAACTTTGGTGGGACAGAAAATCAAAAGTCAACGAGACTTCAAAAGACGGCGATGAGTTTGTTGCAATTCCTGTTTATTCTCATTTGGTTCAAACTGTTGGAGAATGGGCTGGAACTTGGTTCGCTGTTGTTGGATTCTTCTTTGGAATTTTCACTGAATTGGTATCCGAAAGCCGAATGATTGGTTCTTATGTACCAGGTGGATTTTTGAAAGGCGGAGGAATAGAAGGTGCTATCATTGCTGTTATCGCTGGCTACCTCATTATTGTTCTTTCAAGAGCTTCAGCCGAAATGCTTCGCGCAGTTGTTTCAATTGCTAATAATACAAGAAAATAAGTACAACAGACCAACGAAGAAGGGAGCCCATGGCTCCCTTTTTTATTCTTCAATTTTTATTTTCTTAAACTGCAAATACTCTTTGCGCTTATTGCCAAGTGCGGCATCCCTGTCTTTCACCTCAATCGTTTCAGTAAGCAAATAAAAATTGTCATACCAATATGAAACGTTCGAACCTCCCCAATTTTTCAATTTCTCCGAATCCTTTAAATCTTCCTCTTCCTTCACGATAGTAAGTGTTTCAGACTCTGTGATTCCTCCGTTCTCAAGCGATGCATGTCCAAATCGATTGCTAGAAGCGTAATAAAAATTCAACCTAGAATCCACCTGCTTAATTCGAACAAATTTCTTTGGGTAAAATGGTTTGTCGTAGACATCGAGATTAAAAGCATAATCTCGAATTTTCTCCAATTCAGGACTCACCTGAAGGACAACTGCATGAGAGTAGGCAAAGCCATCGAAAACATAAACTGTTTGAGTGGTGGGCCTTCCATTTACATACACCGTTCTGTATTCGGTCCGATAGGTTGGGTAAAATACCTCTCCCACAACTGTCCATGTATTTTCATTGAACACAACAGGATGAGTCACCATGTAACACTGCGATTCAAAATTTTTCTTTCTACTTTTCTTTTTTTCAATTTTCTTCTGAACTTTTGCATTCAAGGTAGAGTAAAAATCCTTGAAGTCATTGAAATCATAATCATTTCTTCGCAATACCTGTCCATCTTTCATTTCAATAATATAAATGCCTTTGGCAACGGTTGAGTTCGCTCCTGAAGAACCACAGAGCAAATAGGAGTGCTCATCAATCCATGTCACGTTACCGTCAATGAGCAGTTTATCTTTCTGAACGGCGATCGGGCAGGGATTCCCATCCAATTCCCCAAATTCGTTGATTGATGCTATGTATTGAACAGGAACTTTCTTGGACTTATAATTATAATACATCAATTGTAACGAAGGGGCCGATTCGTTTACACCCAAAAACGAAACGCGCATTTTTTTATCCATTCCTGGAACAAATGTCAAATGCTGTGTTCCTGTTAGCATGTTGTAAACCAGAATGCACGGCACCTTTTTCACAGTACCTAGAATAAAAAACTTATTCTTAAAACACACTGTTGACAATCCACCTAAGACGTCCAGGTTGCCATTGGGCATAAATTTATCTTCAAGATCAACATGAAGCTCCGTGCCTTCAAGCAATTGAGTATCGAATACAACTGAATGAATCCTTCTGTCTTTATCTATAATTAAAGAAAAATAATATTCTCCCGATCCTGAAAGCGCGTTTGTTTTATATATGTACTTTTCAGGACATTGGGTTTCGAATCTTCCTTCTTCATGAAAATGTTCGTCGTATGCCACAATTTCCATTTGATCAACAGCACCCTTTTCAGAAAGAATTGAATATGTAATAATCTTCTTTTCAGGTGTAATGCTCGTTGAAACATACCCCTCGTGGTCAATTCGTTTTTCTTCGACAATCTCTAGCTGAGCGTTAATAGCGAGGCTGGTGATTAACCAAAGAAAAATTAGTGATATTCTCATTTTAAGGGTAATTGCTTTTTAAGGACACTTCAAGTTCCAAATAGAAATCAGGTAACATTTTTGAATTCTCGTCATTCATAATTGCAAGCATTCGCTCTGCACTTTTATGGCCCAATAGAAAACCATCGTGGTGAAAGTAATCGACCTTAAAATCGAAAAGATGAGGCAAAAAGCCATCGCTAATTGCAACAATATTTAGTTCACCCCCTTTCTTAATCTTCGAATAAACAAACTTCGAGCTCGCTGCCAAAAGCTCGTCGCTCATTACAAATAAGCCATCGAATTTTTTCTTTTTATATTCTTCCTCCACCACCAACTTCCCGTCTTCAAAATCTTTTACGAAGCACATTTCAAAGTTTGAAAACCCTGCCTTTTTCATTGCATCTGAAAATCCTTTTGCACGCTTTCTCGAAATAGACATTTCCGAATTTCCTAGCAAAGCCAAAATACGCGAACACTTTTTTCCAATCAAATAATCGGCCGCCAGGTTAGATACATTATAATCGTTGATCATAACTTCAAAGAACCCTTCTCGCTCCACACCCTTGTCGAAAAGAACAAATGGAATATTGTTTTCTGCTAGCATTTCAAGATGAGGAATGGAGTTCTCTGGATGCGTGATGGAAAGTAGAACACCATCTACATTCTGCTGTATACAAATTTCAATATTGCGCAACTCCTCTGATAGATCGTTCTTACTTTGAAATACCATGAGTCGATAACCAAATTGCTTTATATGATCTTCGATTCCTTTAATCACCGAAGGAAAAAAGTACATGGTAATTTCCGGAATGATTAAGGCAATCAATTTAGACTTCTTGTTTCGTAAACCAGAAGCAATGTGATTGGGCCGATAGTTTAATTCTTCTGCCTTCTCTCGAATTTGTTTCGCCAATGACGGACTGATATCGGACTTATCGTTCAATGCTTTCGAGACAGTGCTCACTGACACACCAAGCATTTTGGCGAGATCTCGGATATTAATTCTGTTCGACATGGTTCGGTGAATTAACGAAAAAATAAAAGATGAAACAAGTTATCAACCGAAAACGTTTTCGAAAACGTTTTCGTTCCACTCACCCGCTGAAGCTGTGTTAAGGGAATGAGATTTCGTCTTAAGATTGCGGAAAGGCTTAAACCAAAACCTATGAAAAAAAGACTACTAAAAGGAATACTGACCGCATGCGGTGCACTATTCATCCCTTCTCTGTTAATGGCACAGGGAATTTTAGAGGGAACAATCAAAAACAAATCAGGCGAGACGCTAGGCTTTAGTGTTGTTCGTGTTAAGAGTGTGGGCAAAGGTGCTGCAGCTGATGAGGCTGGACACTACCGCATTGAGAAATTGGATGCGGGAACGTATCAAGTTGTTTATTCTTTCGTTGGATACGAAGAGCAAACGCAAAACGTAGTTATTAATAACGGATCTACCACCACAGTAGATGTTGTTATGTCTTCTAGCAACTCGTTCGACGAAGTTGTTATAACCGGATTGATGAATCCAAAATCAGCGTTGGAATCTAGTATTTCAATTAGTACAATTACGCAGAAGCAAATCGATGAGATTTCTGCGCGTTCAACGGCGGAAATTTTCCGTTCTATTCCTGGTATTCGTTCTGAAGCGTCTGCCGGAGAGGGTAACACGAACATCACCGTTCGCGGTGTTCCAATTGCAACAGGAGGATCGAAGTACCTTCAATTGCAAGAAGACGGATTACCAGTTCTTCAGTTTGGTGATATCGCATTCGGCACTGCCGATCAGTTTACAAAGTTCGATTACAACATTGGACGTATTGAAGCGGTTCGTGGTGGATCTGCGAGCACAGCGTCTTCTAACTCTCCAGCGGGTGTAATTAACTTAATCAGTAAGACTGGTGATAAGCAAGGCGGAAGTGTTGGTTCTACCTTCGGTATCGATTACAGAACACACCGCACCGACTTCGAATATGGTGCGCCTATTGCTAAAAACATGACATTCCATGTTGGCGGTTATTACAAACAAGGAGATAGCCCTCGTGAAACCGGCTTCACTTCAAACTATGGTGGACAAATCAAGGCAAACTTAACGCGTTACTTCGAGAAAGGTTATGCTCGTTTGTTCTTGAAGTATTTAGATGACAGAACACCTGCCTACATGCCAATGCCAATTATGGTAAGTGGAACAAACGAAAACCCAGTATGGGAATCGGTTCCTGGATTCAGTGCGACACACGGTGCACTTCAATCTCCATATTTAATGTCTAACTTAAGTACAGATGGAAACGGAAGTGTTTACAGAAGCAACGTAGCAGATGGAATGCACTCTATTTCTAAGTCTATCGGAACTGAATTCGGTTTTGAATTGGGTAACGAATGGTACGTAACAAATCGTGCTCGCATGGCATGGAACAACGGTTCTTTCACCGCTCCATTCACCGCTGGTGTAGATTCTATGCAAAACATTGCAAATGGAATTGCTCCAGGTTACACTTCATTAACTTATGCTTCAACTGGAGACGCGGTTGCAGCTAACGCAAATGGAAACGGTTTGTTGATGAGAACTCACTTGTTCGATACACGCTTGAACAACTTCAACAACTTCACAAACGATTTCAACATCTCTAAAGATTTAGGAAAAGCTAAAGTAAACGTAGGTGTATACAAAGCATTCCAAACAATTAGCATGTCATGGTTGTGGAACACATATCTTCAAGACGTGAACGATGCTGGATCACAATTGGTGAACGTAAGCAAAAACGACACAATGTATACCGACAACGGATTAGTTGCATATGGTGTTCCTGCTTGGGGAAACTGCTGCCACAGAAACATTGACACTTACTACGACATCACTGCTCCTTATGCAAACGTAGAATTAGAAGTAACAGATAAAATTACTGCTGATGCAAGTGTACGTTTTGACAACGGCCATGTAACAGGATCATTTGCTGGTGGCGATGGACAAACTTCAGCGATTGACATGAACGGAGATGGAAGCATTAGCATTCCTGAACAAAACGTTGCTACAGTTGACAACCAAAACATTCGTCCTGTAAACTACGACTATAAGTACACTTCTTATTCTGCAGGTGTGAATTACTTAATGAATAAAGAAATGTCTTTGTTCGGACGTTACAGCAAAGGTGGAAGAGCTAACGCTGACCGTCTATTGTTCGGCCCATATATCAACGCTAACGGTTCAGCTAATGCAGACCTAAGTGCTGACATGGTTACTCAAGCTGAGTTGGGTTACAAATTGCGCAAAGAGAACTTCACATTCAACGCTACTGCTTTCCGCGCTGTGACTGAAGAGCAAAACTACGAAGCAACTACACAACGTTCTTTGAACCGCGAATACACTGCAATGGGTCTTGAATTAGATGGAAGCTACACTGTTAACGGATTCTCTATCCGTGGTGGTGTTACTTTGACTGACGCTGAAATTTCTAAAGATGCTTTAAACGCTGAATTAGTTGGAAACCGTCCAAGAAGACAAGCTGGTACTATCTACAACTTCTCTCCTTCTTACACTTACAAAAACCACACGCTTGGTGTAAGTGCAATCGGAACAACTTCTTCTTACGCTCAAGATAACAATCAGCTAATCATGCCAGGTTACACATACATGAACGTGTATTTGAACTTAAGAATTGCTGACGGTTTGAATTTCATGATTAATGCAAACAACGTATTGGACACAATGGGTATCACTGAATCTGAAGCAGGTTCAATTACCGCTAACCGTGTGAACTACGTTGCTGCACGTTCTATCACTGGACGTTCAACATCTGCAACTTTACGCTTTACTTTTTAAAAGTTTGATTTAAGGTCTAAAAAGTAAGACAACCAAAAAGAGGAGGCATTAACTTGCCTCCTTTTTTCTACCCCTTCAGCATGAAAAGAGAATTAGCGATTGAATTTCTTAAAAGGTGCTCCACAGCATCTGGATTCGTAGCCTCGCCTATTCAGCAAGACAATTATCACCGCATCTGGTCGAGAGATGCCGTGATCATGGGTCTTTCTGCGGCGCTAAGCAACAATGCAGAACTTGTTGGCACTCTAAGAGAAAGTATACAAACGCTTGCAAACTTTCAAGCAGAAGATGGACAAATACCCAGCAATGTCGATTTCATTAATAAGAAAGCGAGTTACGGAACTTTAGTTGGACGAGTTGATGCCACAACGTGGTGGATCATTGGCGCATGTATATGCATTAAAAACGAACCTAATCTTTTTCTTGAGTGGAAACCAAAAATTGAAAAGGCCTTTTCAGTTCTTCATTCCTGGGAAATGAATCATCGCGGTTTAATCTATACGCCTATGGGCGGAAATTGGGCTGATGAATATGTGACGGAAGGCTACGTGTTATACGACCAACTGCTTCGATTATGGGCCTACAAAGCATTTCTTCAAATTGAATCGTCAGACAACGTTGAATCCGAAAAAGTTCAGTTGGAAAAACGAATTGTTTCGAATTACAATCTTCATTCATTTGGTGAAGAACACTACCATGAAATTGCCTTTCAAAAACTAAATGAAAGACCAGCATATCCCGCCGCAGCCTTGAAGCCCAGCGGATACGACACTCGCTGGGACATGGCGGCAAATGCGCTTGCTCTATTAATGAAATTACCATTTGACTTGAATGGAATTACATCATTTTTAAAAGATCGCGAATCAGAATTTCAACACAATCTCTACCCTGTCTTTTTTCCAATTATTGAAAAAACAGATTGGGAATGGCGACTGCTTGAAAACAATCATTTGTACGAATTCAAGAATAAGCCGCACTGTTTTCACAACGGAGGTGCTTGGCCAGTCTTTTTAGGACTATTAAGCCTTGGACTTTCTTGCAAGGGGGAAGATGAAATACCTGCTAAAATTTGGAAAGACTTCGATACGTTGACCAATAAATTTCCTGACGCTTTGTTTGCTGAATATTGGAACACGAAAGAACGCACTCCCGGCGGAGTCCCTGAACTTGGATTTTCAGCCGCAGGAACCATTTTCATGACTCTTGCAACAACAAAAACATACGACCTAAAAGATATTTTGCTATGACAGGAGACAACAACCAATTGAAACCTGAATACTATCAGACCGCTGAATCGTTGTATGCAGCCATTCAAAACATTGAATCATCAAGCAAACCGAAATTAATCATTGGTGTTGCCGGGGAATCCGGTAGCGGTAAAACCATCACCGCCCTTCAACTTCAAAAAGTATATGAGTTGAATGGAAAGAAAACGAACATAGTCCACATGGACGATTTTTTTCATCTTCCACCGGCAACAAATCATGAAGCTCGCGTGAAAGATATTTCTCGCGTCGGAAAAACAGAAGTGAATCTCGAACTACTCGAAAAAGTGTGCGGTCAATTCAAAGCGAATGCTGCATTTGTTGAACAACCTTTGGTCGATTACCCCTCGAATTCCATTTCACCATTCTCATGGAGCGCGAATGATTTCGATGTATTAATTGTTGAAGGAACCTATGTTCTCTTTTTAGAAAATTTAGATATCCGCGTTTTCATTGATCGAACTTATCATGAAACCAAGAACGATCGTCTAGCAAGAGGCAGAGACATTGCGAATGATTTCGTTGAAGAAGTTTTGGGTATTGAACACACCATCATTCAATCAGAAAAAAAACTTTGCGACATCTGCATCCAATCTAATTTCACCCTTACAAAACCTTTAGAGGCATGAAACCAAAACTTCATTTTTGGCAAATCTGGAACATGAGTTTTGGATTTCTCGGTGTACAGTTCGCATTCGGACTTCAACAAGCGAACATGAGTCCTATCTATCGATATCTTCATGCTGAAGAATCGCAAATCCCTTGGCTTTGGCTGGCTGGACCTATTACTGGTTTACTTGTACAACCAATTGTTGGAACACTGTCAGACAACACTTGGAGTCCGCGTTGGGGAAGACGAAAGCCATATTTAATCATCGGAGCTATCCTAACAAGTATTGCGTTAGTGCTTATGCCCTACTCGAGCGAATTGTGGATGGCTGCAGGCTTGCTTTGGATGCTTGACGGTGCAGCTAACTTGACCATGGAGCCGTTTCGTGCACTAATTGGTGACAAACTCAATGAAGAGCAGCAACCGCTTGGATTTAGCGTTCAAAGTTTTTTCGTTGGACTCGGTCAGACATTGGCGAATCTCGCACCTCTTGTTTTCACAGCCATTGGTGTTTCTACGCTCGTTTTAACAGGCGATCACACGGTTCCTGATTTTGTAAAATACTCCTTCATACTTGGTGCATTTACGATTCTTTTCGCAGTTGGATACACTGTTTTAAACACAAAAGAAAATCCACCCGCACCGGGCGAAGAACCTAAAAAACTTAAAATTGGAATGGTCTTCACAGAGACATTTCATTCTATTCGGCACATGCCTTCCACGATGAAAAAATTGTGGTGGGTGAAATTTTTCACTTGGGTAGGATTGCCCATTATGTGGCAATATCTCTCTATCGCCATTGCCCACGATTGTTTCCACACGACTGACCCGAACTCACCGGCATTTGCTGAAGGGGTTAAGTGGGGAAATTTAGGTCTTGCAATTTTCAACATCTTTTGCTTTGCTTTTGCAATGGTAATTCCCCGCTTAATTAAACGCGTAGGCACTCAAAAAACGCATGGAATTGCACTCTTCATTGGCGGTGCTGCTTTCATGAGCATGCGATACCTCAGCACTCCAGAAGCGTATATGTTGGCTATGGCTTTTGTTGGAATCTCATGGGCAAGCATTATGTCCGTTCCTTATGTCATGCTATCGAAGTCGGTACCGGCTGAAAAGATGGGTGTATACATGGGCGTGTTCAACATGTTCATTGTAATCCCCCAAATCGTAAGCATGATTGTGTTGCCTCTGATTTACAAACCTGTTCTGGGCAACTCACCATCAAATGCATTATTCTTCGCAGGAACGATGCTATTCATTGGTGGAATCGTCAGCTGGAGACTTCGTTTAAAAGACTAAGTTCTTCTTTCAGCCTGCAATATCAATCGTAGAGCCGTGTTCTTCGAGAAATACGCCCATGCCCAATTGATGAAGATGATAAGCTTATTGCGAACACTTAAGATGAGCATAAGGTGAAGGAACATCCAAATCACCCATGCGAAATAACCCTTCAGTCTGAAATTCTTGATATCTACCAACGCTTTATTTCTTCCAATGGTAGCCATAGAACCTAGGTCTTTGTATTCGTATGGAAGTGGATTCTTTCCGTTAACAATGCAACGCAAATTTTTCGATAACAATAACGCTTGATTAATGGCCACATTCGCGACTTGCGGATGTCCGTTCGGATATTTTTCCGTTTCCATGTATGCCTGATCGCCCAACACGAAAATATCTTCAACTCCTTTCAATTTGTTGAAACGATCCACCACCAATCTTCCTCCCTTCGCCTCTACTCCTTCGGGCCAACCTTTCAACGTATTCGGTGTAACACCTGCAGCCCAAATAACGGTTTGACAAGGAATCGACAAACCAGATTTAAATTGAAGCACTTTACCGTCGTATGAAACGACACGTTCGTTGCTAATGATGTCTACTCCTAATTCTTCCAAATATTCCTTTGCATGCTTTTGAGCATGCTCGCTCATGGCATTTAGCACAATTCCATTCGGACTTACCAAATGAATGGTTAGTCTGCTCCAATCAAACCCAGGATAATCTTTAGGTAGAATGTTCGATTTAATTTCAGCGAATGCACCTGCAAGCTCTACCCCTGTTGGGCCTGCCCCAACAATAACCAAATTCATCAGACTTTGCAGCCGTTCTTCCGAAGCAGATAAAACTTCTTCAAATGAACGCAAGACATGATTTCGAACAGCAATGGCTTCGTAAGAACTCTTCAATGGCAATGCATGTTTCGCAAGAACTTCATCGTTGAAGAAATTCGTTTTGCAACCCATGCTTAATACCAAAAAGTCATATGAAAAATCACCAATGTTGGTAATGACTGTTTTATTCTCTGATTGAACCTCTAGCACTTCCGCCATGCGCACCATGATGTTCGAACGGCCACTGAAAATATTTCTAAGTGGAAATGAAATGGACGAAGGTTCAATCTGCGAAGTCGCAACTTGATAAAACAACGGTTGAAATTGATGGTGATTCAATTTGTCTAAGACCCAAACCTCGAACAATTTCGGATCTAATTTCAACGCGAGTTTAATTCCCGCGAATCCAGCACCAACAATAACAACTTTCTTCTTTTCCATTTCAATAAAAATTAAGGCGCAAGACGAGAAATCTTCCAGCTTCCCTCCATCAGTTGATAGGTTAAACGATCGTGCAAACGACTCGGTCTTCCTTGCCAAAATTCAAAATAATTCGGACGAATGATATATCCGCCCCAATTCGAAGGACGAGGCACCGGATGTCCTTCAAACTTATCTGTATACTCACGGAAACGTTCGTTCAACACTTCACGGGATTCGATGGTTGAACTCTGTGGTGAAACCCAAGCCCCGATCTGACTCTCGCGCGGACGAGAATTGAAATAAGCATCGCTTTCGGCTTCACTCAATTTGTGCAACTCGCCTTCCACACGCACTTGTCGCTCTACCGAAGGCCAGAAAAAAT
>JACCDH010241622.1_pt1 | contig 11494 bp, 7 predicted proteins | sample 7442481 | NCBI WGS metagenome assembly JACCDH01 (sample SAMN15323433, study PRJNA562643) | freshwater metagenome | isolation source: river surface water | place: USA:Blue River Watershed | collected 2017-08-15 | reverse complement strand
GGAAAACCCAGATCGTCCGCCAGGCGTTGTCCCAGCGTGGTTTTGCCAGCACCACGCAGGCCTATCAGGGCCACGCGGTTGGCGCGGTCTTGCTGCGATCCCCCTTCACCAAACAAGTCCGTCAACTGCACACGCGCACGGCGCAAATCGGCTTCGCTGCGCTTGGACAGCAGTTCACGAATAAGCAGCCATTCAGGAGAAGAGGTAGAGATATCGCCCAGCAATTCAGCCAGAGAACATTGCAGCGCCTGCGCCACCTGCAACAGCACCAGCACCGACACATTGCCCATGCCGTATTCCAGATTGGCCAAATGGCGTTCGGACACATCGGCGGCAATGGCCACCGCTTTGCGGGTCATGCCCTTGCGTGAGCGCAAGGTGCGCACACGTTCCCCCAGGGATTCCAGGAACGGGTGTCTGCCTTGCTCGTCCGGGGTCTGGGTCGGATTCAAAAATTCAGTGGTTGTTGTCATGAACTAGGGTATTCCCTGTGTTTTTATGCTGGCCATAACATGCACTTTACTGCATACTGCACAGCAGGCACGATAGTGCATTTATACCTTCAACGCACCGACTTGAACAGTCTTTTATTTCATGACCACTGAACTGCTCCCCAATTTCTTCGCTGGCCGCTGGCAAACCGGTACAGGCGCAGGCATCCCTTTGTTCGACCCGGTGTTGGGCACAGAGCTGGTGCGCGTTTCGAACGCAGGTGTGGATCTGGCCGAAGGTTTTGCCTTTGCCCGTGAGCAAGGCGGCCAGGCCCTGCGCGCCATGACCTATGCCCAGCGCGCCGCCATGCTGGGCAAGATCGTGGAAGTGCTGCAGGCCCATCGCGACGAGTACTACGCCATCTCCACCGCCAATTCCGGCACCACCACCCGCGACTCGGGTGTGGACATTGACGGCGGCATCTACACCCTGGGTTATTTCGCCAAGCAAGGTGCTGCACTGGGCGAAGCCAAATGCCTGCTCGATGGCCAACGCATCCGCATGGCCAAGGACCCGGCTTACCAAACGCAACATATCCAGGTCCCCACCGAGGGCGTGGCCCTGTTCATCAACGCTTTCAACTTCCCCAGCTGGGGCTTGTGGGAAAAAGCGGCTCCAGCCTTGCTGGCGGGGGCTCCGGTCATCGTCAAACCTGCCACCGCCACGGCGTGGTTGACCCAACGCATGGTCCGGGATGTGGTGGATGCAGGCGTGGTGCCAGCAGGCGCCCTGTCGGTCATCTGCGGCTCGTCTGCGGGGCTGATGGACCAGCTGCAGCCCTTCGATGTGGTGTCCTTCACAGGCTCGGCCGAAACCGGGCGCATCATCCGCAGCCATCCGGCAGTCAGCGAGCGCTCGGTGCGCTGCAACATCGAAGCCGACAGCATCAACTCCGCCCTGCTGGCCCCGCACGCCACCGAAGGCAGCGAGGCTTTCAACCTGCTGGTGACCGAGGTGGTGCGAGAGATGACACAAAAATCCGGCCAAAAGTGCACCGCCATTCGCCGTATTTTTGTGCCACGCGCCGTGTACGACGCCGCCGCTGCCGCCATTGCCGCCAAACTGGGCAAAACCAGTGTGGGCAACCCCCGAAATGAATCGGTGCGCATGGGCGCGCTGGTCAGCAGCGAGCAAAAAGCCGCCGTGCTGGCGGGCCTGGCCCAGCTCAAGACCGAAGCCGATTTACTCTTTGACGGCAACACCACCGCCCTGGTGGATGCTGCCGACACCTCGGCCTGCGTGGCCCCTGTGCTGCTGGGCCACCGCCAGCCTGAGCAAGCCCTGGTGCTGCACAGCGTGGAAGTGTTCGGCCCTGTGGCCACCCTCATGCCTTACGACAGCGTCGATCAGGTCCTGGCCATGATCCGCCGTGGCGAAGGCTCGCTGGTATGTTCGGTCTACAGCGAAGACCCTGCCTTCACCGCCCAGGTCAGCCTGAAACTGGCGGCCTGGCATGGCCGGGTGCATGCGATTTCGCCCGATGTTGCGGCCCTGCACTCGGGTCACGGCAACGTCATGCCCATGAGCTTGCACGGCGGCCCTGGCCGCGCAGGAGGAGGCGAAGAGCTGGGCGGCCTGCGCGCCCTGAACTTTTACCACCGCCGCGCCGCCATCCAGGGCAGCAACCAGGCGCTGGACCTGCTGGCTGCGCAAGGCGTGGCCTTGCCGCTGTAAACCCTGTACGCCCCGACCTCAAGTAGCCGCACAATAGAAACAAAAACAGATCCCCGGAGACACCCATGCCCCACGTTCAGCCGCCCGAGAGCACCTTCAATTTCGCCCAGCACCTGCTGGCTGCCAACGCCAAACGCGCCGACAAAATCGCGCTGATCGACGATGCCGGTCAGCTCACTTACGGCCAATTGGCTGAACAGGTGCGTCGCTTTGCGAGCGGCCTGCAAAAAATGGGCTTGCAACGTGAAGAGCGCGTGCTTCTGCTCATGCACGACAGCAGCGACTGGGTGGTGGCCTTTTTGGGCTCCCTGTACGCAGGGGTGGTGCCAGTGGCAGTCAACACCTTGCTCACTGCCGAAGACTATGCCTTCATGATGGGCAACAGCCGCGCGCAAGCTGCGCTGGTGTCTGCCGCCTTGCTGCCCACCTTGCAGGCAGCGCTCGACCTGGGTGGGCATGAAGTGAAACACCTGGTGGTTTCCCGTTCTGCGCAGCCCTTGCCAGCCGGTGCAGTAGACATGGCTGCCGTGGTCGCCCAAGGCCAGTCAGGCGTGCCCGCCAGCACGCATGTGGATGAGCCTGCGTTCTGGCTGTATTCGTCAGGCTCGACCGGAAAACCCAAAGGCACGGTGCATACCCAGGGCAACCTGTTCTGGACGGCAGAGTTGTACGGCAAACCCGTGCTGGGCCTGACCGAAAACGACACCGTATTCTCGGCCGCCAAACTGTTTTTTGCCTATGGCCTGGGCAATGCCTTGTCTTTCCCCTTGAGCGTAGGCGCAACCGTCGTGCTGATGGCCGAGCGCCCCACACCGCAAGCCGTCTTCAAGCGCATGGTGGATCACCAACCGACCGTGTTTTATGGCGCACCCACGGGTTACGGCGGCATGCTGGCCAGCCCCGATTTGCCCGCCAAATCGCAAGTGGCCCTGCGCATGTGTTCATCTGCGGGTGAAGCCCTGCCTCGCGATATTGGCGAGCGCTGGACCGCGCAGTTTGGCTGCGAAATCATCGACGGCATCGGCTCGACCGAAATGCTGCACATTTTCCTGTCCAACCGCCCGGGCGATGTGCGTTACGGCACCACCGGCAAGCCGGTCGAGGGCTACGAAGTGGAGCTGCGCAACGAAGACGGCTCGGTGGTCACCGGCCACGATCAGATTGGCGACCTGTTCATCAAAGGCCCCAGCAGCGCTTTGATGTACTGGAACAACCGCGAAAAATCGCGCGACACGTTCCGTGGTGAATGGACCAAGAGCGGCGACAAATACACCCGCGACATTGACGGCTACTACACCTACGCTGGTCGCAACGACGACATGCTCAAAGTCAGCGGGATTTACGTGTCCCCATTCGAAGTCGAGGCCACGCTGGTGCAACACCCGGCCATTCTGGAAGCCGCCGTGATTGGGAAGGAAGACAGCGATGGCCTGACCAAGACCAAGGCCTTCATTGTGCTCAAGGCCGGGCAGAGCTTGAGCGAAGACGAGGTCAAGGCCTTCGTCAAGGAACGCCTGGCGCCCTACAAATACCCGCGCTTCATGGAGTTTGTGGACGAATTGCCCAAAACCGCCACCGGCAAGATCCAGCGCTTCCGCTTGCGCGATCTGGAACGCGAGCGCGGCTGATGCGCCCTGACCCGATCAAGTGTTCTTGCTGATGGTGATGGTCGGGAACTTGCTGGAAAAGTCCTTGGCGCGTTCGGCCACACGAATGGCCACCTGACGCGCCAGGGCCTTGTAGATGCCCGCCACTTCGCTGTCGGGCTCGGCCACCACCGTGGGGCGACCGCTGTCGGCCTGCACCCGAATGCCCATGGACAGTGGCAAAGCGCCCAAAAAATCCAGGCCCAGCTCGGCGGCCATTTTCTTGCCGCCTTCAGCGCCAAAAATATGTTCCACATGGCCGCAGTTGGAGCACACATGCATGGCCATGTTTTCAACCAATCCCAAAATCGGCACGTCCACTTTTTCGAACATGCGAATGCCTTTGCGGGCGTCCAGCAAGGCAATGTCCTGCGGCGTGGTCACCACCACCGCACCGGTCAAAGGCACGCGCTGGGACAGCGTGAGTTGAATGTCGCCGGTGCCCGGCGGCATGTCCACAATCAGGTAGTCCAGGTCTTTCCAGTTCGTCTGGCGCAGCAGCTCCTCCAGCGCCTGCGTGGCCACGGGGCCGCGCCAGATCATGGCATCGTCGGCATCGACCAGCAGACCAATCGACATGACCTGCACACCATGGTTTTCCAGCGGCTCCATGGTTTTGCCATCGTGCGTGTCGGGGCGACCGCTGACGCCCAGCATCATGGGCTGGCTGGGGCCGTAAATGTCGGCATCCAGCACGCCCACGCGCGCGCCCTCGGCGGTCAGCGCCAGCGCCAGGTTGGCTGCAGTGGTGCTTTTACCCACACCGCCCTTGCCCGAAGCCACGGCAATGATGTTGCGCACGCCCGGCAAGAGTTGGACACCGCGTTGCACCTGATGCGCAATGATTTTGGTGCCGACCGTGGCCGACACCTGCTGCACCCCGGCCACAGTCTTGGCCGCAGCTTCCAAAGCCGCCTGCAAGGCTGCGATCTGGCTCTTGGCCGGATAGCCCAATTCCACCTCGAAAGACACCGTGCCCCCGTCGACCTGCAGGTTCTTGAGCTGCTTGGTGGATACAAAGTCTTTGCCCGTGTTCGGGTCGATGACGGTTTGCAGGGCTTGTAAAAGTTGTTCGGTTGTAGGCATGTTGTTCTTCAAAAATGTTCTGCAGTCTAACGAGCTTCAGCTCTGACCAAAGAAGCGTCGATCCATGTCCGCACGCCAAGCACGGTCAAAAACCAGTCCACACTCCAACACTGTGCGCGAGCCGTCTTCCAACTGCAAGGCCCCTGTCTCCTGAAAACGCTCATCACAAAACGCGGCTGTCAGTCGATCTAAAAGCTGGGCCTTGTAATCGGTGTCCTCGTTGTCCAAGTGGACACCTTTAGTTTCCATAAGCACCAGCCGCGACTGTGCGCCTTCGGTCAAAAAGCCAAACACAAAATCCGGGTAGACCTTGTGACGCTTCCAACCTTGCAAGCCATACTGGGCCTTGGCCACGTTGCGATGCCACCAGCGCAAGGCCTGCTGCTCGTCCAGGTAACCGGCAAAAGCCGCCTCAAATTCGTTCACATCCGGCGTCTGCAATGCTGGCTCTAGTAGGCTTTTCTGCACATCGCTGATACCGTCTGAGCGCAGCAGTTTGGGCGTTTTGGTGGGTACTTCCTGCACCATCTGCTGCGGTAGTTCGTAGTCGGTGCGATCGGCGCGCAGGCGAAACTCGATGAAACCCTCGTGCACCAAGTCTTCAAATACCTGCTGAGCAAGCCTATCGCGCTGGGCCTCCAGATCCTGCCGCAAGCGTTCAATGAGCGTAGCACTTGAAGCTACCACTACCGATTCGGCCCAGGTCTTGAGCAGTCGATCCACCACCGACTCCACCCAAGACCACACCAGCCACGGATTAGGCACGATGTCTTGCAAGGCGCGCACGATCTGGGCGCGGTCTACTTGCAAGTCAACAGTCTGCAAACCCTTGGCACGACGCAAGGGCGCCTGCACATCTTGCAGCACCGTTAAATCCACCATCAAACGGGTTTCACTGCCAGTCGCCCCCTGCGACTTGCCTGGCTTCCAATCGTTGGCCAATACAGCCACATCCAGCGACGCCCAAGGCAAACGCGCCAATACATCGCTCTCGTAAACCAGCGCCCGGCGTGGCTGCCCGGGCTCGACCCAGGTCACTGTGGGCAAAAAGATGCGTAAGTCCTGCAGGCCTTCGCGCCGTTTGAGGGGCACGTTGCGCGGCACATCGGCTGGCGTTTTGTCACCATGCACCACCAATCCCAAGTCCCCCATGCCTTCAGTCTCCAGCGACTGCTTGATGGCCTTGACCACCTCGCCCGTGGTGGCGTCGTGGCAAAACACATAGCAGGCGTCCAGCGCGTCGTGTCCTGTCTTGGCCACATGCGGCAAGCGCAAAATGCGGCCCACCAACTGCGTCAGCGCCCGCTTGCCTTTGCTGGCCGCCAGTGAACACAGCACATAGGCAAAGGGACAATCCCAGCCCTCTTGCAGCGCCTGCTTGGTCAAAATCACCCGAACCTGCGACGTGGGCGAGAGCAAGTCCTCGTCGCCGATCTCGTCCTTCTCGCTGGTTTTTTCGCGGATCTGCGCATCGGCAAAGCCCAGCTGCGCCAGGTACTCGCGCACATGCTGTGCATGGATGAAACCGGCATCCACTTGGTCCTTGCCAGTGCGCTCCACCTGCACCAGCAAAATCGGGCGGATGTAGCGCGCCGTCTCGGCCTGCAGCGTTTGCGCCTGGCGCTGAAGCGCATTGAGCTGCTCCACGCTGGCCGCCAGGCAGCTTTGCCAATCGGCCCAGCCACGCACATCCACATGGATGGGCAGCTTGATCATTTGCGCCGCGTCCAAGTCGGTGCCACGCACATCCACCAAAATGTTCGAGCCCAGCGTGTCCTTGTCAGCCACCCGTGGTGTGGCCGACAACTCCAGTACCAGCGAGGGGTTGAACCCGTCAATCGTGCGCAGCGCGTTTTCGGTGTAGCCATGGTGGCCCTCGTCAATCACCACCATGGGGCGCAACAAGCGCATCACATTGCCCAGCGAACTTTTGACAATGCTGCCCTTTTGCCGCGCCGCCTGAGCATCGCTGCCATCGGCCCACAGGCTACCGTAAACGTCCAGATTGGGCACATCGGCCAGCAAACCCCAATGCGCGTCAATGTCGTCCTCTGCCGGAAAGAAGCCATGCACATTGCCCCGATCGCGGAAGAAGCGCAGCGTATCTTTGCTGACCCGCGCCGCCGAGGCGAGCATCAGCACCATCACGCACAAATGCCCCTCCAGGTCCAGGCGCGACAGGGGCGAATCCTTCTCCAGAATCTTGACCCGCCCAGCACCTGCAACATTGAGCATTTGGCGGTAAGGGTGATCGCGGTTGGACAGGGTTTTGAGCGTCTGGCGGTAAATCGCCTCGTTGGGCACCACCCACAGCACCAGCCCGGTGGAGCGGCGCAAATAGCCCTCGAACACTTGGCCCACACTGGCCGCAGCCATCAGCGTCTTGCCACCGCCGGTGGGCACTTTTAAACAGATGTTGGGAATGGCACGACCCGCGCCATCAAAACGGCTCGAATGCGGTCGGCTGGAAAACGCGCTCGGTAAGTTGCTGGCCGAGCGCAAGGCATCCCACGCGGCCTTGGGAAAATCCGCCAACGCCTGCCGCGCCTCGGTCATGTGTTCCATGGCCTTGATGCCCGCCATGGCCGCCAGCGCTTGCTCCGACTCACTGCGCGAGCGGGCCAGCTGCGCCAGATACAGGCTCAGTTTGTTCAACGCCTGGGTTTGAAAGTCCTTGAGCTCGGTGCTACCCAGCACCTGCGGCAAGTCCACCACTGAACGACGAGGTTCCCAGAAAATTTGGCGGTCACGCTCAATCTGCGCAATGAACTCGGGTGTTTTCACGGTTTGCCAATGCACCATGTCCACGGGGTACACCATGGGCACCTCACGCACCGCTTGCTGCAAGCGCATAAAGTCGCTGACCGAAAAACCGGGCGCATCTATGGCCAAATCAATGTCCGAACGCGCACGCCAGTCGTCCCGTGTACGAGAGCCAAAGATCCAGACCCGCTCCACTCCCGGCGTAGCATCAAACAGCGCCTGCAACTCCCGCATGGCTTGCGGCTCCAAGCCAAAAACCATGGGCGCAGTGTTTTGAGATGCTGCATCACTCAAGACCACGCTCCTTCAGTGTCTGCAACAAGGCATCAAACAAAGGCACGGCCTCGTGCCGAACAAATGCAGCAACTTCAATCGCCAAAGACTCGTCATAGGTGTGCGATGTCTTGTTGCGAAACCGGCGCATATCGCCCCAGCCTTTTTCGTTGGTAAACAACCGTTTGGCAAATGCGGCCGGAATGGTGGCAGCCGCCTCTTCATCCACATCGTTACCGCGTGCACGTAGCCAACGGTACATGGCTTTCCAGGCCGACTCAAAAGTGAACTCAAAGCGCTGAATGATCGAGTCCCGCACGATTGACGTCTCCAGCGGCTCGGCCAACACTTCTTCCAAGCGCTTCAGTGCTTTTTCAAAGTGGCGCTGCGCCAGCTCAAAGCGTTCCTGTTTGCTCATCACATCCCCCGCAGCAACGCAAACGGCAGCGAAGCAAAGTCAATGCGGTGCTCTGCCAGTTGCTTGTTGCTCATGTACTTGGCGGGCGCAAATACCAGGTGCTTCTTGCCATCGGCCTTATGCGCCCCCCACTCGACAATGCGCTGCGCCAGGCTCAGATTGAGCGCGGCTTGTGCAGACTTCAGGAAGGTCAGCCTGGGCTCGTAGACCAGCCACACATGCGCGTCCTTGGCTTCGCCCAGATAGAACTCGGGTGCTTTCTTGGGCGCAGGCGGCAAGGTGCCGCCTGTGGCGGTGTGGAACAGCCAGGCCCCAAGCGCCTCGAAAGTGGGCAGGTTCTCGCCCGAGAGCAGCTTTTCAATCGACAACGGTTCACCCAAGGTGCAATAAGTGAACTCACCCCCCAAGCCCTCGGCGCGCTCGGAGACCTTCTTTTCGCCCACCACCCGCAGCACACCGTCCTTGAGTTCGACGTTGATCTTGTCAAAGCGTTTTTGGGCAGCGGTGCCCTGATCGGCCAAGTCCCCCTCGGCAAAACCTTCGCGGGCCTTGATGGTTTCGACCTTGGCGAGCCAGTCACCCGCTTTCTGGAACTGCTTCCAGGTAATTTTTTCTTCGAGCAAGGTCTCGCGCTGCGTGCCCAGCCAGGCGTAGCCCTTGATCGCCCGGCGCACCCGCTCGGCCGTCAGCCGGTCGGCGTAGTCCTCGCCTTCGACCAGGATGAATTTTCGGTGGCCGTTGTCGCGGGCATTGGCCTTGAGCACGGCGTGGGCGGTGGTACCGCTGCCTGCAAAGCTGTCGAGAACGATGGAGTCGTCGTACGCGCAATGTCTAGTGAGCATTTCTACCAACTCTAATGGCTTAGGTGTATCAAAAACACCCTTTTCACCAAACATCTCCGTCAGTAAATTAGTCGCCGTTGTGGAAGACCCTGCGTCAAGTAATAAGCTACGCTCCTTGGTCTTTTTAGTCTTCCCAGGCACAAACCGAACAATCTCATAAGGTACTCGCCTGCCTTTTGAGTCCTTCCAAATGATCAGCCTATTGGAAATAAGTCTGTCCATGGTCGCCGATCCAACGCGCCAACGGCCTGGCAATCCATCAGGTGCTATAGGCGCATACAGATTCCCGTGCTCGTCAGCAATTGGAAAACTCATTCCTTCACGATCTTCGGCATGCGCCTCACTACCCCATTTTTCAAGTCTTACGTGAGCACACTTTTGGCCATCAGTGGTCAGGTATTTGAATTCCGACTCTTCAACCTCAACCTCTTCGTCAACCCACACGAAGGAGGTCGTTCTATCTTTGGCATATCCAATTAAGTAGTCGTGCTCAGTTACAAAAACGGTATCTGTTTGTCCACCGCCTTCTTTCTTTCTCCAAATCATCGTTCCGATGAAATTTTTCTCTCCAAAAATCTCATCCAGCGCCATCCGCGCCCGGTGCACCTCGTTGTCATCTAGAGTGATCCAGATCGAGCCGCGCTCGCTCAGCAATTCCCGCAGCAAGACCAGACGCGGCCACATCATGCACAACCACTTGTCGTGCCGCAGCATGTCTTCGCCATCCACCGGGTTGGTGCTCAGCCACTCTTTCATGATCGGGCTGTTCACACCATCGCTGTAGCACCAGCCCTCGTTGCCGGTGTTGTAGGGCGGGTCAATGAAGACCAAATCCACCTTGCCTGCATAGCGCGGCAGCAGGGCCTTGAGCGCATGCAGGTTGTCGCCATGAATCACTAGGCTGCTGTTCAGGTCGCCCGACCCCACGCCCTTGGCCTTGTCAGCCACCAGCGGCCGGTACGGCACCGTCAGGTGGTGGTTGTAAACGTACTCTTTGCCTTTGAAGACGATTTCGGGCATGTACTATTCCTCCCCTCGGGGTCAATTCGCCCCATGGCACTGTTTGTATTTGCGCTCACTGCCGCAGTGGCAGGGCTCGTTGCGACCCAGTTTGGGGCCTTCGCGGCGCGCGGGTTCGGTCGCAGGCGCTTTAACCCCTGAAGGGGCACGCCGCTGCAAAAACCAGGCGTGCACCTGGCGGGCCATGTCGCCCAGGCTGTCGGCCGTCTGCTCGTGCTCTTCGTCACTGAGCGGGTACTTTTGCAGAATTTCCCAGCCGGCTTCGCTTCCATACAGCCAAACCGGTTTGAGCAACTCGGGCTGGGCAATGCCCAGATCGGCCCAGCCGACTTTGTCCAGCGCCATGCCCTTTTGGTAGCCCACACACCATTCGTCGATGATGGGCACCACGCTGCCGTCGTCCAGCGTGCGCTCCAAAATCAGTGGCTCGTAGGCCTCAGGGTCTTGCATCAGCACACGGGCAATGGCGTTCCACTGCTGCATGATGAGCCCCAGAATTTGCTGGGCTTCCTGCTCGTCCTTGAAGTGGGCGCCGTCTTGGCCGTTTTCCATGTCCCAGACCCAGCTCAAGGCCTCGCCGGGCATGATGAGCCGGGGGCCAGAAAGGATGGCGGTCAAAAAGCCGTCGATCATGCAGGCATCCATGCTGTTTTCGGGCGCGTCGTCGCGCAGCAAAAAGCCTTCCAGAACCTGTATGTCCTGGTCATTCCAAAAAGATTTTTCCGAAAGAAGCTTAGCCATCGGCTAATTGTGACAGAGCCAGCCCTGTTTACGTACCGATAAAATCGGGCGCTTGAACCAAGTAGCCACCATCAGGTATTTCATGTCCGACGCACCCCGCCAGCTTTTCGTCACCACCGCCCTGCCGTACGCCAACGGCAACTTCCACATCGGCCACATCATGGAGTACATCCAGGCCGACATCTGGGTGCGAACCATGCGCATGCAGGGTAACGAGGTGCACTTTGTCTGTGCCGACGACGCGCACGGCGCGCCCATCATGATCGCGGCCGAAAAGGCGGGCATCACGCCTCAGCAGTTCGTGGCCAATATTGCCGGCGGTCGCAAGCCTTATCTGGACGGTTTTCACATCGCCTTTGACAACTGGCACAGCACCGACGGCCCCGAAAACCACGCACTGGCCCAGCAGATTTACCTGGACCTGAAAAAGCAGGGTCTGATCGAGACCCGCACCATCGAGCAGTTCTACGACCCCGACAAGGGCATGTTCCTGCCCGACCGCTTCATCAAGGGCGAATGCCCCAAGTGCGGTGCCAAGG
>JACCDH010666280.1_pt1 | contig 11495 bp, 12 predicted proteins | sample 7442481 | NCBI WGS metagenome assembly JACCDH01 (sample SAMN15323433, study PRJNA562643) | freshwater metagenome | isolation source: river surface water | place: USA:Blue River Watershed | collected 2017-08-15 | reverse complement strand
TGGTTAGCAAGAAAAACAGAATTGTAGAAACTAATTGAAAGCCTGTTGAGCAACCACAAAATCAACCGCGCCATCAGCAAGGGTGGCTCGGACGGGGTCTCCTGCATGAAGCTGGCTGGCCCGGGTCACGGCGTGGCCGGACTTGTCGCTCAGCCAGGCATACCCCCTGCGCAACACCAGGCTGGGGTCCAGCAGCTCCAGGCGCAGGCCTGCTCGGGCAGTGCGCTCCTGCTGGGCTTGGTGGCCCCGCGCCAGGCTGGGCAACAAGCCTTGCTGGGCATGCTGCACCGCAGCGCGCTTTCGCAGCACCTCGGAGGCCACCGCATGCCGCAGACGCTGGCGCAAGTGTTCCAGTCCTGCACTGCGCTGCACCACCATGGACGAAGGGCGACCCAGGCGGGCAGCCACACCATCCAGACGTTGCGCCTGCCGGTCCACCACGCGCATCAAGGCTGTTTGCAGTCGGTTTTGCTGGCTATCCACCAAGTCGTTCAGCTGCTGGCTTGCAGGACTGACCATCTCGGCCGCTGCCGTGGGCGTGGGCGCACGCACATCCGCCACAAAATCGGCAATCGTGAAATCTGTCTCGTGCCCGACACCGCTGAGCACAGGCACGGGGCTGCCGGCAATGGTGCGGGCCAAGGTCGCATCGTTGAAGGCCCACAAGTCCTCCATGGAGCCACCTCCCCGCACCAGCAAAATGGCCTCCACACCACCCGACTGGGCGTCCCGGTAACGGTAGAGCGCTTCCAAGGCTTGCACCAGCGCGGGAGCAGCCCCCTCCCCCTGCACCAAGGCTGGCGCCAACACCACCTGCACATGGGGGGCCCGCCGGCGCAGAGCGGTCACGACGTCGTGCAGGGCCGCCGCGCCCAACGAGGTCACCAGGCCGATGCAACGCGGCACCGCAGGCAGTGGCCGCTTACGCGCTGCATCAAACAGCCCCTCGGCCTCCAACTCTGCTTTCAGGCGCATGAACTGCTCAAACAGATTGCCCTGCCCCTGGCGTGTCATGCTTTCCACAATCAGTTGCAAATCTCCCCGTGGGCCATAGATGTCCAGGCGTCCAGTCAACTCCACCAGCTCGCCCTCGCGGGGGACGAAATCCAGTTGCGAGGCCGCGCGCTTGAACATGGCACACCGCAACTGGGCCTGCGCATCTTTCAGGGTGAAGTAGCAATGCCCGCTGCTGGCGCGCGTAAAACTGGCCAGTTCCCCGGTGACCCGCACCGGATTGAAACGGGCATCCAGGGTGTCTGCCAAGGCGCGGCACAGCGCCGACACCGGCCATACACGCCGCGTGGAAAGCGCGGACTCAAACGCAGCCATACACACAGCTCCGGTACACGCCACCGCACGGGCGTGCGTGGCAAGTTGTTGAATGGATTGGTTTTTTCACTGCTGTATTTGTCATCAAACTGTTCGCACCCGCATGCAGACGGGCTCGCGAGCCCAGACGGGTACGGTTGCCCACACACTTATCCACACATTTTGTGAAAAATGGGCCTACCGGGGTACGCCATAATCAGCCAGCTTTTACTCTGCGTGGGGTTTCACTCTTGTTTTCCATCATACAAGCCGCAGGCTGGCCAATCTGGCCCTTGATTGCCTGCTCCATTCTGGCTTTGGCCATTGTGATTGAACGGTTCATCAGCCTCAAAGTGGCCAAGGTTGCGCCCCCCCGCTTGCTGGAAGAGGTGCTCAGCGTCACCCGCACCAGCGTGCCTGCCCCGGATGTTGTCTCCCAGCTCGAAAAGAACTCGGCCCTGGGTGAAGTGCTGGCCAGCGGTCTGCGTGCCGTGAATGCGGATCCGCATATCTCGGAAGACGATGTGCGTGCCACGATGGAAGGCGCTGGTCGCAAAGTCACCCAACGCTTGGAAACCTACCTCGGCGCCTTGGCCACCATTGCATCGGCTGCGCCACTGCTGGGTCTGTTCGGCACCGTGGTGGGCATGATTGAAATATTTGGCTCGCAAGCCCCCGGCGGCGGCACGGGGGGCAACCCTGCACAGCTGGCGCATGGCATCTCGATTGCGCTCTACAACACCGCGTTTGGCCTGATTGTGGCGATCCCCTCGCTGATTTTCTGGCGCTATTTCCGCGCCCGGGTCGACAGCTACCTGCTCACCCTGGAGCTGGCTGCCGAGCACCTGAACCGGCACCTCAAAGCCATGCGCAAGTGAGCCGAGCCACCGCAGGAAACGCTACACCATGAACTTTCGCCACCGCCGCCAGGACGAGCCCGAGATCAATCTGATCCCCTTCATTGACGTGTTGCTGGTGGTGCTCATCTTCCTGATGCTGTCCACCACCTACAGCAAGTTCACCGAACTTCAGCTCAAGCTGCCCGTCGCAGACACCGATGCCCAACGCGACTACCCCAAGGAGCTTATCGTCGCGGTGAGCGCTGACGGCAGCTACAGCGTGAACCGCAATGCCATTGCAGGCCGCAACCTCGACAGCCTGGCTATGGCCCTGACAGACAACGCCAAGGCAGGCAAAGACACCGTGGTCATCATCAGTGCCGACGCCAGTGCCAAGCACCAGGCCGTGGTCACCGTGATGGAAGCCGCCCGCCGCGCCGGGCTGAACCAGATCACCTTCGCCACCCAGTCCTCCGCCCAGGCGGGCGGCCAATAGACCATGCGCCCCGGCCTGCAACAGGCCTTGCTGCAGGCCTGGACGGGTCGCGGTGCGCTGGCCTGGACGCTGCGTCCGGTCGCCTGTATCTATGCCGCGTTAGTGGCGCTGCGGCGCACGCTTTACCGTTTGCAATGGCTGCCCAGCCAGCGCCTGCCTGTTCCCGTCGTCGTGGTTGGCAATGTGCTGGCTGGCGGTGTTGGCAAGACCCCTACTGTGTTGGGGATCGTTGCGCATTTGCAAACCCAAGGCTGGCAAGTCGGCATCGTTTCACGCGGTTACGGCCGCCAGGGCGATGCCATTCTGGCGGTACACGCCGATGCCTCGCCTGCGGAGGTAGGCGATGAACCCTTGCTGCTGCATCGCAAGACCGGGGTTCCGGTCTACGTGGGCCGCCAGCGCGCCGCGGCCGCACGGGCACTGCTGCAAGCCCACCCCCAGACGCAGCTCATCGTCTGTGACGATGGCCTGCAGCACTACGCGATCTACCGCGATGTGGAAGTGTGCGTCTTCGACAGCCGCGGCACCGGCAATGGCTGGCTCTTGCCAGCCGGCCCGCTGCGCGAGCCTTGGCCACTGCGCACGCTGCACGCTGTGGGCCAACGCGCGGAGCACTTGCTGGTGCTCAAGACCGGTCCCAATACCATACCCGGCTACAGCGCCAGCCGCCAGCTGGCCAACTACACCCTGGGCGCAACAGGCGATCAACAAGCGCTGGCTGCCTTGTGGGCTCCGCAAGCCCGGCCCGTGCGTGCGGTGGCAGGCATCGCGCAACCCGAGGCCTTTTTTTCTTTGCTGCGCGCGCAGGGGGGACCTCTGGAAAGTGTCTTGGCGCTGCCTGATCACTATGATTTTGATAGCTGGTCACGCAATAACCATGAGAGCTACACCCTGATTTGCACCGAAAAAGATGCTGCCAAGCTGTGGCTGCATGCCCCGCAGGCGCGCGCCGTCCCTCTGCTGCAAACCGCACCGCCCGAGTTCTATGCCGCGCTGGACCGCTGCCTGCAGCCCCACCGCCCTGCCCGGCTATCATCCTGACATGGACACCAGACTTCTCGAACTGCTTGTTTGCCCCGTTACCAAAGGGCCATTGGAATACAACCGCGACCAGCAGGAACTCATCTCCCGCAGCGCCCGCCTGGCCTACCCGGTGCGCGACGGCATCCCCATCCTGCTGGAAAACGAAGCGCGCGTCCTGAGCGATGCGGAGCTCGGCCTGTGAGCTTCACCGTTCTGATTCCGGCCCGCCTGGCCTCCACCCGCCTGCCCAACAAGCCCCTGGCCGACTTGGGCGGCGTGCCCATGGTTGTGCGCGTGGCGCAACGCGTGCGCGAGGGCGTGCCCCAGGCCAGCCGCGTGGTGGTGGCTGCTGACAGCGACTCCATCGTCCAAGCCTGCGCAGCGCACGGCGTGCACGCCATCTTGACCCGCCAGGACCACCCCTCTGGCAGCGACCGCTTGGCCGAGGCCTGCGACATTCTGGGCCTGGCCGACGAAGACATCGTGGTCAACGTGCAAGGCGACGAGCCGCTGATGGACCCCGACCTGGTGCAGGCTGTGGCAGCCCTGCTGCAGACCACTCCGCAGGCCAGCATGGGCACGGCAGCCCACGCCATCACCGAACTGGCCGACTTTGCCAACCCCAATGTGGTGAAGGTGGTGCACGATGCCAACCACCTTGCCCTGTACTTCAGCCGGGCGCCCATCAGCTGGTGGCGTGACGGTTTTGCCAACGGCATCTCCAGCCTGCCCTCGCCAGCTCCCTTGCGCCACATTGGCATCTACTCGTACCGCGTGGGTTTTCTGCGTGAGTTTCCGCGCCTGCCGCAGGCGCCCATCGAGGTAGTGGAGGCGCTGGAGCAGCTGCGGGCGCTGTGGCATGGCCATCGCATCGCGGTGCACGTGAGCCCGCATGCGCCCGGCCCCGGCGTGGACACCCCCGAAGACCTGGCGCGTGTGCGCGCCATCATCGCGGGCATGGCCCCCAAGCTGTAAGTTAGGCACGGGGCAGCCCGTGCTATTCTCACGGGCTATGTGCGCGCAAGAAAAAATGCACCAGCAAGGTGCCAAAGAGGCGCCAAAGGTTTTTGTTCTATCCGAGGATATCCATGAGACTGATTCTGTTGGGCGCACCAGGCGCTGGCAAAGGCACGCAAGCCACCTTCATTTGTCAAAAATACGGAATCCCCCAGATTTCGACCGGCGACATGCTGCGCGCCGCAGTCAAGGCTGGTACCCCACTGGGCCTGCAGGCCGATGCCGTCATGAAGTCTGGCGGACTGGTCAGTGATGACCTGATCATCAACTTGGTCAAGGAACGGATTGCCCAGCCCGACTGCGCCAAGGGCTTTTTGTTCGACGGCTTTCCCCGCACCATCCCCCAAGCCGATGCCATGAAGGCCGCCGGCGTGCAGCTGGACTACGTCGTGGAGATCGATGTGCCGTTTGACGCCATCATCGAACGCATGAGCGGCCGCCGCTCGCACCCGGCGTCAGGCCGCACGTACCACGTCAAGTTCAATCCTCCCAAGGTGGAAGGCAAGGACGACTTGACCGGAGAGCCTCTGGTGCAACGTCCTGACGACCAAGAAGAGACCGTGAAAAAACGCCTGGATGTCTACAGCGCCCAGACCCGCCCGCTGGTGGAGTACTACTCCAGCTGGGCCGCCAAAGACCCTGTTGCCGCCCCCAAATACCGCGCCATCAGTGGCATGGGCGATGTGGATGCCATCACCAGCCGGGTCTTTGACGCGCTGAACCAGTAAGCGCTCCAAACGAACCACGAAAAGCCGCATCATGCGGCTTTTTTTATGCCATCAGCTGCAGCATCAGCGCGATGCGCGCCTTCACGGGCGACAGGCCCTGCGAGTGGGGCAAGACTGCAGGAGCATCCCCCGCGACCACCTGACCGCGTGCGCAGCGGCTGGCTCGCACGACCTGCACGCCGTGTGCCTGAGCCTCCAGCAAGGCGGCCTCCAGATCCACATGCAGCGTGCCATTGCCCGTGCCCGCCACCACCAGACCGCGCAGTGGGGGAACGGTGGCATCGGGCGCGACCAAGCTGCGCACCATCGCACCTGAAGCGCCCGCGTAGCTCATCACAATCTCCACCCGTGGCCATGGAGCGTTGGCAAGCGCCTGCAAGTTCACCATACGGAGAGAGGGTGCAGGAACAGGACTGCCCAACCAACGTACGCGAGCCTCTTCCACCAGCGCCAAAGGCCCAGCATCGCCCGAATCAAACGCATCGACGCGGTAGGTGTAGCTCTTTTGTACTAGGCGGGCGCTGTGCACCGCCCCGGCACACACCACCAACACGCCGCGTGCCACGCTGTCCAGCGCCACGGCCACCGCATCCAGCACGTTTTGCGGACCATCCGGCGTCAGGGCCGAGGCAGGGCGCATGGCGCAGGTCAGCACCAGGGGTTTGGACTGCAACAGCGTGGCCGGCAGCACTTGCTCCAGAAAGTAGGCCGTTTCCTCCAAGGTGTCCGTACCATGGGTGATCAGCACTGCGTCCACCTCGGCATCCTGCAAGTGCTGGGCACAGCGCTGCGCCAGGGCCGCCCACACGGCAAAGCCCATGTCCTTGCTGTCCACCTGGGCTATCTGCTCGGCGACCAACTCACGCCCACGCAAGGCGTCCTGCAGGGGGGCAATGTCTTGCAGCAGCGACTGCACACCCACCTGCCCGGCCTTGTAACCCACGTTGTCTGATCCTCGTTCTGCGCGGCCCGCAATGGTGCCCCCCGTGCCCAAAACCACCACTTTTTTACCCATAAATCACCGCCCCGCTTGCATTTGCAAAAAAACTGGTTAAAAATACAGTTACTGGATGAGAAAACAGTGTGTACAGACACACAGCCAGCACCGACCCAACACGAAGGAGTCAGTATGCTTGAAAGTCCCAAACTCACCGCCCGCCAACAGCAAATTCTGGATCTGATCCAAGGCGCCATTGCGCGCACCGGCGCCCCCCCCACCCGTGCGGAAATCGCTTCCGAGCTGGGCTTCAAGTCGGCCAACGCCGCCGAAGAGCATTTGCAGGCCCTGGCCCGCAAGGGCGTCATCGAGCTGGTCAGCGGCACCTCCCGCGGCATCCGCCTCAAGGGTGATGTGTTGCGCTCCATGCAAGAGTCGCGCATGAAGCAGTTTGCATTGCCCCTGCCCGGCCTGGCCCAGCTGGCGCTGCCCCTGGTTGGCCGTGTGGCCGCGGGCTCCCCCATCCTGGCCCAAGAGCATGTGGACCAGACCTACTACGTCGAAAACAGTCTGTTCCAGCGCCAGCCTGACTATCTGCTCAAGGTGCGTGGCATGTCCATGCGCGACGCCGGCATCATGGACGGCGACCTGCTGGCGGTGCAGGCCACCAAGGACGCTAAAAACGGCCAGATCGTCGTGGCCCGCTTGGGGGAAGAAGTCACCGTCAAGCGCTTTCGCCGCAACAAACACCTGATCGAACTGCACCCTGAAAACCCCGACTACCAGACCATCGTCGTCGAGCCGGGCGAACCCTTCGAAATCGAAGGTTTGGCTGTGGGCCTGATTCGTAACACCATGTTGATGTAATTCCGCCAGAAAGCTCCACCATGACCACTGCCCTCGTGATGAAACCTGACTTTCTGGCGCCCCTGCGTCCACTGCTCGCCTGGTTGCTGCCCAACCGCTCCCAATGTACCCCGGGCTTTCCAGCGACACGTGCCATGGAGCCCAAATTCGCTCCTCATTTGATAGCTACTCGCGCACAATCCACGGGGGCTAGATGCCAAAATGGTCTTAAATCCAAGCCACTGCGAGTGGTCCGTGTGCTGGAAAGCGGGCAATCCCGCACCGAGGTCGGGCGTATGGTGATCTCGGGCCGCATGGCAGACGTGTGTGCCGAGCTGGACCGCCTGGCCGCCTGCGAAGCCGCGTAACAAAAGCAGGGCAAATTTGCCCTGCGCCCGCTCGGGCAGCCAGCATCCCAAGGCACAATGGCATGCATGAATATTGTGATTCTGGACGACTATCAGGATGCGGTGCGCAAGCTGCAATGCTCTGCCAAACTGGATGCTTTCCCGGCCAAGGTGTACACCAACACTGTCAAGGGCATGGGCCAACTGTCCATTCGGCTCAAGGACGCGGACGTGATCGTCCTGATCCGCGAGCGCACCCAGATCACCCGAGCGCTGATCGAAAAACTTCCCCGCCTCAAACTCATCGCCCAAACCGGCCGCGCTGGTGCACACATCGATGTGCAGGCCGGCACCGAACGCGGCATTGCCGTGGCCGAAGGCGTGGGCTCCCCCGTTGCCCCCGCGGAACTTACCTGGGCCCTGATACTGGCCGCCATGCGCCGCTTGCCGCAATACATCGGCAACCTCAAGCATGGGGCTTGGCAACAGTCCGGGCTCAAAGCGGGCTCGATGCCTGCCAATTTCGGGCTGGGAAGCGTCCTGCATGGAAAAACTTTAGGCCTGTGGGGCTATGGCCGCATTGGCCAATTGGTCGCCGGTTATGGCCGGGCATTTGGCATGAACGTGTTGGTCTGGGGCAGTGAAAGTTCGCGCCAAAAGGCGGTGCAAGATGGTTACCAGAGCGCAGCAGACAGAGAAGATTTCTTCTCACGCAGCGATGTACTCAGCCTGCATTTGCGGCTGAACGACAGTACGCGAGCCATTGTCACCAGCGCAGACCTCGCCTGCATGAAAAGTACAGCCCTGTTGGTCAACACCTCACGGGCGGAACTGATTGAGTCAGATGCCCTGATTGGTGCCCTGAACCGCGGTCGCCCAGGGATGGCTGCAGTGGATGTCTTTGAAACCGAACCGGTGCTGCAAGGACACGCCTTGTTGAGACTGGAGAATTGCATTTGTACGCCCCACATCGGCTACGTGGAGCAGGATAGCTACGAGATGTACTTTGGTGCGGCTTTCGACAACGTGGTGAATTTCATCAAAGGCACGCCCTCCAACATCATCAATCCAGGCGCGCTGCAAGTACGCCGTTAACCGCGGTCCCGGCTCTATCGCCGCGGCGTCAAGGGTGGAGTGAGGGACGACAGGCCCGACGCGTCGAATTCGATGAGATTGTCTTGCGCCGGCACAGACTCCGACAAATCCAGGTCGATGTCAGTAGGGGGCAATGCCGCGTCCACAGGAACAGGGCCAGTATCTGCAGGTGGAGGCAAAGGCTCTGCCGATTTGGCGGTACTGAACGGAGCCACACCACTGGTGGCCTCCCCTGACAAGCGTGTCAGCAGCGCGTGCAAAAGCAGCAACTCGCGGAAGGCCTCCAAATCGAAGCGCACCTCCGCTGCTGCATTGGGGTCGCGTACCAGGCATTTTTCAATGAACTCTAGCGCAGCCCGACTCGGCCACACCGAAGCGATATGGGCACACAACTCGGGGTACATCTCCAGCCCTTGTCCGGCTTGGTTGAACTGGTTGTAGGGAGGCACTTCGCCAGTGAACAGAGCGTTGAATTCATCGCGATAGCGGTCAAACGCCGCTTTGCGGCTCAGCGTATGCAAGGCCTTGAGAAGATCCAAGTAGACCAGTGGGTTGGACTCCGCGTGGTCGGCGATGTTGTGCTCCAGCAAAGCGATGGCATCGTCATACTGCCCAAGCGTCATGAAAAAATCTGCCTGCTGGCGTACGTCCAAAACCTCTTGGGTGTTGATGGAGCGCAGCGAACCGGACATACTGGGCGAAAAATCGCGCAAACCCATCATGCGGGAGGAGAGCGGAGCCGATGCAGTCGGTGTCACCACGGGGGGCGGTGGCGACAACTCGTCCAAGTGCAAGTCGATGTCCACATCGGTCAAGGGCTTGCGGCTAACCGCTGGCTCAGACTTTGCCGGAGGCGGCATTACCGCCACAGGTGCAGCAGCTACCGGAGGATGGGCTGCGGGGATGTTGTCTTGGGCTGTGGTTTCACGTTCCAAAGACGTCAACTGGGAATCGCCTTGCCCACGCCACCAAGGTACATCGCCAGCATTGCGGAGTCGGCGCCACAACCACACCATCCCCCCGACCAAGGCCAACAGCGCCAAGGCAAGGGCATACACCAGTGGATTGGCGTACCGCTCGGATTCTGATTTTTCCAGCCGCGCCAGCAGGCTCTGCATCTGACGCTGATTTTGTGCGGTTTGCTCAGAAAGCTTGCTGACGTTTTGTTCGAGCCCCTGCAAACGCGCCGCATCCTGCAAAACCTCCTCCGGCGTGAGATTCAGTGTTTTCCAGAGTGCCGCGGCCGCCAAGCGTTTTTGCAAATCCTCCACCGGAGGGACCAACAACTCCGAGGACGACTTCAGCGCGGGCTCCCAATCCTGCGTCAAGTCCAGAGGCGCCAATTTGAGACGTGGCCGACCTGTAGCTGGCGTCTTGCCCAGGGGCTGAGCAGCCTCGGTACGCGAAGTCGTTCTCTTGGCAGGCACCGCAGGGACCGGAACAGGCTTCGCAGTCGGCGTCGGGGCAACAGTCCCGTTCCCCGTCTCTACGGCAACGGGGGTGCTGGATGGCAATCGCTCCGCAGAGGGGCGGATCTGTTGTGCAGACGCACTGGGGACCACTGCCGGACTGGTCTCGGAGACCAAATCGGCCAACAACACGTAGCGGCGGGAAGTAGACACGCCACAGGCCGAGCGGAGGTAGATCGACACGACAGGCTCATCGACTGGCGTGCGGGCCTGAATACGCAAAGCCATGGGCTGGCCAGCAGCATTGCGCTCGGGAGTGACGGACACCCGGGTGGACTCTTGACGTACCTCGCCGTAGAACACATCGGCCTCAAAACATACCCCGCTGGCATCTTCGTCCGCCGCAAGTTGCAAAGGGACCGTGATCTGCAAAGGCTGCCCCAACAGGGCTGCTCCACGTGCGCGCCCCAGTGTCAGTGCACTGCTGCCCACGGCGGCACACAAGAGCACCGCCCCAAGGGCGCAATGTTTGAGTTGAAAGACCGTCTTCATTGATGCAATTGATTCTCGCACACCCTCACAGCCTTAAAAAGCGATAGGTCCATCGTCTGAACCTCTCATATCTGTGCCATCCCACCAGATAATTCGGGCATGAACCCAACCTTTCAACACATTGGCATCGTCGGTGCCGGCGCCATGGGGCGCGGCATTGCCCAAATTGCGGCACAGGCTGGCAGCACCGTCTTCCTGTTTGACGCTATCCCTGGCGCCGCACAAGCGGGATTGACTGCTTTGCAATCGCAGTGGCTCACATTGGCGAACAAGGGCCGCATCGCCAGCAGCGATGTAGACCTGTTCACGTCACGCATTCGTCCCGTCACGGATCTGCAGGCATTGGCTTCCTGCACACTTGTCGTTGAAGCCATCGTTGAGCAGCTGGCGGTCAAATCCCGGCTGCTGCAGGACTTGGAATCTATTGTGGGGCCCGCTACCGTGCTGGCCAGTAACACATCCTCCTTATCCATCACGGCGCTGGCAGCTGGCCTGCAGCGGCCAGCGCAGCTGGCCGGCTTTCATTTTTTCAACCCGGTGCCACTGATGAAAGTGGTCGAAGTCATTGCTGGCCTGAAGACTGCACCGTCAGTGGTTCAGGCATTGCAGCAATATGCCAAGGATCTGGGCCACACCCCCGTGCTGGCACAAGACACACCGGGCTTCATCGTCAACCATGCGGGACGTGGCTACGGCACAGAAGCACTGCGAATCGCCTCCGAAGGAGTCGCTGACTTTGCCACCATCGACCGCATCTTGCGCGACCAGGTTGGCTTCAAACTGGGGCCCTTCGAGCTGATGGACCTGACCGGGCTGGACGTGTCGCACCCCGTCATGGAGTCGATTTACCACCAGTACTATGAAGAGCCGCGCTATCGCCCCAGCGTGATCACGGCAC
>JACCDH010240788.1_pt1 | contig 11496 bp, 17 predicted proteins | sample 7442481 | NCBI WGS metagenome assembly JACCDH01 (sample SAMN15323433, study PRJNA562643) | freshwater metagenome | isolation source: river surface water | place: USA:Blue River Watershed | collected 2017-08-15 | reverse complement strand
TCTTCCAATAAAAAACAAATATTATAAACAGATGAAACACCCACGACAATTATCATTGACACACACCAATATGATTATAGGCGTTCCATCTTCCAATAAAAAACAAATATTATAAACAGATGAAAATTAAACAAATTTATACTGGTTGTTTGTCACAAGGCGCTTATTATATTGAGAGTAAAGGCGAAGTGGCTATTATTGATCCATTGCGTGAAGTACAGCCTTATATTGATAAGGCCAATAAAAATAACGCAAAAATAAAGTATATTTTTGAAACCCATTTCCACGCCGATTTCGTGAGTGGTCACGTTACTTTGGCTGAAAAAACTGGTGCTCCAATCATTTTTGGACCAACTGCCAATCCCAGTTTTGAAGCACATATTGCTACTGATGGAGAAGTTTTTCAATTGGGTGAAATTACAATAACTGTTTTGCATACTCCGGGACATACCTTAGAAAGCGTTTGTTATCTATTGAAAGATAAAAACGGAAAAGATTATGCCTTATTTAGCGGTGATACTTTATTTTTAGGAGATGTTGGTCGTCCAGATTTAGCCCAAAAAGCGGCTAATATGACTCAAGAACAATTGGCTGGAATTTTATTTGATAGTTTGCGTAATAAAGTAATGACACTTGCCGACGATGTAATTGTTTATCCAGCTCATGGAGCAGGAAGTGCTTGCGGCAAAAATTTAAGCAAAGAAACTGTAGGTTCGATTGGAGATCAAAAGAAAACCAATTATGCGCTTCGAGCCAATATGACCAAGGAAGAATTTATTAAGGAAGTTACCGATGGTTTATTGCCACCACCTTCCTATTTTCCAATGAATGTGAAGCTCAATAAAGAAGGATATGAAAATATAGAAGACATTATTAGTGACGCCATTGCTTATGATGCTGAAACTTTTGAATTAGTCGCCAATAAAATCGATACCGTTATTCTTGATGTTCGCCATCAAGATGATTATTCTAAAGGACATATTCCACAGTCGATTTTTATTGGAATTGACGGTGATTTTGCTCCTTGGGTGGGTGCATTAATTCCTGATATCAAGCAACCCATTCTGCTAGTTACACCAGTGGGGAGAGAAGAAGAGAGTATTACAAGATTAGCTAGAGTAGGCTATGACAACACTTTAGGCTATCTAAAAGGTGGGTTTGATACTTGGAAAAATGCTGGAAAAGAATACGACACCGTAAATTGGGTTACTGCCAATAGTTTAGAAGAATTAATGGAAGAAAATGTCCCTGTTTTTGATGTAAGAAAAGAAGGAGAATTTACCGCAGAGCATGTTGAAGGAGCTCATTCAACTCCTTTGGATTTTATTAATGAACATATTGCCGAATTTCCAAAAGAGGATGAATTTTATGTGCATTGTGCAGGAGGCTATCGATCCGTAATTGCCGCATCCATACTAAAAGCAAGAGGATATCATAATATAATTAATGTCTTGGGTGGATTTGCATCTATCAAAAAAACGGCAATCAAGACAACAAATTTTGTATGTCCCTCAACTTTAAAATAATACCGATTATGTATTGCTTCGCCTGTTCGCTATCGCTCGGGTCAATACAGTTTAATAAAAATTGAACTGTTTTCATACTATATCGGAATTATACTAGAAAATTTTGATTAATTCAAATTCATATAAGTATAAAATGAAAAATATACTGTTTACAAATTGGCACCCCATACGATGGGTGAGATTGGCTTTTTCCCTATTTCTATTTGTGCAGGCTTACACTACTCGTGAATGGTTTTTTATCGCTTTTGGATTGTTTTTTTTATTTCAAGTTGTTTTTAATTTAAGTTGTGGACCTAATGGCTGTGCAGTACCGAATAACAAATATTCAAAAAAATGAACACTAATTTTGACACAATTATAAAGTCTGAAAAACCTGTTTTAATTGATTTTTTTGCTACTTGGTGTGGTCCTTGCAAAATGCTGGCTCCCATCTTAAAACAAGTTAAAGACACTCTTGGAGAAAGGATTACCATACTAAAAATTGATGTGGATAAAAACCAACAATTAGCATCAAAATATCAGGTTCGTGGTGTTCCTACAATGATTTTATTTCAAAACGGAGTACAATTATGGCGTCAATCAGGAGTTCTATCCAAAGAAGAAATTGCAAAAATTATTATTCAAAAAAGCAATTAATGACAAAAAAAGCTATAATTATCACAGTAATAGGAGTCGTTATTGGTGCGATTGCGGGATATTTGTATTATTTTTACGTAGGATGCTCAACTGGTTCTTGTGCCATAACATCAAAACCCTTCAATAGTACTTTATATGGTGCGTTAATGGGGGGATTGCTATTCAATATGTTTATAAAATCACCAAAATAATTATACTGTTTGAAACACTTAAATTCAATTATATAAAATCACCATTAAAAACAAGTTTGGGTAAGCAAATGAAATTCGCTGAACACGTTTAAAAAATATCAACTCAGTGAAGCAAATGAAATTCGCTGAACACATATAAAAAATATAAACATAGTGAAGCAAATGAAATTCGCTGAACACATATAAAAAATTTAAACATAGTGAAGCAAATGAAATTCGCTGAACACATATAAAAAATATAAACATAGTGAAGCAAACACCAATAAGTAAAAGGCGATCCGAGACAGAGTCGAACTGGCGAAGCATACCCTATAACCGCTGAAAAATTAAAAATTACACAGATGAAACGCCCACGACAATTATCATTGACACACACCAATATGATTATAGGCGTTCCATCTTCCAATAAAAAACAAATATTATAAACAGATGAAAAAAACATGGGTACAACCGACAAAGTGATTCGAATTCTAATAGCTCTTCTTATAGGAATTTTATACTATACAGAAATCATTAATGGAACAACGGCATTAATTTTAGGAATATTTGCAGTAATTTTTGTCATTACAAGTCTCATAAGTTTTTGCCCACCTTATCTTCCATTAGGGATTTCTACTTTTAAAAAGAAATAATAAAGGTTAAAATCAATTAAATAAAGATTTTATTTAATGAGAACGATTGGCTTTGCAAAGAACAATTTTGGCCAATCAATCTACTTATTTTGTCGTTATGCGTAGCTAGATGTATTTTTTAATTGCTGGCTCTTGATAAGAAAGTTTATTGAATATAACTAACAGTATGGCTATTGAAATCTTCTTTTTTGCCAGTTCGTTTATTATTTTTTTGATTGGAATTATTAATTATTTCAAACATAAAAAAATGATTTTCGAAAACGAAAAACATATTGGCGATTATAAAATGCAATATTATGAGCAATGAAAAACGCTTAGATCAAGCGTATTGGGATAATCAATATAAAACCAATGCAACTGGTTGGGATTTAGGAAAAGTTTCCCCGCCAATAAAAGAGTATATTGATACTTTAGAAGAAAAGAATATCCGAATTTTAATTCCCGGCTGTGGGAATTCACACGAAGCAGAATACCTTTTGAGTCAGGGTTTTACTACTATCACTTTGATAGATATAGCACCTACATTGGTAGAAAAACTTAAAGAAAATTTCGAAAAATATCCCAATATCAAAATTCTTTTGGGCGATTTCTTCGAACATCATGGAGAGTATGACTTGATTATTGAACAGACTTTTTTCTGTGCTTTACTTCCAATAATGCGCGAACAATATGTCCGAAAAGTAAACCAACTTTTATCTTACAAGGGTAAATTAGTAGGGTTGTTATTCAATAAAACTTTTGAATCTGGTCCACCTTTTGGCGGAAGCCAAGTCGAATATGAATTGCTTTTTAAAGATTATTTTGATTTTTTAATTATGGAGACTTGTCATAATTCAATCGGTCCTAGGGCCCATTCTGAATTGTTTATTGAGTTTCAAAAAAAATAACACTTATTATTTAACTATTTCATCTCGGAATTTTTTATTATTTTCTTTTGTTAACCAAATGGTTAAATTGTAAACTTAAAATAAAATGGCAACTGAAGAAAAATATTCAATGTTGTTCTATTAAGGAATAAATTTGTTGGGTGTGCAGCACAAATATCTCTGATTTTTTTGCTCACATTAATGAGCCACAAGACAATAATTAAACAAAAAACAACTCTGTAATTTGGCGATTTTCTTTATTGAACTATTTATTCCTGGGGAGAATAGGATTGACTTCGTGCATTATGTAAGGCTATACTTTGAAAATACTTCAAACAAAAAAACGCTCAAGTAAATTTGGCGTTTTTCTTTATGAGACTATTTATTCGTGGGGAGAGCAGGATTCGAACCTGCGAAGTTCACACAGCAGATTTACAGTCTGCCCTCGTTGGCCGCTTGAGTATCTCCCCAAAAGCTTTATTGTGTTAAGCGGTTGCAAATATAACAACAGTTTTTAGCTTTCCAAAAGATATTCAAACTTAATTTTAGATTAGTTTTTAATAGATTGGTATTGAATAAAATAAAAAATCTCCACTAGGGAGATTTTTTATTATACATTCTAATCGCTATTGTTTACTTAATAATTCAAGGACTTTGCTTTGCAATTCAGCTCCAAGTAAACCTTGAGCCACAATATTTCCTTTAGCATCTAAAATAAAGGTAGCAGGAATCGATTCCACTCGATATTGTTTAGCAATCGGTTCATCCCAAAATTTCAAATTGGAAACCTGAGTCCATATTAATTGATCTTTGGCAATGGCTTCTTTCCATTTAGCTTTATCTTTGTCTAAGGAAACTCCAATAATATTCAACCCTTTAGCATGAAACTGTTTGTATAAACTTACCATATTTGGATTTTCAACTCGGCAAGGACCACACCAAGAAGCCCAAAAATCAATAATAGTAACTTTGCCTAAACTTTCTTTTAAACTCACCAATTGTCCTTCTGTATTAGGAGCTGAAAAATCTGTTCTTCATTTACTGTTAGCAGGATCTTGAACCGTAGGTTTAGCACTAGCTCCAACAGAAGGAGTTTTAATTTCTTTAATTTTTAGCGAAATCGCTTTACCGGGTTTTGTCGTTTTTAATGATTCGTCAAGGCTAGCAAATATTTTTTCTACTTTCTTAACATCTGCTGTTGGGTCATTCGCCATTCCTTGTAAAATTAGTACACTAATGAATGATTTGGGATGAGTTTCTGCGTAAGTATTATATTTCTTTTTTGATTCTGTATTTACAGTTTCTTGAATTTTACCATATTCTTTCATCAATCTGTTAATAACAACTGTGTCATTAGTTTGTTGTGCTTGAGTCATTACTGGAGTATTTTTCTTTTGAAAATCCATTAATTCTTTTTGAACTAAAATGAGTTCTTCATTGAATTTTTTATATTCATCATTGTTATAAGTCCCTGAAACTTTAGATTTATTGATGCTGTCTTTGTAAATTACGATTTCAATATCACCATTTTCCAATATAAAAGGAAATTTACCGTTTACACCTTCTACTTGCAACATATGAAAACTTGGTTCCGTTGCTTTTCCTGTGATTTTAAATTTTCCGTTTTCAACCTTTACTGTATCCACAGGCATCAATCCCATTCCCGAAGCGTCTTGGGTTTCCATTATGATGGTTTTCCCGTTCTCAATTCCTTTAGCTGTTCCCGTAATAGTGTAATTGGTTTTGCTACAAGAAATTAAAAAAACTGTAGCAGATAGTAATAGAATTAATTTTTTCATTATGATTTAGTTAAATGATTTAAGTCTGCAAAAGTATTCAAATTATTAAAATAGCAATAATTTTATAACTTAAATTTTTGTTATAATTAAATAAAATGAATAACGAAATGGCTTGGTAAAAATAAATTAATAACCAACATCTTTTATAGTGAAGAAGTTGAATCTAAAAAATGCTGCGGTCTAGTTTAAAATAGAATTGTTATTAGATTCACATTCCTGAATATTGTATTCGGCATGCTCAATTTCATTCATTGTAATTTTGATGTCCATATTCACAGTTCGAAGTTCTTTGTGTAAATAAACATCATATTCATTTGCTTTGAGCTTTAAGTAGATCTCATCTCTATGTTTTTCCAATTGTTCAAGCACTTCTTTAGCTTTATTGCGCTGAGATTTATATAGTGTACAAGGATCTTCCATATCTTCCATATCTTCCATAATATGTTAAAATGATTATTTATTAGGCTAACATACAATAAATTATATTTGCATACAATTATCTTGTTAAATTTTCGACAGAAAACAAAAAAACACCCCTAAAAGGAGTGATTTTGATATTATTATAGTGTTTAGTCTTGATTTATAGTTTTTCTCCAAGTAAAAGCATTTAATATATGTCTTTTGGCAAACCTGCCAGGTGAGTCGGCATTCACCATTTTTATATATGTGGCTTTTGGAACACTTATATATTCATAAACGCTTCCGTTTGAAAAATTGATGATCAATCTTCCCTCAACAAATTTGTAATCGGTAATGGTCGAAGTAGAAATCGTTTCGGTGTATTCAGGTAAGTTGGCTTTAATAGTTTCTGGATTGATACTCACCAGAAAATGATACGCTTCAATAATTTTTTTACTGTTCTCTTCAGCTTCTTTCAAACCTACTTCATCTCCCTGAAATTTATCAGGATGGGCATCTTTCATCGCATTGCGGTAGATGGTTTTCAAATCTTTCAATTCTACTGTTTTGTCAACATTAAGCAACTTGCGGTATTCAACTATTTTTTTCATAAATTAAGATAACTTCCTGTCATTTAATTTGGAATCAATATTATTTAGACCCAAAATTGACAATTTTTTGCAAAGTTACACTTTTTTTCAAGTTTCCAATTTAGGACATTAAAAAAATCAATAGTACTCCATTATTGTTGAGTCTTATTATTGTCTTTTTCGAAGTTTTTGGATTTCTTTGGGTATTGGTTATAGTTGATGTCGCTTGGGTTTTCGATAACCGATTTGATGGTAATCATATCGCCCACTTGATAATGCGCCATGACCATTTTATAATCTAACAAATAGTTTCCACAAAAAAAGTTATTATTTTCGTCTTGTTCAATAATACCCGTGTAAATTCCTTTTCGAAGCATTTTTTCTTCTGAAGATTGGTTCATAAAAGATTGTTTTTTAGTTAATTTCTATCTTCCAAAGTTAATCAATTATTGTTTGCCTACGGTAGTTCTGCTCTTTCTGATTATCTTTGCACAATGGAAAAAAATTTTCGCCCTCATCCCAATGCTTTCAAAAACACCTTTTGTGTTTTTCAAGAAGTGCATTCGGATAGTATTCAAAATTTGGATGTGCAATACAAAAGCAAATCGGGAAGTAACTATTTTTTTACCAAGGAAGGCATGTATCGCTTGTCAAATCATTGGGGGCGTTTGGCCAATAGCAAATGGCGTTTGGAACCTATGGAACCCAAAACCGATTCTAAATTCAAACTAGGTTTTGCCCCTTGGAATGCATTTTATCCAGACAATGCCGTGGAGGAATTGTATTATTTAGAAGCCAATTACAGCAAGAAATCCGTCAATTACCAACATAAAAACAATCCGAATTGCGATAAAAAAGCAATACTCAGAACGAGTTTTGAAACCACAAAAAAGATCAAACAAATCCGAAACTTATTTGCCCTGACCGCTTGGTCTAAATATTTAGAATACAATGATTTAGAAGTATTAAGAAAAAAAATCATCGAACAACTTATTTACACTAATAAGACATTAGACGAAATAAAAAGGGAACTATAATGGGAAGAAACAACGAAAGAAACATCAAGAAACACAACGATAAGTTGCACAAAGAACAAGACAAACTCAAAGCGGCGAAAGTGGTTCGAAAAGAAAAGTTGAAATTAATCCTGAAAAAATTCAATCAAGATAAAACTTCAGTAAACAACTAATTATGCAAAAAATGCATTTATTACTTGAATCCCCCAAATAAAAAAAGGAGTTCAGGAAATCATAGATTTAATAGCAGCCAAAGACAATAAGCGATGCCGCTGAAAAAATGGTTTCAGAACACAGTGAATAAAGCTCAATATAAACAAATTGGACGAAGCTCCTTTACCTTATATTTTACATTGGATAGAAGTACATTATGTAGTCAACACTTAAAAAGAGAAGTTTTTAATTTGAAATAAGTGAAACGCCTATTAAAATTCAAAAATCTATGTTCTTATGTGATAAAAAAAAAATGAATTACACCCAACGAGTTAAATTAGTCTTTGGTATTACCATCAAAGAGTTAGTTTCTATTTCAAAGAAGTCATATCAATTACAAAACGATACTTCACATCACTTTTAATCATTCGCTCATAAGCTTCATTGATTTCTTGCATTTTGATGATTTCAATCTCCGAAACGATGTTGTGTTTGCCACAGAAATCAAGCATTTCTTGAGTCTCGGCTATACCACCTATCAAGGAAGCCGAAACCGATCTTCTACCCATAATCATCGGAACGGTATTTAAAATTGGTTCTAAACCACCCAAATAGCCCACCAAAACAAGGGTTCCATCTATAGTAAGTGCACCAACGTAAGGATTCACATCGTGTACATAAGGCACGGTATCAATAATCAAATCGAATTTTCCGCCTACAGCTTGCATCTGATTGGCATCAGTCGAAATAATAACGGCATCGGCTCCCAAATCCATAGCATCTTTTTCTTTACCGGGACTTCTGGAAAATAGCGTCACCTCGGCTCCCAAACCTTTGGCCAATTTAACAGCCATATGTCCTAAGCCTCCCAAACCTACCACAGCCACTTTACTACCTTTTCCCACATTCCAATGGCGAAGTGGCGACCAAGTGGTAATGCCTGCACAAAGTAAGGGAGCTACGGCAGCCAAATCTAAGTTCGAAGGAACTTTTAAAACAAAATGCTCATCGACCACAATTTTTTGGGAGTAGCCTCCATGAGTAGGCTGATTCAAATGTTTGTCATAGCCACCATAGGTTCCCGTCCAACCGTTAAGGCAGTATTGCTCTAAGTCATGTTCACAACTACTACAAGTCCTGCAGGAATCCACAAGACAGCCCACTGCGACCACGTCACCAACTTTGTTGCGACTGATTTCGCTTCCCACTTGAGTTACTCGACCTACAATTTCGTGACCCGGAACCACTGGATAGGTAGTCATGCCCCAATCGTTTTTTGCAAAATGCAAGTCAGAGTGGCAAACACCACAATACATAATATCAATTTCAATGTCTTTCGCAGTCACGGCTCTACGATCGATCGTCATCTCATTCAAAGGGGTATCGGCAGCTTTTGCGCCAAAGGCTTTTACATTTGTTGTTTTCATAGCTGTTTTATTTTAGGAATTAGTTTGATAGTAGCCTCAATGCTGTTTTTCTATAGTTGTCTAATTAATAGCTTATTGACTTTTTCAAAGATATAAAAATAGTGACTTCAAAAAAAGCATTGTTGATAAATCCCAAAGTCATTCGTACCACCAATAAACAGCAATAAAGTTATGAGCCCCGCTGTTCGAAGTCTTCCATAAAAAGAAAACGTTATTAAAACTCTGCTCCGAAAAGTCTCCTACTTTGAGGTAGTGATTTTCGGTTTTCAACCGATTTTATTTTGGATTGTTTAATTTCAATGTCAGTAAGAGACTCACAAAAGCATCCTCAAAGTCCTAGACTTTGGGGATCGGGGTTTCTATTGGTTAAAAATAAGAAAATAAATGGTTTTGGTTTCTTAATGCCATAGACAAACTCAATTTTCTACCTTGCAAAGGATTAACTTTTTAGAATTATATTTTGTGCTTGAGAAGGTAGAGTTTTATTATTTTTTTCTGATTCTAAAATCATATTCAAAAATGATGTCGGTTGAAGGAAGTAGTTTGGGTTTTCTTCCAGTTTTTCCTTTATCAAAATTAGTCCTCCGTTGGTGTAAGATTCCATTGATTTAATCAACAATTTTACTGCATCATCTTCGTCCAATTCTCCTTTTTCAAGAGCTACTAAATCAATGTCTGTTTTGGCTAAAAGAGCAATAAATATATTTTCTTGTAAGTTGGTGAAGTCTTTACGTGTTGAAACTGTTGACTTACTACCCCAGTGCTGAATATGGTGGTTAAAATCTGTTTTCTTTTTTCCGTCAGGAATTGGAGCAAATTCATTGTTGTAAAGTCCAAGGAAAAAAGCATAGGTATATAATTCATAGTTGGTACTGAAATGTTTACCTAAGTTAATTTTCTTCTCACCTTCTGCACCAAACTTTTGAGAAAGTGATGTGAATAAGTCTTTATGAGTCTCACTGTATTTTGGAATTCTAGTTTTCCATTTTTCAAATAAATTCTTCATCTTATAATGTAATTACTTGTGAGTTAATTGTTTTCAAGTTGTTTGGATCAAAAGGTCTTTCTAATTTCACCCAAAATGCCTTGTCTCTTCTAACATTCTTAAATTCTTCTTTGATGGAAAGCGTTTTTGTTGCTTTGTCTGTGTGCAGAAAATCTTTAATAAGAAGAATCTTTTGATTTTCGGTTTCATAAATCAGGTTCAAGAATTGGGCTGTTTTGTTCTCTCCAAAAGATGAAGTTGGCGCATCAAAAATCATAGGAAAGTTTTCTTCTTTGATTTCTGATGCCAATTCAGAAATTGCAAATAGAATTGAAATATGCATTGAAGTTAATAATGATTGGTTTGGCTTATAGAAAGTCCTGCCATCTTCTTGTAATTCTACTTCTACTATTGTACGATTAACCTTGTTTCTTCTTGTAAAAACAATTGTTCCGGTGAAAGCATCAATGTTGATTGTTTTAAAAAAGTTGTTTGATTTGGTTTGAAGTTTCTCAATAAATTCATCAAATTTCTTTTCTTTGGTATCTATGAAAATAGTTTCAATGTCACGCAAGATGTTTCTTGTCTTTATCAAGAAAGAATTAGCTGAACTTGTGTCAATTTTATCTTTTTCTTCCTTCTTTGCTTTTAATTCAGATTCAAGACTTTTCAATTTTGTTGTATAGTCCACTTGGTCTTGATTCCGATTTTTAAGGTCTCTTTGCCAAGCATTGTAATTTTTTAGTACATCACTTAATTTCTCAGCACCAATACTTGAATTGCCTAATATTTTTTCTCTTTCTGTTTTTTCTTTTTCTGATTGATCATTTAGCTCTTCAATGTCTTTTTTGCGGTCATCATTAAATTCAAATAGTTCTTTGATTTTTATTCTTATTAATCTAAGATTTTTACGGTTGTCTTCGTGACTAATACTCAAATTGTCAAGCCTATTTGTATAATCATATTTAAAAAGAGGTTCGTCTTTATCGGGTTCATTATTTTCTGTGACTTGACTTTCTAAATAGGTTTTCAGTCTTTTCATCATAAACTCGTAAGCCTCAGAACCCTTTTTAGCTTCACGATTGCACACTTTACAAATTTCATCATTCAACATTTCTTCCATATTTGCTTTTGAAGGAATGTTATTGGGGAGTGGGATAGCATTATTTAATAATTCGGCTTTGGCTTTTTTTTCACCTACTTTTATTCCTTTCTGCTTGTCGAACTCGGTTTGAAGTGCTCGTCTAGTTTTGCTATGGGCCGACACTTTTTCAGC
>JACCDH011172285.1_pt1 | contig 11497 bp, 6 predicted proteins | sample 7442481 | NCBI WGS metagenome assembly JACCDH01 (sample SAMN15323433, study PRJNA562643) | freshwater metagenome | isolation source: river surface water | place: USA:Blue River Watershed | collected 2017-08-15 | reverse complement strand
GGTATATTACTTGCAGGCTTCGCTGTACCAGAAGGAGTAGCAGAAGCAGGGATATTACTTGCAGGCTTCGCTGTACCAGAAGGAGTAGCAGAAGCAGGGATATTACTTGCAGGCTTTGCTGCACCAGAAGGAGTAGCAGAAGCAGGAATATTATTTGCAGGCTTTGCTGTACCAGAAGGAGTAGCAGAGGCAGGAATATTGCTTGCAGGCTTCGCTGTACCAGAAGGAGTAGCAGAAGCAGGAATATTACTTGCTGGTCTTACTGTATTATTAGGTGTAGTATTGTTTGGTGTAGTTGCAGGTTTAATTGCGCCAGTACCTGGTTTTGCAGGGGCAGGGGCAGCTGGTTTAGGTTTGCCTGCATCTGGTAATTTTGGTGCTTCTTTAGAAACATAATCTTCAGAAACTACAGAGAACGATGTTCTACGATTTTGTTGGTGTAATTCTTCTGAACACTCAACTCCATCTTTACAATCATTTAATAATCTAGATTCACCATAACCCTTCGGCACTAAACGTCCTACTTCAATTCCTTTTGAAACTAAATAGTTTACTACTGACTGAGCTCTTCTTTGAGATAAATCATAGTTGTATGCTGAATCTGCACGAGAGTCAGTATGTGATGCAATTTCAATTACGAATGCTGGGTTATCGTTTAATGTTTTTATTAGTGAGTCTAATTGAGAAATAGATTCTTCTCTTAATTCAGCACTCGCTAAATCGTATAAAATTCCTTTTAATACAATTTCTTTTAATGGAATCGGATTTAACTTAAAGTTAATAGTATAATCTTTTGACTCCTTTAATCCGTAAGTAGTTGCTTCACCAACATCACCGAAAAATCTATATTTTGAAGCATTTAATTGATAGTTAACATCCTTCTTAACTGTGAATTTATAAGAACCTGTGGCATCACTAACTGCTGTTTGAGTAGTACCATCAGATCCAATAATTGTAATCTTTGTTTGTGGTAAAACTTTACTTGTTGAATTATTTATTGTTTTACCTGAAATAGTAAATACTAAAGGAATTGCATATGCAGAGTAAATATCGTCTTCACCCTTACCACCAAATCTGTTCGATGATAAATAACCTATTTCTTTATTTTCATCTAACACAAATCCGAAATCATCTGCTGTAGAGTTAGTCGGATTTTTCAAGTTCATTGCTTCTGTCCAATCATTATCTTCCCAATCAGCGAAGAATATATCATAACCACCAATACCAGGGTGACCGTTAGAAGAGAAGTAAAGTGTACCACTTGGGTGAATGAAAGGGAACCCTTCGTCACCGGCTGTGTTGATTTTCGGACCAGCATTTACAGGTGTGCCCCATGTGCTACCTTCTTTATCAGTATACCATATATCTTTACCACCGAAACCACCTTTCATATCAGAAACAAAGTATAATCTTGTACCATCTTTGTTAATGCTTGGGTGACCAACTATGTTAGAATCTGGATTTGGTATCATTACCTCTTTTGGAGCTGTCCAGGTATTACCCTCATTCTGTGTTTCGAAAATCTTGCAAGAGTTTTCTTTGCCTTTCGGACCGTTACACTGAGTGAAGTATAAAATTCTATTTTCATTATCGAATGTACCAACACCTTCGTTATAGGCAGTATTGATATCTTTATTTAAAGGCTCTGGCTTTGTCCATTTATTTTTACCAGTTGTTTGAGAAGCAAAAATATTGTCATAGCTTTTACCAGTTCTTTCGTAAAAATCTTTACCTTTTACTTTACCTCTGTTAGAAGTAAAGATGATTCCTTTACCATAAAAAGCAGGAGCGTATTCCATGTCTTTTGTATTTAATGATGGTTCGTTAAATACATCAAAAAATACTTCTTTCTTTCTCCACTCGATCGCAAGTTTGCAATTTTCTAGAGATTTTTTTGCTAAAGAATCTTGAGGTTTACCAGCTAAATAATCTTGGTAGATTTCGATAGCATCATCAAAGCGATCCATTGCTTTTAAAGATTCAGCCCATCTTAAGTATACATAAGATGAATCGTAGCCTGCCTTAATTGCTTTCTCATACCATACAGCAGCTTGTTTGCTATTGTTTATTAATCTATAGCATTCACCAACTTTGTAAGTTAATTCAGCCTTCGCCTCTTTCTTACGTACGTTAGGTATCGCTTGCTTGTATAAGTCGGCAGCTGTAAAGTATTTTTCATTATTGAATGCCTTTTCGGCTGCGGTAACACTTGGCTTTTGTGAACCACATGAGTACAAAATTACGCTGGCGCTAATTAAAAGAATTAAATAGGAAATGTGCTTTAACTTCATTTTTATGTTTGTGCTTTACAATGTATTCGCTTCCTTCAGCAAAAATAATACCGCAGGAAAGACCAAATATATATTTTTTTACCTAAATAGCCTTCTTTAACAGTAATTTGCTTTTAAAATACTTATTAATATATGTTTATTAGCTGAAAATCAAATAAAAACAAAAAAGGCCGCATACATAATAAGCGGCCTTTTGTCTATAATATTATTTCTTATTTCAAGAATAATAGTTCTCTGAACTTAGGTAATGGCCAATATTGATCACCCACTAATAGCTCTAATTTGTCTACATGGTATCTTATTGGTTCGAAATGTGCCTTTACTTTTTCGTCGTAAGCAATTGCAATTTTTCTAGCATCAGTGATTGTATTTGCTTTTCTGCGTTCTTCAACCATCGCCTCAGCAGCATTTTTAATGAAATTGATATGCTCTGAAATTTGTTTGATGATATCTAATTGTGCTTCATAATTTGCCTTCGGAAGTCCTAATTCTTTTAAGCCCTTCACATTTTCAATGATCGTATTTTGATATGCAACAGCTGCTGGAATTATAGTGTTTACTACTAGTTCACCAATAATTCTAGATTCAATTTGCATTTTCTTCATGTAGTTTTCTAACATGATTTCATGTCTTGCATGAATTTCTACATCATTGAAAATTGCATTTTTAGTAAATAAATCAACAGTCTTTTTAGATACATATGCATCTAATGCTTTTGGTGTAGTTTTTATATTTGAAAGTCCGCGTTTTGCTGCCTCTTTTTCCCATTCTGCACTGTATCCATTACCTTCAAATCTAATGCTCTTAGACTCTTTAATGTATTTTTTAATTACTGTTAAAATAGCTACATCTTTTTTCTCACCTTTAGCAGTTAAGGCATCTACATCTTTTTTGAATTGAATTAATTGATCAGTCATGATACTGTTCAATACAGTCATTGCTGCAGATGAATTTGCTGATGAACCAACCGCTCTAAATTCAAATTTATTACCTGTGAATGCGAATGGAGATGTTCTGTTTCTATCTGTATTGTCTAATAATATTTGTGGAATTTTGGGTATACCTAACCACATTGCATTATTTGTATCTGCTTGCTTGTTAATCTTAGATGTTTCAATTTCATTTAAAACTTCATCTAATTGACTACCTAAGAAAATAGAGATGATAGCTGGAGGTGCTTCATTAGCACCTAATCTGTGATCATTATTAATAGATGCAATACTTGCTCTTAATAAATCTGCATGCTCGTAAACAGCTTTGATAGTATTTACAAAGAATGTTAAGAACATCAAGTTGTTCTTCGGAGTTTTACCAGGTGCTAATAAGTTTTTGCCTGTATCTGTAATTAATGACCAGTTGTTATGCTTACCTGATCCGTTTACACCAGCATATGGTTTTTCATGCAATAATACTTTGAACCCATGCTTTCTTGCAACCTTATCCATCAAGTCCATCAACAACTGATTGTGATCAATCGCTAAATTGATTTCTTCATAAATAGGAGCACACTCGTACTGGTTAGGAGCTACTTCATTATGACGAGTCTTTAATGGAATACCTAATTTGATAGCTTCCATTTCTAACTCTGCCATGTATGCTAATACTCTATCAGGTATAGATCCGAAATAATGATCTTCTAACTGCTGTCCCTTTGCAGACATATGTCCGAATAATGCTCTACCAGTCATCATTAAATCTGGTCTTGCATTATACAATGCTAAGTCAACTAAGAAATATTCTTGCTCAATACCTAAGCTAGCAGTTACTTTGTTGATACTCTTATCGAATAATTGACAAACATCTACTGCTGCTTTATCTAAGCCATGTAATGCTTTCAATAATGGTGCCTTATAGTCTAAAGCTTCACCTGTATAAGATACGAAAACAGTAGGTATACATAATGTCTTAGTAGACTCGTTCTCCATAATAAATGCAGGTGAACTTGGGTCCCAAGCTGTATAACCTCTTGCCTCAAATGTATTTCTTATACCACCATTTGGGAAAGAAGATGCGTCTGGTTCTTGTTGAACCAATGCATCGCCACTGAATTTCTCTAATGATCTTCCATCAGAAGTAGGCTCAAAGAAAGCATCATGCTTTTCAGCAGTACTACCAGTTAATGGTTGAAACCAGTGTGTATAATGTGTTACACCTTTCTCAATTGCCCAAGCTTTCATAGCTGATGCAATCTGTTCAGATAATGTTCTATCAATACCCTGTGCAGAATTGATAGTGTCTTCTAATGCATTAAATGCCTCTTTTGAAAGGTATTGACGCATTTTGTTTTTGTCGAATACATTTGAAGCATAAATGTCTGATAAACGGTTGCTTGGTGATTTGATGCTAACGCTCTTTCTATTTTGAAGAGTCTCTAGCGCTTGGAAACGAAGTAAAGGCATATTTTTTAGCTTTTTTAAGATTTCACCACAAAAATATTCATATTTCTAATATTTTTCATGTCTTTTTTCAAAAAAGACTAAAATATTTTCAACAATTACACAAATTTTCATGTGTATTTGGTAAAATGACTCAAAATAGCAGATTTGAATAAAAATAAATTATCAAGCAATTTCATATATTTGGATGTGATAAATACTATTAGAAATCAAAAAGAGTCAATTGTTTTATATGCCAACAATGCTTTTGTTGCGGTTTTAAATTTCGTAAGCATTGCTTTTTTGTCGCATGTATTAGTACCCCAAGAATATGGGTCATATAAATATATGTTTATGATTATTAGTATTTGTGTGGCTTTGGGTTCGTTAGGATTCTCGCAGGCTGTTTTTTATTACATATATCAAGCAGTAGATAAAGTTGAAGAATATGCATATTTAAATGCTAGTCGTTTTTGTTTAATACTTTCGTTTGGCGTATCTGTCATTTCATTTTATATACTAAACAACCTATTAACGATTGATCAAAGCAGCTATAGTTTTAATAAATTTTATGGTTTACTAATAGGTATCATTTTTAGTGGTATAGTTCAGTCGGTTGAATTAAATGTTTTCTTGAAGAATAAATGCTCTTGGTTCTATTTTACGAATATCATAAGTTCATATACTATTAGATTAATTTTATTCTATGTTGCCTATCTGTATCAAGCAGATTTATTTACTTACGTTAATATCTGGTTTCTGAATGCCTTATTAAGCACATTGATTAATCAACTCTATTTAGAGTTTTTGTACCAAGGTGCTCCATTTAAATTATCGAAACAATACATTGCTCAAATTATAAAGTACAGCATGCCATTGGGTATTGCATTATTTTTCGGAGTTTTACTTGTACAAGTAGATAGGGTAGTATTAACCTATTTATTTAAAGATCCTATAAAGCTCGCAATTATTAGCAATGGTAACTTTGAGGTACCATTAATCACAGCATTTTATGCATCTTTCTCTACAATAGCATTTCCGAAAATGTTAAAGGCTTTTAATGCCAATAATAAAATTGATATGTTAAAGTATAGGTACGAATATCAAATCAATGTTGCTCTATTATTATTTCCAATAGTATTAGCTTTTATCTTTTTCAGTACAGAGATAATGAGAGTAGTTTTTGGTGAGTACTATATTAGTAGTGCTAAATTATTTTCAGTTTATTCTATTACCTTTTTATTCAGGTTTACAAGTTATCATGATTTGTTTTTGATCACTAAGAAGACAAAATATATCGCATACATACAGGCTGCTGAGTTAATTTTTCATATTATTTTAACTTATGTATTTATTCAAATGTTCAGCTTGATTGGTGCTAGTATTGCAGTTTTAGTGACTAATTTATTTTATTTTTTAATTGCAAGTTATTTAGGCTCAAAAGTAATAGAGATGCCATTAACTTCGTTATACCCCTATAAAAGATTGTTGATGATGTTGATCATTTCTACAGTCATTTTATTACCTTTTTATTGGCTAATTAATAATGTAGGTGCATTATATCTGAAAGTTGTATTTATTGCTGTTTACACTTTAATTAATATTGTTACCTTATACTTCATAAACAGTAAACAAAATGTCGCTACAGTTTAATGAATTCAGTCAGAATGAATGGAATAGTTTAGTTGGTGTCAATCCAATTTATTCGCTATTTTATCAAGCTGAATTTCATGATGTAATTTCAAAGCGATACAACTGTGACTGCACGTATTATCAAATATCAGACAATACTGAAACAATTTTAGCAATACCAATATTTCATCGTAAAAAGGATGCTTCACTCATAACTCATTTTTTTTATCAAGCTGTTTATTACAAAAAAACACTTTCAGAGAGAAAAAAAATAGAGGCATTTAATTTATTAGCAAGTTCATTAATTAAACTTTTCGATAAAATCGATTTTAAGCTTGAGCCTTCATTTGATGATATACGCGCTTTTGTATGGAATGCTTTTGATAGTAAAACATATTACAGTTATCATCTTGACTTAAACTCAGAATTAAACTACTCTGAAAATATCAGTCGTCAAATAAAAAAGTATGATAAAGTTTATAAAGTTGAAAAACTGGGAGATTATAATGATACACTGATTAATACGCAAGTGAATGATATGATTAAAAACGGACTTTCAATTGCGGAGGCTCAAAAGGTAAGGAGCTGGATGAAGGACTTTTATAATCAACAGATCTTAGACTTGTTTCAAATGAAAGATGAACAAGGTAATGAACAGGGTTCTGCAATTTATTTGAAAGATCAGAATTCTGCTTATTTAATTGCTGTGATGTCTAATAATAGTAGTCAAGCATTATTGTATGATAAGGTTATTGATTATTACAGAGCTCAAAATACAAAGGAGATAGATTTGTTGGGTGCTAATATTCAGAATGTAGCCATATACAAGTCGCAATTTGATGCAAAGCTAATTTCATATCATATAGTTAGTTACCGCAAAAACAAGATGTGGGAGTCAATAAAAAAAGTAATAAAGCATAAAATAAAGTCTATTTATAAATAGACATTTACTACCTTTGTAAGCCAATAAAAACCATAAAATCTTGGAAAATAATCAGCTTACAACCCTCGACACAGCCAAAGAATTAGGCTTATTACCAGAAGAATTTGAGAAAATTAAAGAAATTTTAGGCAGAACGCCGAATTTCACTGAATTGAGTATTTTCTCTGTTATGTGGAGCGAACACTGCTCTTATAAAAATTCTATCGTTTGGTTAAAAACTTTACCGAAAGAAGGTCCTCGTATGCTTGCTAAAGCAGGTGAAGAGAATGCCGGCTTGGTTGATATAGGTGATGGTATTGCTTGTGCTTTTAAAATCGAATCACATAATCATCCATCTGCTTTAGAGCCTTATCAAGGTGCTGCTACAGGTGTTGGTGGTATTAATAGAGATATCTTTACAATGGGTGCTCGCCCTATAGCTCAATTAAACTCATTGAGATTTGGTGACCCTAAGCTTGATCGTACAAAATGGTTAATTAAAGGGGTTGTTAAAGGGATTGGTGATTACGGAAATGCTTTTGGTATACCAACTGTAGGTGGTGAAGTATTCTTCGATGAATGCTATAACATTAATCCACTTGTTAACGCAATGTCTGCCGGTATCGTAAAGGTAGGTGAAACTATCTCTGCTACATCATACGGTGTTGGTAATCCGGTTTACATCGTTGGTTCTGCTACTGGTAAAGACGGTATTCATGGTGCAGCATTTGCATCTAAAGATATTACTGAAGATTCTGTAAACGATTTACCTGCTGTTCAAGTAGGAGATCCTTTCCAAGAGAAATTATTATTAGAAGCTACTTTAGAGGTTATCAAAACTGGTGCAGTTATCGGTATGCAAGACATGGGTGCTGCAGGTATTATCTGCTCAAACTCAGAAATGTCGGCTAAAGGAGAACATGGTATGGTTATCTACTTAGATAAAGTGCCTACTCGCCAAGCTAATATGAAACCATACGAAATTCTATTGTCTGAATCTCAAGAGAGAATGTTGATCGTCGTAGAAAAAGGTAGAGAGAAAGAAGTAGAGGCGGTGTTTGAGAAATGGGATTTGAATTGCGCTATCATTGGCGAGGTTACAGATACTAAGAGATTACATTACTATATGAATGGTGAATTAGTTGCCGATGTGCCAGCTGAAGATTTAGTGTTAGGCGGCGGTGCACCTGTTTATCATAGAGAATATAAAGAGCCTGCATATTTTGCAGAAAATAAAAAGTTCAGTATTGATTCAGTAAAGGAGCCTTCGGACTTAAAAGCGGTGGCTAAATTCTTGACTAATCACCCTAATATCGCATCTAAGCGTTGGGTTATTAATCAGTACGATTCAATGGTGGGTACTATAAATATGTCTACTAACGCTCCATCTGATGCTGCTGTAGTAAATATAAAAGGTACCGATAAGGCTATTACTTTAACAGTTGATTGTAACTCTAGATATGTTTATGCTGACCCTGAGGTTGGTTGTGCAATCGCCGTTGCTGAAGCTGCAAGAAATATAACATGTTCTGGTGCTGAACCAGTGGCTATCACTAATTGCTTAAACTTCGGTAACCCTTATAACCCTGAAGTATACTGGCAATTTGTTGGCGCTATCAAAGGTATGGGCGCTGCTTGTACTAAATTTGAAACTCCAGTAACCGGTGGTAACGTAAGTTTCTATAACCAATCGTCTGATGAAGGTCCAGTTTTCCCAACACCTACAATTGGTATGTTAGGGGTGATGGATTCTAAATCGACTCGAATGACTCTTAACTTCAAAGAAGAATCTGATCTTATTTATTTGATTGGCGAAAGCAGAAATGATATCAATGCTTCTGAATATTTAGCTTCGTTCCATGGAATTAAGTCTTCACCAGCACCTCATTTTAATCTTGAAGTAGAATATGCTACTCATCAAGTTATCAAGGGTTTAATTAAGAATTCTTTAATTAAGTCTGCACATGATGTTTCAGACGGTGGATTGTTTACTGCATTACTTGAATCTTCATATACTAACAACTTAGGATTTAGCATATTCACTGATGAAAACATTAGAAAAGATGCCTTCTTATTTGGTGAATCACAAGGTAGAATTGTTGTTTCATTAAGCCAAGAGCAACGCGAATCTTTCCTTGAATTTATGGCACTTAATGAAATAGAATACAGTTACTTAGGTGTTGTTACTTCAAGTGAAATTCATGTAGATAATGAAGACTTCGGACATGTTGCTGACTATAAAGAGCGTCACGAAAAGGCATTAGAGGAATTAGTTGAATCGAATTAATTTTGAGTAAATACACTTTTAAATTTAAAAAATTCACAATTGAACAAGATCGCTGCTCGATGAAAATCGGCAGCGATGCTGTTTTAATGGGTTCATTACTCAATATTCCAAATGAATCAAATACAGCTCTAGAAATTGGTACAGGCTCAGGGGTGATTAGCTTAATGCTTTGTCAAAGATACCCTCAGTTGAAGATAAACGCCCTAGAAATAGATCAAGATTCAGCTTTACAAGCTGCTGATAACTTCAATAATTCTGATTTTATTAATAAACCTGTCATTCATAATATCGATTTTTTAGACCTCGACGAGACTCGAAAATTAGATATTATCTTCAGCAATCCCCCTTATTTCTATCAGTCACTTAAAAACGATAATGAGCAGAAATCTATCGCTCGACACATTTCTTGGCAATTATTCACCACATGGCTTAATAAGGTAGATGAATTATCACATACCGCTACAGAGTTTTCTCTCATTTTGCCATTAGAGGCTTTCAATAGAACAAATGATTATTTACAAGAGAAAGGCTTTCATTTAATAAAAGATTGTGCTATTAAGTCTTTTGAAGGTACAGGGGTTATTCGAAAATTAAGTTCATGGAGCAAGACAATTAAAACACTTGAACCATCTGAATTTGTAATTTATAAATCTGAAAAAGTTCATTCAGATCAGTATATTGAGGCATTAAAAGACTTTTTAATCATATTTTAATGAAGAAAATTGGCTTATTATCTGATACGCATTCACATTTCCCAATTGAAATTTTAGAACATTTCAAGGAGGTAGATGAGATATGGCATGCAGGTGATATTGGTAATTATGAAGTCGTTAAACAAATAAAAGCATTCAAACCATTAAGAGCAGTCTATGGTAATATTGATGGAAATGAGCTAAGAATGGAGTTTCCACTTGATTTAATTTTTGAGATAGAGGGATTGAAAGTATATATTACCCATATTGGCGGATATCCAGAAAAGTACCATCCGCGTATAAAACCTTTATTAAATTTGCATCGACCTGCACTTTTTATTACAGGTCATTCGCATATTCTTAAAGTAATTGTTGATAAAAAATTAAATTTGTTGCATCTTAATCCGGGTGCCGCAGGCAAAGAGGGCTTTCATAAAGTGAGAACACTCATGAGATTTAGTGTAGAAGATGCCAAGATTAAAGATTTAGAAGTAATAGAAATAGGTTCAAGAACTAAGCAAAACTAATTATACACAAACTATTAAGCATGTCAAGAGTAATTACATTAGGCCAATTTATTATTGAAAAGCAATCAGATTTCCCATTTGCTAAGGGAGGCTTTTCTAGATTAATCAGAGATTTAGCCATTGCGGCAAAAATTGTAAACCGTGAGGTTAACAAAGCCGGATTGGTGAATATTTTAGGGGAGACTGGTGACACCAATGTACAAGGTGAGCAAGTAAAAAAATTAGATGTGTTCGCAAACGAACAATTCATTGCTGCTTTAAATGCAGGCGGTGAGTGTTGCATGATTGTTTCTGAAGAGAACGATGATGTGATTCCTGTAGAAAATGAATTTTCGAAAGATGCAAAATACATCGTTTGTATTGACCCTCTAGATGGTTCATCAAACATTGACGTGAACGTTTCAGTGGGTACTATATTCGCAATTTACAGACGTTTATCAGAAGATGGTACTTGCACTGCAGAAGAAGCTTTACAATCAGGTAAAGAAATGGTTGCTGCAGGTTATATCATCTATGGTTCTTCTACCATGTTTGTTTACTCGACTGGTAAAGGAGTTAACGGATTTACGTTAGACCCATCAATTGGTGAATTCTGTTTGTCGCACCCTAATATGCAAATACCAGAAAATGGTAAAGTGTATTCAATCAATGAAGGTAATTACATTCACTTCCCAGATGGGGTGAAGAAATATTTAAAATATTGTCAAGAGATTGATGCCGATACCAACAGACCTTATACTTCACGTTATATTGGTTCTATGGTTGCCGATT
>JACCDH010531521.1_pt1 | contig 11497 bp, 9 predicted proteins | sample 7442481 | NCBI WGS metagenome assembly JACCDH01 (sample SAMN15323433, study PRJNA562643) | freshwater metagenome | isolation source: river surface water | place: USA:Blue River Watershed | collected 2017-08-15 | reverse complement strand
GCGCTGGCCGTTGCGCCGGAGCACACGCTCGTGCGTCTCAATGCCGATGATCCACGCGCCCAACGCAGCGCCAGGGTCGATCTTGCTCGTCATCTGGTTGAAAGGATGCGCGGCTTCACCATCGAAAGCGACAACTATGGCGGCCCAGGCGCGCAATCCTGTCTCTTTCCCGGCGATCTGTCGCCGATCGGGTGAGTGAGGCAGTGTGGTGGTGGCCGCTTATTGGAGCGGCCGGTCAGCAGTTTCTGAAGTCAGCTGGACAATCCGCTCAGCGATAGCCTGCCATGTCCGGATGCCTGCTTCGTCGCCAACAAGTGCCAGGGCCCCAATCTGATCGGCGACATGGACGGGTGCCTGATCGCCGTGGGTTTGCAGGACATGGTTGGCGCAGGCCCAGAGTTCCCAGTCGCTGAGCATCAGCCTAGCGCGCTCACGACCGCGCTAACCGTAGCGTAGATGCCATAGGCGACGAAGGCGGCGGCAAGAAGGAATTCGATGCGGAGTTTGAATGCTGTCGGACGAGGCTGGCTGGCCGGCCATATCTGTTCGCAGGTAAACCCGTTGAACCCCGAACGCTCCCCGACCACTTCGACGCGAGAGCCGATAAATTTGCGTACCTGGCGGGTGTTGTCGAGTTCCCAGGTCCCGCCACCATCGGTGCGTAGCACCGGTCCGTTTGCTGCCCGCTCGACGATGCCGGTCAGATGCGTGGTGCTGTTCACCGGCAAGCCGGGCCTTTCCAGTAGCGATCCCAGCGCAGGACAGTGCCGGTCTTGATCATGGCGCATGACAGATCTGCGCCTGACGGCAGGCGGCACCAGGCAGCGGTCCTGTTTCCGCCTGCGCCCCCCTCGGAGCGGCATGTCAGTCGCGGCCCCCTTACCACCACATGACCGGTCGAGATCGTTCCGCGCGCGCCGCCCATCAGCTGTACCAGCGCATCGCGCGCCTCAATCGCCGAGGCAGCGGGGCAAGGCTGATTGGTCCGGCAGGTGCCGTCCATTTCCCGCGCAGCGATGCCGGCGATCCGAAGGTGAGGACCTTCCGCACACCAGACTGGACCGTCACCATCCCAGACGTGGGTCGGTGTGCAGGTGAATGGCTGTCCGGAGGCGACGATAGAGGCGGCAAGCAAGGCGAGTATCATATGGCTCCCTTAGAGTGCTCGTCCGAACCAGAGAACCCGCCCGACGATATTGAGCGTCCGCTTCTCGAGACCGCGCCAGCTCGGATAGGCCGGGTTGTCGCTCAGAACTGAGGCGCGCTTGCCCTGCGGTTCGAGGGCAATCCGCTTGACGCTCAGCATGTCGTCCATCCGCAGGACATAGATCCCGTCTCTCAGGCGCGCCTGGCCGTCCCCGAGATCGACCATCACTTCGTCGCCATCATGAAGGGTTGGCTCCATGGAGTCGCCATGCACGGCGATGATCGACAGGCTCGATGCCTTGCTCGCGGTAAGCCGGCGTAGCCACTTCTCGTCGAAGCCGAACTGCGCTGATTTGGCTTCCATTTCGGCCAGAGCGCCGTGGCCAGCTGATGCCTCGACATTGAGCAAAGGCACATGCACCAGTTCGACGACTGGGCCTGAACGACGGGCAGGGGCACCGAGAATCTTCTCATCGACCCCGAAAAATCGCGCGAGTACCGAGCGATCCTGCTCGTCCAGCTGCCGCGGGCTGCCGCGCCGAATGTACTGCTGGATGTAAGCGGCATTGCGCCCCAGCAGACGCGAAACCGAGGAATAGTTCACTCCTCGTTGCTGGATCAACTCGTCCAGGGCTCTTCGTGCGTCGTCCATGACTGCCAGTCCTATCGCGGGCACCTAGGAAAAACGATCCTAGACTCTAGGAAGCCTTCCTAGTAAGAACATAAAAAGAACGCAAGCGTAAAGCGAGTCTACGGCGATGGAGCTTCTGGAGCAGATCGAGGAATATCTGGCGCAAACCCGGACGTCGCCGAGCACCTTCGGTCGGCACGTCGTGGCAGATCCTCGTTTCGTTCAGGACCTACGGGACGGGCGCAGACCACGCCGCAAAACCTGTCAGAAAGTTTCGGAATTTCTTGCGAGCTCAGAGATGGTTAGCCGCGGGTAGCCCGACAAAACAGAAAGGCGAGGAGTTTCCGAATCTCGTTGCCTCAACATCAAGCATCCACTACGCTTACCCATACAGAAACTGGTTTAGCCCAGTTTCTTGGGGGATCGGGGCATGGACAGCGAATCGGGATTGCGGCGCGGAGTTGAGAGCCGCCTCGAATTCATTGAATTCAGGCTCTTCTGGGAGGGCCATGTCAACCGCAGTGACCTGATCGATGTTTTCGGCGTTTCAATCAATCAGGCATCGACGGATCTGAACAGATATCTCGGCCGAGCCGAAGCAAACATGGTCTACGACAAGAGCGCCAGGACTTATGTCCGTAGTTCGTCCTTCTGCCCCGTTTTCCACCAGCCAGACGCAGCCCAGTACCTCTCTCAGCTCAGATCGCTTTCGGATGGCATCATTGCCGCCGAGGACAGTTGGATCGGGGGTTTGCCAAGCTTTGCCTGCACTCCGACGCCTGCTCGAGGTGTCTCGCCCAAAATCTTGCGGGCGATGGTGACGGCGATCAAGCGGCACGAGGCGATCGAAGTTTTCTATCAATCCATGTCATCCCCCGAGCCAGCATGGCGGTGGATCGAGCCCCATGCCTTGGTGTTTGACGGGTTCAGATGGCATGCTCGCGCGCATTGCCAACGCAGCAGCGCCTTCAAGGACTTTGTTCTCTCGCGCATTACCGATACCCGCTCATCAAAGCCTGCTGATACGCGGTCTTTGGGCGATAGCGATTGGGAAGAGCAGGTTGATCTCCAGATTGCGCCACATCCCGAACTGAGCGCTGGTCAGCGCAAGGCGATCGAGCTCGACTACGGCATGGAAAACGGCCTGACGATCATCCCGGTCCGGCGGGCAATGCTTTACTACGCACTCAAACGGCTCGGATTGGACACGGACCCTGCGGCGCGACGCCCTCAGGATCAGCAGATCGTGCTGTTGAACGCCGCAGCAATTCGTTCGGGAATGCGTGTAGGTAGCGTGTCTCAGCCAGAGGGGTCGCACTATGCTTGAGCGGTTGCAACAGCTTGCTGAAGACGCGGCGACATTGAAAAGTAAGCTGATTCTCGTGGTTGCGAGCGCTGGCGGCGGCAAGACTGAGATCCTGTCGCGTCTAGCCGAAAGCGAAGGCTTGCCCCGGATCAACGTCGGCATCGAATTGTCGCGTAAGCTACTGCCAGTTCCATCGCTTCAGAGGAGTTCCGAAGTTATGCCATTGCTTCGGGAATTGATGGATCAGAATGGTTCTGAAAAATGTGCGATCTTCGACAATATAGAGATACTCTTTGAGGAAGATCTCCGCATAAATCCGTTTGATGTCCTGAGAAAGCTTGCTCACGCTCGTCCCCTAGTGGCGGCTTGGCCAGGTGATTTCCGGGATGGCCGACTGACCTACGCCCGCACGGGGCATCGTGAACACTGCGAGGTGCCACTCGATGGTGCTGTCGTATTCGAGTTGAATTAAGCTTTGAAGGGAATTTCCGAGATGACCATGCAGTATGGCGATCTCATTCAGTTTGAGCCTATCGAGTCGGTTATCCAGCTTCTGGATGCTAACCGCCCGGATGAGGCGAAGAAGCTCGTTTCGACCTACGTCATCTCGGATGACATGGCCGAGCGGATCGCCATGCAGATGATCCCCCAGCTCTCGTTCGATGAGGCTGTCGACCACAAGGGCGTCCTCGTAGTCGGGAACTACGGGACCGGTAAGTCTCACCTCATGTCCGTGCTGTCGCTCGTCGCTGAAGATGCCGGCTATGTGTCCATGATCCGCCACCCCAAGGTGGCTGAGGCGGCAAGCGCGATCGCTGGCAAGTTCAAGGTTCACCGGATCGAGATTTCCAGCCAGATGTCGTTGCGCGACATCATCACGCAGCAGCTTGAGGTTTTCCTCGACAAGCAGGGGGTTAGCTTCTCCTTCCCTGCGGCTGACAAGGTCATCAACAACAAGGCTGCTTTCGAGGAGATGATGGCGGCATTTGCCGAGGTTCATCCCAATCACGGCGTGCTGCTGGTCGTGGACGAGTTCCTCGAATATCTGCGATCGCGCAAGGATCATGACCTGGTTCTGGACCTGTCGTTCCTTCGCGAGATTGGCGAGGTTGCGAAACATCTGCGCTTCCGCTTCGTGGCGGGCGTCCAGGAAGCCATTTTCGATAGCAGTCGCTTCCAGCATGTTGCCGACAGCTTGCGGCGGGTGAAGGACCGCTTCACCCAAATCTTGCTGGCGCGGCAGGACGTGAGCTTCGTAGTAGCTGAGCGTCTCCTCAAGAAGACCGCGGATCAGCAGGACAAAATTCGCTCGTACCTGACACCTTTCGCGAAATTCTATGGCTCCATGAATGAGCGCATGGACGAGTATGTCCGGCTATTCCCGGTCCACCCTGATTACATCGGAACCTTTGAGCGTTTGGTCTTCACCGAGAAGCGAGGTGCCCTTGTCACGCTCCGCGATCAGATCCAGGCCATCCTAAAGGATCAGGTGCCGGAAGACCGCCCGGGTCTGATCGGCTACGACAAGTTCTGGGAGACCGTGACGTCTAACTCAGTTCTGCGCGCAGACCCCAACATCGGGCCCGTCCTGAAGGTCTCCGAAGTGCTTTCGGAGCGTGTCTCTAAGGCATTTACAAGGCCTGCGTACAAGCCGATGGCTTTGCGCATCATCGATGGTTTGTCGGTCCACCGGCTGACGACCGGCGGAGACATCTATGTTCCGGTCGGCCCGACGGCGGAAGAGCTTCGCGATACGCTGTGCCTGTTCCAACCTGGCATCGAAGACATGGGCGGTGAGCCGGAAGCAGACCTGCTCTCGCTAGTGCAGACTGTGCTGCGGGAGACGCTAAAGACGGTCAATGGCCAATTCATCTCAAAGGCGGCCGATACCGAGCAGTACTATCTCGATCTGAAAAAGGACGTCGACTATGATGCCCAGATCGAGAAGCGCGCAGAGGCTCTGTCTGACGATGCTCTCGATCGTGCTTACTATAGCGCGATCCGTCAGCTTATGGAGCGTACCGACGACACAGCCTACGTAACCGGGCATCAGATCTGGCAATACCAGATCGAATGGCAAGAACGCCGTGTCGAACGCAGCGGGTATCTCTTCTTCGGCGCCCCGAACGATCGGCCGACGGCCCAGCCTGAGCGTGATTTTTATATCTACTTTATCCAGCCATTCGAACCTCCGCGGTTCAGAGACGACACCAAGGGGGATGAGGTCTTCTTCCGCTTGAAGGGCCTGGATGAAGCGATCAAGCGGCATCTCTCCTTCTACGCTGCGGCGCAGGAGCTCGCTTCGACCGCTAGCGGCGGCGCGAAGACAGTGTACCTCGATAAGGCCAAAGACGCCCTGCGGGACATGAGCAAGTGGCTGCAGGAAAAGCAGATGGCGGCCTATGAGGTCACTTATCAGGGCAAGAGCAAGACCCTGCAGGAGTGGACCAAGGGGGTCTCGCTGCGTGACAAGGCGCGCCTGGGGCCTGACGAGCGCATCAATTTCCGTGACGTTGTGAATGTCATCTCGGGTTTGGCGCTAGGCAATCAGTTTGCCGAACTAGCCCCTGAATATCCGACATTCTCGGCGCTGGTCACTGAAGCCAACCGCAAGCAGTTGATCGGAAATGCGTTGCGCTCCTTGGCCGGCGGAAACCGAACCAAGGACGCCGTCGTAATCCTCGACGGTCTCGAGATGCTCGACGGTGATCGCATTGATCCGACCCAGTCTCGGTATGCGCAAGAGGTCCTGGCACGGCTGAAATCAAAGGGGCATGGCCAGGTCCTTAATCGGTCAGAGCTCGTCAATGGCGAAGCCGAAGTCGAGTATTTCGCCCCGATCAAATTTCGGCTTGAACCAGATCTACTCGTCGCCGTGTTGGGTGGGCTTGTTTATGCTGGCGACATCGTACTGGCGGTCACGGGCGACAAGATCGACTCCGGAAAGATCACGCTGCTTGCGGAACGGCCGCTCGACGAGCTGAAGCAGTTCAAGCACGTCGAGGCACCGAAAGAAATCAACGTCGCCGTCCTCCGCTCGCTGTTCGAGATGTTGGGCTTGCCGCCTGGGCTCGCGCAGCAGGCTACGCAGGGCTCGGACGAACCAGTTAAACTGCTTCAGGAGGATGTCGGGAAGCTTACGCGGCGCGTGCTCAGCGCCGCCACGGATATGTCTGGTCGACTGAGCTTCTGGGGGCAGTCGTTGCTGCGGGAAGAAGAGATCAAGGACTGGCGCACCAAGCTTGATGCGCTCAAAGCCTTTTCGGAGAGCCTGGCACCTTACAATACGGTCGGTAAGCTAAAGAACCTCCGGATCGGCTCCGACGATATCGCGGCCCAGACTAAGAACCTAGAAATTCTGCAGGCCGTTGAGGGGATGCTGGAGCTGGTCGCCGAGCTCGGCACCACGGCCAGCTATCTGTCGCAGGCCGAGATGGTTCTGACCGCAGACCATGAATGGGTTCAACAAGCACAGGATGAGCGCAAGAAAGTCCTCGAAAAGCTCGCTGCCGATCGAACTGCGCAGAACGCCGTGGAATACCGGCAGGCGCTGGCCAAGTTGAAGAAGGATTACATCACCGCCTATGTCGGGCTGCATAGCAAGGCACGCCTTGGAGTCACGGAAGAGAACACGAAGTCTGCGCTTCGCAAAGATCCGCGGCTCGTCGCAATGCGGGCTCTGGCTGGTATCTCGTTGATGCCGACCAGCCAGCTGACGAACTTCGAGGAGAAGCTGGACAAATTGAAGAGCTGCGCATCCCTCGTGGAGTCCGAGTTGTTGGCGAGCCCTTGGTGCCCGCACTGCGGCTTCCGGCCGGCGAACGAGCAAAGCGAGCTGCTTCCGGCTTCAAACATCCTGAAGCAGCTCGACGACGAGCTCGACAGATTGATCGGTGGCTGGGCGCAGACCTTGCTCGACAACCTCGACGATCCGATCATCCAGGAGAACTTCGATCTCCTGAAGCCTGCTGCCCGCGCCATTGTCGATGGCTTCATCTCGTCCAAGTCTCTGCCGGATCCGGTGACGCCTGAATTTGTCGCCACCATTCAGGAGGCTCTGTCTGGGCTGGAGAAAGTCAACGTGAGCGGCGCAGACATCCGACAAGCGCTCCTGCAAGGTGGGTCACCAGCGACCCCCGAGGACCTACGCAAGCGCTTCGAGTCCTTCCTGAACGACCGCTGCAAGGGCAAGGACACCACCAAGCTGCGCTTCGTGGTCGAGTGAACGCCCGAAACCAAATTCAGAAAGAAGTTACCAAATGAGCGACAAACTGAAGATGGACGGCGGGAAGAGCGGCGGTCCTGTGGAATGCCTCGGTATGACATTCCCGAGCGAAGACGCACGGCGCGAGTATTTCTTGGGGCTGTTGGCGGAGAAGCTTCAGGATCCGGCGTTCCGGAACCATGAGGGTTTTCCGCAAGGCTCGGATGAAGCGATCCTGGCAATGTCTGACCCGCCTTATTACACGGCGTGCCCCAATCCCTGGCTGGTGGATTTCGTGAAGCACTTCGGCAGGGTGTACGACCCTAGCCAAGACTATGCACGAGAGCCGATGGCGATCGACGTCTCGGTCGGCAAGACAGACGCGCTTTACAAAGCTCATTCTTACCACACCAAAGTCCCACATCTGGCCATCGTGCCGTCTATTTTGCATTTCACCGAACCGGGCGACATCGTGCTGGACGGTTTCGCCGGATCGGGGATGACCGGCGTGGCCGCACAGTGGTGCGGGACGGCCCCTGCTACCTATCGGCACCAGATGGAGCTGGAATGGAAGAAGGCGGGACAGGCGGCACCCAAGTGGGGCGCAAGGCGAATAATTCTAAACGATCTCTCGCCTGCAGCGACATTTATCGGTGCAAACTACAACATTCCATTCGACGTCGTAGCTTTCGAGAGGGAAGGCAAGAGGCTTTTGAAGGAAGCTGATCAGCAGATTGGCTGGATGTATCGGACGCTGCACAGTGACGGTCGAACCGAAGCAACGATCCAATATACCGTTTGGAGTGATGCATTCAGCTGTCATGCTTGCGCCGGTGAGATCGTGTTTACGGAAGCCGCTCTAGATGCAGAAACAAAGAAGGTTTCAAAAACGATCTCTTGCCCACACTGCGGAGCCGAGGCGGTTAAGGAACAGATGGAGCTTCTTTTCGAAAGCTTTATTGACCCGGCGAGTGGCACGGTTTCTCAGCGTCCAAAACGCGTCCCATCACTCATCGTTTATAAAATAGGAAAGCAAACCTACGAGAAAAAGCCGGACGAGCATGATCTAGATCGACTATCTAGAATTGCCGAATTGCCATTGCCAGATCAGATGCCGACTAACAGTCTTCCCGACTGTCAGATGACTCGTGTTGGCCGGATGCGAACCACTCGCACCGAGGCAATTCATCATATGTATTTGCCGCGTGCAGCTCATGGCATGAGCGAACTATGGCGACTAGCTCAAAAAAACCCGGATCCTCGCACGCGATCTTTTCTAGTTTTCATGGTCGAACAAGCAATCTGGGGGATGTCTATCCTTGCGAGGTATACGCCGACACATTTTTCGCAGGTAAATCAGTATTTGAGTGGCGTGTTTTACGTGGCCTCGCAGATATCGGAGTGTAGCCCATGGTACATTTTAGACGGAAAGCTAAAGCGTCTTGTATCCGCATTTGGGAAATATCATCCGAAAAAGGACGTTGCTGCCATAACAACTGGATCGGCAACCGCACTGCCGTTGCCTGAAAATAGTATAGATTATGTATTCACTGATCCGCCATTTGGTGAAAATATATACTATGCAGATCTAAACATTCTGGTCGAGTCTTGGCATGGGGTCACGACTGACCCCAAACCTGAAGCAATTGTGGACCGAGTTAGGGAAAAAGCAGTCCCTGAATACCAGCACCTTATGACGCAGTCATTCCGGGAGTATTTTCGCGTTCTCAAGCCTGGCCGCTGGATGACCGTGGTGTTTTCCAATAGCCGCGCAGCGGTATGGAATTCCATCCAAGTTGGTCTCCAGCAAGCTGGGTTTGTAGTTGCAGAAGTAAACGCGCTGGATAAGAAGCAGGGCAGCTTTCAGCAGTTAGTCTCTCCAAACGCAGTCAAGCAGGACTTGGTGATCTCTGCTTACAAGCCAAATGGTGGGCTTGAGAAGAGACTAGCTGAACGCGGTGCAGCACAGGAATCTGCATGGGATTTTGTAAATACCCATCTCCGTCAGCTTCCCGTATCCAAGATGAAGGACGGCATTCTTGAAATGGTCGTGGAACGAGATCCACGTCGTATATATGACAGAATGGTCGCCTGGTTCGTGCGTCATGATTTTCCGGTGCCGCTCTCGACCGAGGAATTCCTAGACGGGCTTCGCAGCCGTTTCCCAGAGCGTGATGGCATGGTGTTCCTGCCGGAGCAGGTCGCTGAGTACGACCGAAAGCGGGCTCAAGCCGCGCAGGCGCCGCAGATGGAGCTGTTCGTCTCTGACGAACGTTCGGCCATCGACTGGTTGATGGACTTTCTCCGCAAGCGCCCGTCGACCTATCAAGAAGTGCATCCGGAGTTTACCACCCAAGTGGGTGCAGGCTGGCGGAAGCACGAAGAGAGGCCGGAGCTGTCGGCGCTGCTTACTGACAACTTCCTCCGCTACGATGGTAACGGCGATGTGCCGAACCAGATCCACAGCTACCTCTCCTCGAACTTCAAGGACCTGCGCGGACTGGAGAAAGATGATCCGACGTTGAAAGCCAAGGCTAAGGATCGTTGGTATGCGCCAGATCCGAGCAAGGCGAAGGACCTCGAGCAAAAGCGCGAGCGGTCGCTGCTGAAGGAGTTCGAGAGCTACAAGTCAGCACCTGGTCGAAAGCTGAAGGAGTTCAGGCTCGAGGTACTTCGCGCGGGCTTCAAGACCGCGTGGGGCGCGAAGGACTACAAGACCATTATCGGCATCGCCCAGAAGATCCCTGAGGAGGCGCTACAGGAGGATGAGAAGCTGCTGCTCTGGTACGACCAGGCACTCACCCGCATGGAGGCTAATGCGTGAAGCATGCGGGCGGTGGCCATGGCATCGGAGATTGGTGCTGGCATGAACGACATGCCGCACCCTGCCGTGTCGTTGATCGGGAGGAGATCTGGGGCGAGACCGCCTATCGGGTCTGGCTGCCCGGTAAGGATGCCGTCGTCCGCGCCCGTTCGCGTGATCTGAGCCCACTCGACGCTGTCCAGCCAACGGTCGATCAGATCCTGCACACCGCCGCGGCGGCGAAGCTTCTCGACGCGCTGGAGGACAATCTCCTGCTGGCGCCGATCCAGTCAAGCGTCGTGCCGCTGCCACACCAGCTCTACGCTCTGAACCGGGCAATGAGCCGAGACAGGATCCGATACTTGTTCGCAGACGAAGTCGGGCTTGGCAAAACTATCGAGGCCGGTCTTGTCCTGCGCGAATTGAAGCTTCGGGGAATGGCACGGCGGATACTTGTCGTGGCACCCAAGGGGTTGATCAGACAGTGGCAAGCCGAAATGCGTCTGCATTTCGGTGAGCACCTCCAGTACATCGAGCCAGCCGAGCTTTCTTCCTTCCGCCAATGGCGCAGCGACGAGGAAAATCTTTGGCGACTGCATGATCAGGTGATCTGCTCGCTGGATTCCGTCAAACCGCTTGAAGGTCGGCGAGGCTGGAGCCTCGATCAACTCAGCACCTACAATCGGGAGCGATTTGAGGACCTGATTTCTGCATCCTGGGATCTGGTCATCATTGATGAAGCCCACCGCATGGGTGGCAGCACAGACCAGGTTGCGCGCTATAAGCTGGGTGCTGCGCTCGCAGAGGCAGCGCCTTATCTGCTGCTCCTGTCTGCAACCCCTCACCAAGGCAAGACGGACCAGTTCCATCGTCTGATGCAGCTGCTCGACCGGGATTCCTTCCCGGACGAGACCAGCGTCTCCAGCGAGCGAGTACGCCCCTTCGTCGTGCGTACTGAGAAGCGTGTTGCAATTGATGCCGACGGCAAGCCGCTCTTCAAGCCGCGCATGACACGCCTCCACCCGGTGGCATGGCAGGACCGTCATGCGAGCCAGCAGAAGCTTTACGAGGCTGTCACCGCCTATGTCCGCCACGGCTACAACCAGGCATTGGCCGCTAAACAGCGGCACATCGGCTTCTTGATGATCCTGATGCAAAGGCTCGTGACGTCCAGCACCGCCGCCATTCGGACGACTCTCGAAAAACGCCAAGCCTTGCTGGACCAGCCTCAGCTCCAGCCATCCTTGTTCGAAACTGCTGACGTTGATGAGTGGGCTGAGCTGGACGGGCAAACCCAAGTGGATTTGGCTATCCAAACCCAGGGATGGACGATGGAGAAGGCCGAGGTCGACACGCTGCTCGACTTAGCTCGCGTCACGGAGGCACAGGGCACGGATGCAAAGGCGG
>JACCDH011800176.1_pt1 | contig 11498 bp, 9 predicted proteins | sample 7442481 | NCBI WGS metagenome assembly JACCDH01 (sample SAMN15323433, study PRJNA562643) | freshwater metagenome | isolation source: river surface water | place: USA:Blue River Watershed | collected 2017-08-15 | reverse complement strand
ATATGGCTGTTGGTAATGCGAATCATATGGCGCCCTGGGGTGGAATCGATTTGCTACTTTCTACTAACCCCATTGCGATTGCGGTTCCTGTGGGTGATCAACCGATGGTGTTGCTAGATATAGCCACAACAGTAGCCGCATATGGGAAAGTTAAAGTAGCAGCTCAAAAAGGCGACTCTATTCCCGAAGGTTGGATGATTGATCGTCAGGGCAACCCAATTACTGATCCTAAAAAATCCTCGGAGGGCTCTTTGTTGCCGATCGGTGGCTATAAGGGCTATGGTCTAGCTGTCATGATAGGGTTGCTAGCGGGCGCTCTCAACAATGCAGCCGTAGGTAAGGGAACGATTGACTTTAACGCCCATCACGATTTAATTACCAATACTGGTCAGACGATTATCGCAGTTGATCCAAGTGCATTTGGTGATAAAGAGGCCTTTATTGGTCGTGTTATTGATTTAGTTGAGGATCTGAAGAGCTCGTCAACATTGCCAGGGGTAAATGAAATTCGCGTTCCAGGCGAGGGCGCAGCAAAAGTAATGGCAGAGAGAAGTAAAAGTGGTATTCCAGTATCGCCTGAGTTGTTAGAAGCATTAAATGGTTGTGCTCAGGAGTGCGGCATTCCTGTTTTAAGGTTTTAAAGAAAATACTAAATTACTGAAGGAGACATATGTTAAATAAATTAATAAAAAAGATAGCAATAGGTGCGGTAGTGCTTCAAGTGTTAGCAGGATCAGCTTTGGCGGCTTACCCAGATAAACCAATCAAGATGTTGATTGGTTATGCACCTGGCAGTTCAACGGATATTGTTGGCAGGATGATTGCTAATGAGCTGAGTATCGCGCTAAAGCAACCGATTGTTGTCGAGAATCGGGGTGGCGCTGCAGGAACGATTGCAGCTGATGCTGTTGCAAAAAGTGCTCCAGATGGCTATACGGTCTTATTTGCTCAAAATGGCCTAGCCATTAATGTGGCGGCTAACCCAAAATTACCATTTAATGGCCAAAAGGATTTACTGCCTGTTGTTGGTGTTGCCGCTACTCCCCATATCTTGATTGTAAATAACAACTCCAATGCTAAGAATGTCGCTGATTTAATTGCAATGTTGAAGGCTGAGCCGGGTAAATTGAGTTTTGGCTCATCGGGTATTGGTAATTCAGATCACATGGCTGGGGAATTATTCCTAGCAACTACTGGTACACAGGCTATTCACGTCCCCTATAAAGGTGGTTCACCAGCGGCAACCGATTTAGTTGGCGGCCAAATCGATTTCTATTTTGCTGGTATGCCAGTAGGTCTTCCTTTGTACAAGGGTGAAAAGGTCAAGGCGTTGGCGGTGACTAGTAAGGCGCGCTTTAGCGGTGCGCCCGAGCTGGTAACGATCCAAGAGGCGGGCGTTAAGGGTTATGAGATGGCTTTGTGGCAAGGATTGTTTGTTCCTGCTGGGACACCGACCAATATTGTGCAGGCGCTCAATAATTCAGTGCTGAAAGTATTAGACACCCCGGAAATGAAGGAGCGTTTTCAGAAGGCGGGCGTTCAGATTGCACCTATGAATACTCAGCAATTTACCGATCTGTACAGTACTGAAATTGCTAGGTGGAAAGTGGTTATTGAAAAATCCAAAATTAAATTAGATTGATTTACGTTATAAACCCTAGGCGCTGAGGTCAAACACCAAGATTTCGGCGCCTTTTCCATTTTTAATTTTCAACTGACTTTCATTCTCAATCATCAAAGCATCGCCCGCATTAAGTAGTTGATCGTTAACATTGAGCGCTCCACGAATTAGATGGACATAAGCTTTACGTTTTGGGTTTAACTGCAGTGTGGCTGATTGTGGCCCATTAAAAAGTCCAGCATAGACATTCGCATCCGCATGAATTTTCACTGCACCATCTTTTCTATCCCCTGATGCAATTAGGTGCAACTTACCCTCTTTTTCTGTTGCGGGAATAGAGAGTTGTTCGTAGCCAGGTTCAATTTCTAGAACATTGGGCTCGATCCAGATTTGTAAAAAATGGGTTGTTTGGTCTTTGGCGTGATTAAATTCGCTGTGGGTGACGCCACTACCCGCACTCATTCTTTGTACGTCGCCTGGGGGGATTCCTTTCACATTACCCATGCTGTCTTGGTGTGCTAATTCTCCAGCTAGGACATAGCTGATGATTTCCATATTGCGGTGGCCATGCTTCCCAAAGCCCATGCCTGGTGCCACGCGATCCTCATTGATAACCCGTAAGTTTCCCCACCCCATATAGCGGGGGTCATGGTAGCTGCCAAAGGAGAATGAATGAAAGCTCTTTAGCCAGCCATGGTCGGCATAGCCGCGTTCTTGGGATTTTCTGAGATTGATCATGATTTAAGGGTTTTGCGGACAAATTGAAAGAATCAGAATAAGCACATTATCATTAGCTTTAATGAAATTTGCTGATCGGTAGCACATGGGAAGCTTCAAGCAAGATGTTAGAGAAACATTCTTAGGTATCTCTGAGAGCGCTCAGGAGAAGTGGTACGACTTTACTCAATTTTTGAGGGAGGCCTGGCCGATTCTGATCATCTTGCTATCAATACTCATGGGAATTTGGTGGTATGCAGATCCACCCCCGCCGAGTCGCGTACTTTTAGCAACCGGATCCCCGGGGGGCTCTTACGAAATGCTCGGCAAAAAGTACGCCGAATATTTTGCGAAAAAAGGCGTGACTATTGAGCTTGTGCCGACTAAGGGTGCCCAAGAAAACATCGAGCGCTTGGCTGATCGAGATGATCCGTTACAAGCTGCCTTTGTCCAAGCGGGAGTAGTGCATACAAAAGATGTCAAAGGCATTCAGTCGCTTGGCGCAATTGCGTATGAACCCGTTTGGCTTTTTTATCGTGGCCCCGTAATTAAGAATAGTGATTTAGAGGTTCACGATGGGCACTTAAAATATTTCGCATCGAAAACGCTCTCTCTTGGTGCGAAGGGTAGTGGCACTTATGCACAAGCCAATAGGATATTGGAGGTATCGGGATTTTCGGATCTCCCGCAGTTCGTGCACTTATCAGGAAGGGAGGCAGTCAAAGCACTAAAAGAGAGAAAAATTGACGGTGCTTTTATTGTTGATGGCTATGATTCTCATAATGTGCAGACCCTGCTCAGTGACCCCGCTCTGAATTTAGTCACCTTTAGGCGTGCTGATGCGTATATCAAAATCATTCCCTATATGCATGTTTTGGATGTGCCACAAGGCTCTTTTGACTTGAAGCGAAACTTTCCCCCTCAGGATATGAAGTTGCTCGCAACCACTACGAGTTTATTGGTTGATGATCGGATGCATCCAGCGCTGCAATTTTTATTTCTAGAGGCGGCTCGTGAGATTAATGGACGCGGATCATTTTTTTCTAAACGCGGAGAGTTTCCTTCCTTTAAGGATTCAATCTTGCCTGATAGCCCAATTGCTGTGCATTATGAAAAAAACAACTATCCGCTCTTATCTGCTTATGTCCCATTTTGGCTAGCAGAGTTGATTAACCGTTTAATCTTTATTTTTCTGCCGTTCTGTGCACTTGCGTATCCCGTCTTGCTGGCCCTCCCGAGTTACCGTACCAAGCGGATGCAGAATAAGATAAATCGTCTTTATGGCTCTCTAAAGTCTTTTGAGCAAGAGCTAGTGACGAATTTTGATCCAGCGCTATTGAATGACTATCTCATGCGCTTAGATTTACTCGAATATGAGGCATTAAAAATACAGGTTTCTAAGCGGCTGTCGAGTGACTACTATTCATTGCGAACCAGCATTGACTACGTACGTAATTGCTTGAATCGAGGCTCTCACCCCTATCAGGCCAAAGAAGAGGTCAATCCCCTTTTATAGGGTTGCAATGGTAAAGCGGCAATAGGCCCAAATGAGGTAGTTCGCTTGGATGCCGCTTGGGTATATGATCTTAGTAACTGTTAGATCTAATTACGCCGATGAGACCATACGATCACCCCTCTAGAGCCGTCCTACATGATGAGGTTCATGCTCGCCCGCCAATTCCACTATGGCCAAATGAGAGGGTGATATCGCAATCTTTTATGCTGGATGCTGCATCTCGTAAGCAACAGATCGAGTGGGTACAAAAACTCAGCAATGCGCTAGGGCGTCCTCCCAGTGGAGATGATCACTCGTTTATGACACTGTACTTAGCGCCAGAACCTGAACGTGTGTTGATTAAGTGGGAGTTGCATGGGGAATTCGCGACCATTGCAGCAATTGTTCACAATAAAGAAAAAGTGAACCAGCCGCTTCTCAAGTCAAGATTAGAAATTGAGAGTGAGCTCGATTTGCTGCTCAAAGGAATGGGTTGCCCAACGATTGCAGAGTCGGGCGGTCAACGCATTTCTGCCTTAGATCTCGTGTTTGAACATCGCCCCTTATTCTCTGAGGCACAAGAGGTTTCGGAAATATTTAATGGCAATACTGTGCTGGGCAGCTATATCTTTTCCAGTAAGAAGGCTCAGTTATGGACCGACTTACAGTTAGACCAGGATGGATTCATCTCTTTTTTCATTCCGCATGACGGGATGGGTTCACGGCAATTAGGGCGAATCGCCAGAGCCTTAGCGGAGGTGGAAACGTACCGCATGGTTGCCATGGTTTCTTTTCCCATAGCCAAAAGTCTCTCACTGCCATTAAGGGAGGCTGAATCTGAGTTGGCCAGCCTATCTGAGCGAATATCCCAGCTGCAGGCAGAGTCTGGGGTAAATACACAGAAGGATGGGAAATTTTTGGAAGAGCTTTCTCGCTTAGCTTCCCGAATTGAACAATGGATCTCCGGTTACGGACTTCGGTTTACGGCTTCTGAGGCTTATAGTCAGCTGTTATCTAAAAATTTGATTGGCTTAAATGAGTCATCTATCCCGGGGGTGCAAACCTTATCTGAATTTATGGATCGGCGTTTTCAGCCAGCGATGGGTACTTGTATTTGGACGCAGCGCCGCTTACGAGAATTGTCTGATCGTATTTCAAGGACAACACAGACACTCAGAACGCGTATTGAGTATGTCAATGAGGAGCAAACTCAAAAATTACTTGCGAGTATGGATCAGCGCGCAAAGCTGCAGCTCAGAATGCAAGAAACGGTGGAGAGTTTATCGGTATTGGTGTTGACTTACTATGCCGTGAGTTTGTTAGCCTATGTTGTCAAAGGCGGCAAAGAGGCGGGGTTAGCAATTCATCCAGAGATCACTGCAGCCATTGCTGCTCCAGTGATTGCAATCACCTTCTTTATTATTAGTCGACGCAGGCGTAATAGGAAATCGTAGTCTGAGTCTTCGTCAGAACGTTAAGAAAAAAAGAGACCTGGAGGTCTCTTTTTTATTGGTATAGAAGCGCTAGCTTCATTTTTAACCCAAGCTATCAGCCCAGATATTATGTGCCCATCCCCAGGCATATACACCTTCTAACACTGAAGGGGCAGGAGAGAGTCCTCCGGATCCTGGGACAGTTTTGAAGGTCTTTTCAGCAGCGTTGTACTGATGAACACTAGCCACGTGAACCACCTCTCTAGAGTTTACAAAGCTGTAGCAGGTATTGGTCAGTACTGGCGCTGGATTGACCTCCCAGCCATTGAGTTCGGCTACGATGGCCGCCGCCGCTACTTTGGCATGTTGATTAGCCATATGTCCGGACTTAGGCATCGCAGGTGCAATCTGAATCGCATCACCTAATACGTGAATATCTTTTTGTGCGGTGGATTCAAAGTTGAGATAGTTCACGTTTACCCAGCGACCGTTGGAATTGGCCAGACCAGTTTTGATCGCAATTTCACCAGCAGCCATCTGTGGCAAGACATTTAATACGTCTGCTTTGACATCGTCTTGAACTTCGAGCTTGAGCGTTTTGGTTTTCGCATCAACAGCAACGACATTACTCTTGGGTCGATAATCGATCATCCCAGTGTATTGCTCGGCCCATACCTTCTTAAATAATGCGCCTTTGGAGGTGACGTCCTGGTTGGCATCTAGGATGATGACTTTGCCTGTTGGATTATTTTGCTTTAGGTAATTGGCAACCTGGCAAGCACGCTCATAAGGCCCTGGAGGGCAGCGATAGGGTGCCTCAGGAATGCTGATGGCAAAAGTTCCACCTGTACGCATCGCTGCAATTTGTTTATGTAAGGCGACGGTTTCTGGTCCTGCCTTCCAGGCTTGTAGCGTGATACCGTCTTTATTGGCTTGGGCAAGACCCTCAACACTCTTGAAGTTGAGTGATACGCCTGGCGATACTACCGCTTTGTCGTAACGTAAGGTTTTACCTGAGGCCAGTTTGACCGTCTTCTTATCTGGATCAATACTAGTGACGCTATCTTGAATCATCTTAATGCCATGACGCTTGCTAAGCGTGTCATAAGGGGAGGTGATCTCAGCCAAATTGCGTGAGCCACCAATCACCAGGTTAGACATCGGGCAAGAGATAAAAGAGGTGTTAGGCTCTATGAGCGTTACCTTTGCTGTGTTATTCGAAAATAAACGCAGATACTTAGCGGCAGTAGCACCACCGTATCCACCGCCAATGACGATGATTTCTGCTTTTTGTAAATTTGCATGCGCTTGTCCAGAGAGGCCTGCGAGTACGCCAACCGCTGCTGCGCTTTGACCAATAAATTGTCTACGATCCATGATGGTCTTCCTTATTATTTCTTGCCAAGTTGATTAGCGATGATTTCAAGTTGCTCGTCTGTATAGCCTTTGGCTAACTGCGGCATGATGGTTCCCTCTCGAGCACCTGATTTAAAGGCTTTCATTTGTGTGAGAATTTGCTCGCTTGTAAGCGTGTTAATCAAGGGCATTCCTCCATCAACCACACCCTTACCATCTGTGCCATGACAATTGGCGCAGGTCGCAGCCAGACCCCGTTTGTATAAATTGCTGGCATCCGCATTTTGAGCGATGGCAGCGCCACTCCAATGGCTAATGCCAATAAAAATAGAGGCTAGGATTGCGGGTTTTAAATACTTGGCTCGCATTTGGTTTATCTCCATTCTAAAAATTTCTTAGTGATTCATTGCAAAATTAATCTTCAACATCTTAATCAAGAAAACCCTGAATAGTGACTTCCTATTCAGATTCATTTTTCATAAGCTCATTCGAAATCTGGGCATTAGTAGTTTTACGGGGAATTCCAATAAGACCTATAAACTATCGCTATGCGAGCTTCATTTTCTTACCGTTCGGCCCTATTAATACTGCTTTTAGGTGTATTTACCTATCTTTATGGCCTAGATAGTCGTTTTGCACCTAAAAATGGTGACGAATATCCCTATATGCATATTGTGAGGATGACGGCTGATTCTGGGCAATGGCTCCCGCTCCAATCCGAAATGGATGGCATTAAAAATACCAAGCCGCCACTGATTTTTTGGCAGGGGATCGCCAGCACCAATTGGTCCTCTGATTGGACTCTTGCGAATCTACGTTGGCCCAGTGTTTTGTATACGGGCTTAACCGCTTTTTTCTTATTTTTAGCTGTACGTCGCTTCAGCGGCAAAACACAAACGGGTGCCTTAGCTGCGCTGGTCTGGCTCTCTTTTTTTGCGACTTATCGATACGGCCGTCCATTTTTAGCAGATCCTCCAGAGGTATTTTGGCTCTCGCTCCCATTTATGGCGCTCTTGTATTGGGGCAAAAGCGCATTTGAATCCAAATTCTTTTTCCCGCTCGTTGCTGGTTTTTGCTTAGGCTTGGCATTATTTGCTAAGTCTTTTGCGTACATTGTTCCCGCCTCGTTTGCTCTCGGTCTATATTACTGGCGCTGGCGACAGTGGAGCATTCCCCAGCTACTTATCAAGGATCTCTATAAATTAATCTTGATCGCCTTGTTAGCGCTCGGAATTTTTGGTTTATGGTTCGCCCTAGATCCTCATCCGCAAGCGGTCTGGGCAGAGTTTGTTTTGGGCGAAAACGCTGGTAAGTTTGCAGCGCGTCAGTCGAGTTACTTATCTGATTTGCTGCGTGGCGGCGATAGCATTTGGCTGCTGTTGCTCACTACTATTGGTAATACCGGTTTTTTCAGTTTTGTCTTGATCTCGAGTTTGGTGCGGAGTTGGCGTACGCGTCGCTTTCTGAGTCTAGAAGAAGTGCTCTTATTGCTACTGATCGCTGCATTTCTGATCGTGTTCAGTTTGCCTAGTCAGCGTTCGGGGCGCTATCTCTTACCAGTGATGCCAGCATTTGCTGCGCTGATTGCGTTGTACTGGGATAAGTTGCCTTTATGGGGATTTCGGATTGCTTTGTTATTGCAATTACTGGTTTTAGCGCTGTTAGCGTGGATTGGGTTCAATCTTCAGTTTTCTCAATTCATGGGTGATGCGGGGATTTGGGCTTACTCCTATGCTCATTGGGTATTGATGGCTGCTGGGCTCATCATGGTCCTGCTTGGTTTATTCAAAAAAGGTTTCACGAAGACCTTAGCATTGGCAGCTTGCTTTGTGACCTATTGTGGTTTGACTAGTAGCCTTGCCCCTTTGGAGGGAGATTTAGGCCGCTACTCTACGCAGACAATTGCTCAGCTTCAAGGCAAGGATGTTTGGATTCCATGCGATTTTCGCGCCAAGGATGAGGAATATCGTTTATTGTTACCTGGAGCAAAGCTGCACGGTTATTTAGCCAAAGATGCAGGCGATATTTCTGGGCTCACCAAAGTATATGCGTTAGTTGCAGTTCATGCGCCATTGGGCACCACACCCGAGCTGTGTGAATCGTGTCAGGTGGTTGGTAAGCGTTTAGAAATGAGAGCACGCCACACCAATCAGGAAATACAAGAGATGCTGGCAGGGCAGATTGGTAAACATTTGTTTGTCACCGAGTATCTGATTTCTACGCCTGCAGCAGATCCAGATTTATTAAATTTGAAGGATGTTTGTAGATGAGTCGCGTCATTGCCCTTTGTTTTTTATTGCTGGCCGCAGTGATTGGCTTTTTGCATATTGATAGTCGCCCAGTATGGGCGCCATTTGCTATCGCAACTTCCACTTCATCAGGTGAGGAGCTGGCAGAAGAGGCGCCGCTAAAAACGAAGACATCTAGCAAATTTGCTATTCCAGTGCCTCACGCTGATTGGTTGCCTGATACGGGTGCGCCTTCAGTGCATGCGGCATCGTTGATTGCTTTAAAGGATGGCGCCATTCGGTCCTTTTGGTTTGCGGGGAGTCGTGAAGGCGCTGCAGATGTGGCTATCTATAGCTCTGTCTATGACACACAATCTGCAAATTGGAGTGCACCTACCGTGGTCATGGATCGGGTTGGCGCTGAGAAGGGCCTGATGCGCTACATTGCCAAATTAGGAAATCCAGTTCCCACCAGATTGGCTGACGGAAGGTTGCAATTACTCTTTGTGACCGTCTCCATTGGGGGTTGGGCTGGAAGCTCGATTTCTGCAGTGACTTCTGATGATGAGGGCTTAACTTGGGGTAGTCCACAGCGTTTCATTACTTCGCCGCTACTGAACTTAAGCACGCTGGTCAAATCTCCCACTATTGCATTTGCAGATGGACGTTTTGGGATACCGGCTTATCATGAGTGGATCGGGCGCTTTGGCGAGTTCTTAAGAGTTGATGCGGGAAGGGTGATTGATAAAAGGCGCATGAGTTCTGGACGTAGCGCCATACAGCCACTGGTCTTTGTCAATGACGCTCAGGATGCTAGTGCATATTTCAGGCAGGCCCGCAGCGCAGGTTTGCCAAAGCAAATTCCCGTGAGTCGCACTCAAAATGCGGGACAAGACTGGAAGATTGCAGAAGACTTGACGATTGCCAATCCAAATTCTGCAGTGACTGGCTTGGTTTTCAAAAATGGCGCACGCATATTGGTTCTGAATAATATTGAAATAGGGCGCTATCGTCTTGCTTTGATGATGAATGATCCTCAATCTGGGCAATGGAAAGTGCTCGAGATGCTTGAAGATGACGAGGCGTTGCCAGATGCACAACGTAAAGAGTATTCATATCCCTACTTAATCACTGTAGACGGTAATGATGCTCATCTGGTCTATACCTGGGATCGTAAAAAGATTCGTCATCGGTATTTCCCGGGCGCATGGCTTAAGCACTCACTCGAAGAGATGCAAGCTCAGATTAAAACTCAAACACAAGCAAAAGAAGCTAACAATTCAAGCAAGGAGGCGCAATAATGAATTCCATCATGCAAACCTTGCCCTTGATCGAGCTATCGATTTCCTGTGCGGTAGTTGGTATCTGGGTTTTGCAAAAATTTACCTCCAATCCTTTGCCATTCATTGTCAAAGTAGTGCTGCTGCTATTGATTGGAAATATTTTCTTCTGGCCTCTTGGTGTGGGTATGGAGTTACCGCTGGTTGCCTATGTTCGCGGCGTGACGGGTGACCTCAGTGTCATTCTGAGTTTGTTGCTGTGGAGCTCCTTGCTGCCGGTGAATAAGCCAACACCAATGCCATTTAGATTTGCTGTGACCGTTATTGCCATCTGCTTTTATCCCTTTGCGCTGGGTGTGGGCATGGTAGATCCATATGCGTGGGGTTATGGCTCAGTGATTTTCTTAGTAGCGGTGCTGATCTTTGCTTTGATATGCGGTTTAGCTAATTGGTCTAAAGGGGTTTGGATCATTGCGATTGCCATCATTGCCTGGTCTGCTCAATGGCACGAGTCGAGCAATCTCTGGGATTACCTCTTAGATCCCTTCCTGGCAATCTGGGCGCTATCGTCCTGTATTGGACTGCTTTACAGAAGGCGTCGTGATAAAGCCCGCCCTGGATACTTGTTTAGACCAGGTTAACCTAACCCACTTAGAGATCGATGAGGGTAGGACATCAAAAAAGCCAGCAGATGCTGGCTTTTTTGATTGATACAGGGAACGCGAATGCTGGGATGCTTAGTCTGGAATATTCGCTTTACGAATCACAGGACCCCAAACGTTGATCTCTTTATCCAGATGCTCTCTCAATCCTTTAGCAGAAATCTTATCCGCTGAAACGATATCAATATTCGCATCTTCCAAGCGCTTCTTCACATCAGGCGTGTTGAGTGCTTTCTTCAGAGCAGCATTGATCTTGTCCAGAATTGGCTGTGGAGTACCTTTTGGAGCGTAGACGCCGTGCCATACCTTTACTTCAAAGCCCTTGAGGCCTTGTTCGTTCAAGGTAGGAACATTCGGAATAGCTGGCAGACGCTTCATGGTAGTTGTGCCATAGGCCTTCACACGACCATCCTTGATGTAAGGAATCGTTTGTGTTGTCTGGTCGCACAAGAGGTCAACCTGGCCACCCAATAAGTCTGTCAATGCAGGGCCAGTTCCTTTGTAAGGAACATTAGTTAGCTTCACACCCAAACGGCTTTGGAACAAGAGGCCGCAAAGTTGTGACACAGCACCTGGACCCGCATTTGCCATCGTTACCTTAGAGCCATTCGCACGAATGTAAGCCTCTAGCTCTTTAAAGTTATTTGCTGGCAAATCTTTTTTGCCCAATAACACCATTGGTACATCAGCAACTTGGCCGATGTAT
>JACCDH010240712.1_pt1 | contig 11499 bp, 13 predicted proteins | sample 7442481 | NCBI WGS metagenome assembly JACCDH01 (sample SAMN15323433, study PRJNA562643) | freshwater metagenome | isolation source: river surface water | place: USA:Blue River Watershed | collected 2017-08-15 | reverse complement strand
CGTCCGCAACTTGCCACGCCGCCACACGTACAGGAATCAGATCAGCACCGTGGCACACCGTGGCATGCGGAATACACAGCAGCGGAACTTGCTGCTTAATTAAAATGCTAGCGATTTCAGTGAGTTAAGTGGTGCCCAGAGCCGGAATCGAACCAGCGACACGCGGATTTTCAATCCGCTGCTCTACCAACTGAGCTATCTGGGCACCGTGTCGAAGGTGCACTGTCCTTCGAGTGGGCGGGTGATACGTCAGGCGTGACGGTCTGTCCAGAGGGATTTGTGAAGAAAAAACGGGGCGATGTCGGTTTCTTTGTCCGGGGTGCGGGGCGGCTGGCGGGGTGCGCTCTGTCGCTTTGCGGGCGCCACCGTCTTGGCGGCCGGGCGTGGGCGATGCCGGTGGTAGGGCAGGGGCGGACGCGGCTTTGGGCGCTGCGGTATCGACCTTTCGGAACCTGCGCTGGTTAAGCCGCTAAAGCGAATGCCTTGGCAGGTGTCCTCATGTCCATGCAGACCGTCGTGGTGTCGAGCCGGTTGAGCAGGCCCTCCGGCGGCAGCATCGCAGGAAAGTCCCTTGTGTTCAGGCCTTTGGGTCCAATGATCGACAAGTAGGCACACAGGATCTCTGACGTGATGGGCGAGAATGCGAAGGTGCTGATACCCGGCTGGCTCAGATGCGCTGGCAGTGACAGCCCCGCCGGTTGAAGGATCAGGGCGGGCGCGGCCTTGTCCAGGATCGTGATCAGGTCGCGCCGAAACCGGTCCTCGCAATGCTTGTTGATGGCCAAATCCCTCACCTGCGGATGAACGATGCGCAATCCCCGGTCGGGCAGGACGGTTCTCAATGTCTCGGTCACCGAGTCCAGATCAGGGATGTCGATCTCGCGCAGCACGCTGATGGCGCCCGGTGCGGAAAGCGGCAGAAGGGCATCGAGGGAGCCGAACGAGGCCGCGAGGCGCAGGCAGGTCAGAAGCCGCCGCGCCGGAATGGGCTTTGCCGAGGGCGTGCTGCAGCCTTGCTGGGCAACGGGCTCAAGACGGGACCCTGGGTGGTCTTCGTCCACAAGGTCACCCGCGCTGCTGCTGTCGCCATCGACCGGGGCTGCAATCTTGGGCCTGCCATTCACGGCGGCATCGAGGCGCGCGACCAGCATGTCGGACAGGAACTGCCAGGCGGCCGTCACAGAGGGTTGGGCGCTGTGGTCGGAAGCGTGTGATATCATGATGTTACCCTTTGCAAAAAAAAGCGGGCCCGTGCGATCACGCCGGTCCGGATCGGCAAGGCAGTGGAGATCGGGGTGCGGCCCGGTCCCGGGCCGTTTGGCATGGCCTAGACGAAGACAGGCTTTCGTGTCGCCGTGGCGGGCAGTTGGCGCCAGTCGAGACCGGCGAAGAGCGCCTCGAACTGCACCTTGGTCAGTGTTACCGGGACGCCTTGCGCCTTAGGCCAGACAAATTGTTTGCCGTTCAGGCGCTTGACGGCCATCACGAGGCCCGCCGCCAAGATGACGACTGCGCTGCTCGACCGCCTCACCCATCACTGCGACATCGTCGAAACCGGCAACGAGAGCTGGCAACTCAAAACCCGCCTCTGAGCCCGGCTGAAACGCTGGCCCGAGACGGCTGCGCAAACTGGAAAACTACGCCGCCTCGGGCCCGCTCCCGTCCCGCCAGAGGGGTCCCTTTCGGACGCCGATCAGGGGACCCAATTGGATGCCGATTGACAGAAAGGCGGCCGACCTGGCGAGGACAGTTTGCGCCGCGTAGACCGATCCGACTTCCGTCTTCCTGTCGTCATCAACACCTCCAAGCGCATGGTGTTGCGACGACCGGTTGAATCCGCCCTAGATACGACAGTCCATCTGATTGGGAGGACCTTTGCGCCCAAACATGGCATGTGTTCCGGGCGATGCAGGCGAAAATAGCTCCACCCGGGCACTCAAAAGCATCGTTTCGGGACCGGGGGTTGCTGAGGGGGTAGGTTTTGAAAAACCTACAATTATCTAAAGATTTCAATTACATGTGGCGGAGAGGGTGGGATTCGAACCCACGGTAGGCTTGCACCTACTCCGGTTTTCGAGACCGGCGCGATCGACCACTCCGCCACCTCTCCGCGCTTTGGGGGTCGTCTGAGGCGGCGGTCTAGCCGGGGATTCGGCGGCGTGCAAGCCCGATTCCGACGGTTCGGGCAGGAAAATGCGTAACCCCTGCGAACGGCTGTATGGGGCACCCGTTCGGTTGTCCGCCATGCCGCGCGGCCAGACCTCGGGGCTTTGGCGGGGGCGGCAACGGCTTGTGTCGCAGCAGTTTATGGACTGTGCGCTTGGCAATCCGGGTGTCGAGGATTAGCTGTCGGTGAAGTCATCTCCAGAGGGCTGCGCGCGGCGCGTCTCGGGGCGGATGGGCAGGGCTTGGCCCTCGGGGTTGGAAAGCGCGCAAGCATCGCTTGCAGAGAGGACGAAGGATGGCCAGGGGCGCGAGTGGACAGGGCGTTGGAGTGCGGGACCGGATGCGGATCGCCCGCCCTGTGGCGCTGGCGCTGCTGTTGGCCATGCCGCTGTCAGTGACCTTTGTTTGGGCGGAAACCACCAGCCCACCGGGCGCACAGACCGATGCCGCCACAGCAGCGGCACCCGCGCCGGTGGACGCGGATGTGGCCGCACTGGCCACGGCGATGCAGATCGACCGGATCATCGACGTCATGCGGCAAGAGGGGCTGGACTATGCCCGGACGCTGCAAGACGACATGTTCCCCGGTGCCCCCAATCGCGGTTGGATCGCCGAGGTCGAGGCGATCTACGATCTGGACCGCATGCGGCAGGAGTTCTCGGTTGCGCTGTCGGCGGCCTTGGCGGGCAATCCCGGTCTTGAAGCGATGACCGGTTTCATGGGGAGTGCCTTTGGCCATCGGGTGATCGGGCTGGAACTTGCCGCCCGCAAGGCCTTGCTGGATCCGGACGCCGAGGATGCCGCCCGTGTGGCCTGGCTCAAGCTGGAGGACGAGGACGGCACCCGCGCGCGGCAAATCCAGCGCTTCGTTGAGGTGAATGACCTGCTCGACAGCAATGTGACCGGGGCGATGAACAGCAACATCGCCTTTTATCGCGGGCTCATGGCTGCCGCGCCGGCCGACATGGCGATGACCGAGGAGGACATTCTTGCCAGCGTGTCCGAGCAGCAGGCCCAGATCGAGGCCGAGACGGCGGACTGGCTTTACCCCTATCTCACGCTGGCCTACCAGCCGCTGACGGATGCGGAACTGGACGACTACCTTGCCTTTTCGGAATCGGCGCCGGGTCAGGACATGAACCGCGCCCTGTTTGCCGCCTTCGCGGTAATGTTCGACCGGCTGTCGCATGATCTGGGTCTGGCTGCCGGGCGGCGCATGCAGGGTCAGGATATCTGATCCGTCCTGCTGCCCGGCACCCGGTCTGGGACGCCCGCGCTGCATCCACGTCGGGGCCATTGCGGCCCTTGACAGCTTCGCCCCTGTGATGGATAAGCCCCCATCCCGGCGAGGCGCGAGTCTGGCCGGGCTTTCGTTTTATGACGTCCCACAGGGGCGCGCTGTCCGAAGGCGGGGCCATAAGGTTCCACGAACACCCGGAAACGGGGGCCGCAGGGCGCGGATACAAGGAAGGATAGACCCATGTTTGCGGTCCTCAAGACCGGTGGCAAGCAGTACAAAGTGCAGGCGGGTGACGTTCTGCGCGTTGAAAAGCTGGCCGCCAATGCTGGTGACAAGATCCAGTTCAACGAGATTCTGATGGTCGGCGGCGAAACCGTCACCCTCGGCGTTCCCACCGTTGCGGGCGCGGGCGTCGTCGCCGAAGTGATCGACCAGATCAAAGGCGAAAAGACGATCCACTACGTCAAGCGCCGCCGCAAGCACAGCTCGCAGCGCACCAAGGGCCACCGCCAGCACCTGACGCTGGTCCGCGTGACCGACGTTCTGGCTTCGGGCGCCGAGAAGTCGGGCATCGCTGCCGCGACCGGCACCGCCGACGCACGCCGCGCCGCCCACGGTGCAGCCGCCGCTCCGGCTGTCGCCGAAGAGAAACCGAAGCGCGCCCGCAAGGCCGCCGCTGCTGCACAGGAGTAATCCCAAATGGCACACAAGAAAGCAGGCGGTTCCTCCCGCAACGGCCGCGACTCCGCGGGCCGTCGTCTGGGCGTGAAACTCTATGGCGGCCAATCCGCAATTCCGGGCAACATCATCGTGCGCCAGCGTGGCACCACGTGGTTCCCGGGTGAAGGCGTCGGCATGGGCACGGATCACACGATCTTCGCCGTGACCGAGGGCAAGGTGACCTTCAAGAAGGGCCTCAAGGGCCGCACCTTCATTTCGGTCCTCCCGGTTGCGGAGGCAGCCGAGTAAGCCGAACCTTTACACTTGGTTTGTATAGGGGGGATCGGCTGAAAGGCCGGTCCCCTTTCTCATTTTTTCCCGTACCCCGTGGTGGGGGAGGGGCGGGGCGGGGAGAATTGTCGCGCGGGCGGGCCGGAAACGGGCCGTCCGCATCCACCTGCGGGGCCATCGCCTTGCCGGTATCCTGCCTTGTCGGGGCCGTTTTTGCCCCTCACATGCGCTTCAACAGGAGGGAAGCCATGACCTTGGACCTGATCGCCACCCATCCCGATACCTTGTCCGCTGACCAAATCGCGGCGGGCCGTTTCGTGCTGCGCCCGGTGCGCCGCTCTGACGCCGGGTTGTTTGCCCTCTATGCGGGCGACAAACGGGTCGCCGAAGCCACCCGCTCGATCCCCCATCCGCTGCCCCCCGGCGCGGCAGAGGCGTTCGTCACCCGCGCCATCTCTGGCAAGGGCGATGAGGCGATCTGGGTCATGGACGGATCGGCCAACGGTCTGGCCGAGGTGTTGGGGGTCATCAGCCTCAAGCGCATGGATGAGGGCAAGTGGAACCGCGACCAGTCGGAAATCGGATATTGGGTTGCGCCCGCCTTCTGGAACACGGGCTTTGCCTCCGAGGCGGTGCGTGCCTTGGTGGAGGCGAACCCGCAAAGGAACAGCGCCATCTTCGCCGAGGTGTTTCAGGACAATCCCGGATCGGCCCGCGTGCTGACCAACGCCGGTTTCCAGTATCTGGGCGACGCCGAGACCTTCTCGGTCGCACGCAACGCCCGGGTGCCGACCTGGACCTATATCCGCAAGCTGGGCTAAGGGGCAGACGCCGGGGCGGCGATTTCTGACGCAGAAATCGCATCGAAGTCTGCGCGCAGACTTCGCTCCGGAGTTTGCGCGCAAACTCCGCCTTCTGCCGTTTCAGGCTGTGCTTGAGGCCGCCCCCTCAATCCTGTATCGCCTGACCATTCCAAGCTGAAAGCCCGATGCCATGAAGTTTCTCGATCTTGCCAAAGTCTATATCCGCTCGGGCGGCGGCGGGGCGGGCTGCGTGTCGTTCCGGCGCGAGAAGTTCGTGGAATTCGGCGGACCCGATGGCGGTGATGGCGGCAATGGCGGCACCGTCTGGGCCGAGGCGGTGGACGGTCTGAACACCCTGATCGACTTCCGCTATCAGCAGCATTTCTTTGCCAAGAACGGCCAACCCGGCATGGGCAGCCAGCGCACCGGCAAGACCGGCGATGACATCGTGCTGAAAGTGCCGGTCGGGACGGAGATTCTGGACGAAGACGAAGAAACCGTCATCGCCGATCTGGTCACGGTGGGCCAGCGCGTCCTGCTGGCCAAGGGCGGCAATGGCGGCTTCGGGAACCTGTATTTCAAATCCTCGACCAACCGCGCGCCGGGGCGGGCCAATCCGGGCCTTCCGGGGGTGGAACGCACGATCTGGCTGCGGTTGAAGCTGATCGCGGATGCCGGGCTTGTGGGTCTGCCCAATGCCGGGAAGTCCACCTTCCTTGCCGCCGTGTCGAACGCGCGGCCCAAGATCGCGGATTACCCCTTTACCACGCTGGTGCCGAACCTTGGTGTCGTGGGGATCGACGGCAAGGAATTCGTCATGGCCGATATTCCGGGCCTGATCGAGGGCGCATCCGAGGGGCGGGGTCTGGGCACACAGTTCCTCGCCCATGTCGAACGCTGCAAGGTGCTGCTGCATCTGGTGGATGGCACCTCTTCAACCATCACCAAGGATTACCGCACCATCGTGCATGAGTTGGAGGCTTACTCCGACATCCTTGGCGACAAGCCGCGCATCCTTGCCCTGAACAAATGCGACGCGCTGGATGCCAAGACCATCTCGACCCGCCGCCGCGCGCTGGAAAAGGCCTCGGGCGGGCCGGTTCTGGTGATCTCTGGCGCGGCGGGGATGGGGATTCAGGACACTCTGCGCGCGATCTACGCCCAGATTCAGGGGGCCGAACCTGTTGAGGAGGCCGGCCCGTGGCAGCCCTAAGCGCCTTGACCGCACCCGACATCCGCGCTGCGCGGCGTCTGGTGATCAAGATCGGGTCGGCCTTGCTGGTGGACCGGGAAAAGGGTTTGCGTCAGGGCTGGCTGTCGGCGCTGGCCATGGATGTGGCCGAAGCCAAGGTGCGCGGGGCTGATGTGGTGCTGGTGTCCTCCGGCTCCATCGCCTTGGGGCGCAAGGTGTTGGGTCTGCCTGCGGGCGAATTGACGCTGGAACAGTCGCAGGCCGCCGCTGCGGTGGGGCAAATTCGGCTGGCGCGGGCTTATGAAGAAGTGCTCGCCCCCCACGGCATCACCACCGCGCAGGTGCTGGTGACGCTGGAAGATACCGAGGATCGCCGCCGTTACCTGAACAGCCGCGCCACGATGGAGACGCTGCTGGGGTTGGGCGTCGTGCCCATCGTGAATGAAAATGACACCGTGGCCACGGATGAAATCCGCTTTGGCGACAACGACCGTCTGGCCGCGCAGATTGCGGTGACAGTGGGGGCGGATCAGTTGATCCTGCTGTCGGATGTGGACGGCTTCTATTCCGCCAATCCCAAGGAAGACCCGACCGCCATCCGCTTTGATCTGGTGGAAACCATCACGCCCGAGATCGAAGCGATGGCGGGGGACCCCATCTCTGGCCTGTCCAAGGGCGGGATGAAGACCAAACTTCTGGCCGCCAAGACCGCCGTGGCGGGGGGCTGCGCCATGGCAATCATGGAAGGCTCGGTCCTGCGTCCGCTGAAGGCGCTGGCCGACGGGGCGAACCGGACATGGTTCGTGGCGGGGGCGGACCCGCAGGTGGCGCGCAAGCGCTGGATAAATGCGATGAAGCCCAAGGGCGACATCACGGTGGATGCCGGGGCGGTCGTCGCGCTGTCGCAGGGCAAATCGCTGCTGCCTGCCGGTGTGCGCGCGGTCAAGGGCAACTTTGGCCGGGGGGAGCCGGTTGCGATCCTTGGCCCGGATGGCGTGGTGCTGGGCAAGGGTCTGATCCGTTATACGGCGGCTGAGGCCAAGCGGATTGCGGGCCACAAATCCGGTGAGATCGAGGCGATCCTTGGCTATGCCGGACGGGCCGCGCTGATCCACCGCGATGACATGGTGATCTGACGGCGCGACATGGTTCGTGGCGGGGTGGTATTGAAAGGAAGCGGATCATGGCTGGCGAAGACTTTTCCGCGATGATGGCTGACATCGGCAGCAAAGCGCGGGCGGCGGCGGCGGAACTGGCCTTTGCGGGTAGTGAGCGCAAGTCGGCTGCGCTGATTTCTGCGGCGCATGCCATGTGGGACCGGCGGCAGGAAATCCTCGACGGCAATTACATCGATCTGGACTATGGGCGGCAAAAGGGTTTGTCGCCTGCGATGATGGACCGCCTGACGCTGGACGAAGGCCGCATTCGCGGCATGGTCGATGCGCTGCGGTCGGTTGCCGAACAGCGCGATCCGGTGGGGCGGGTCTTGGCGGAATGGGACCGGCCCTCTGGCCTGCACATCCAGCGGGTGGCAACGCCTTTGGGCGTGGTCGGCGTGATCTACGAAAGCCGTCCCAATGTGACGGCGGATGCCGGGGCGCTGTGCCTGAAGGCCGGGAACGCCGTGATCCTGCGCGGGGGAAGCGAGAGCTTTTATTCGTCCGAGGCGATCCATGACTGCATGCTGCAGGGCTTGCGCGCCGCGAACCTGCCGGAGGCCGCGATCCAACTGGTCCCGACGCGGGACCGGGCCATGGTGTCGGAAATGCTCAAAGCGGTGCAATACATCGACGTCATTGTGCCGCGCGGGGGCAAGGGGTTGGTGGGCCTTGTGCAATCCGAGGCACGGGTGCCGGTCTTTGCCCATCTTGAGGGCATCTGCCACGTTTATGCCGACCGCGACGCCGATCTGGACAAGGCGCGGCGCGTGGTGCTGAACGCCAAGACCCGGCGCACGGGGGTTTGCGGGGCGGCGGAATGCCTGCTGATCGACTGGCAGTTCTATACCAAGCACGGGGCGGTGCTGATCGAAGACCTGCTGAAGGCAGGGGTCGAGGTGCGGACCACCGGCGAATTGCTGAAGGTCCCCGGCACGGTGAAGGCGGCAGAGGATGATTTCGGCCGCGAATTCCTTGACATGATCATCGCGGCAAAGTTGGTGGATGGCGTGGATGAGGCGATTGCCCATATCCGCCGCTATGGCAGCCAGCACACCGAAAGCATCCTGACCGAGAATGACGCCACCGCCGCGCGGTTCTTTGAGCGGTTGGATTCCGCGATCCTGATGCGCAACGCCTCGACCCAGTTCGCCGATGGCGGCGAATTCGGCATGGGCGGCGAGATCGGCATCGCCACGGGCAAGCTGCATGCGCGCGGGCCGGTGGGGGCGGATCAATTGACCAGTTTCAAGTATCTGGTCACCGGCGACGGCACGATCAGAAGCTGAGGCGCATTTCGTCATCCGTGGTCTGGGCCGTGATGGTGCGGCCCTGATCCCGCGCCTCATCCCGTGCGATCAGGAATTGCACTTGGGCGGGGCTGATCTCTTCGCCGGGGCGGGCATCGGTGACCAGTGACCAGAGCATCGGATCATGTCGCAGTTTCAGGCTGTGCGCCGTGATCGTCCACCGCCCGTAGCTGGAATCCAGCCGCACCCGCCCGCCATAAGGGAGGGCGGTTTCAAGGCAGAGCAGGATCAGAAAGGCGAGTTTGGCATCCACGCGCGGCAATTCGGGCGGGATGTGCCATTCCACCTGCAGCCGACTGCCCGCGATCATGTCCGACAGGATTGACAGGATTTCCGCCCGGCCGATCTGCTGGCCGGGGGCAGAGACGCCAAAGGCGATGCGATAGAACCGGATGCGGGCATTGGCCTGCAAGACGCTGTCATTGATCAGGGTCAGTTCCGGCCCGCTGCCGCCCGCCCCTGACATGACCAGAAGTTCCAGACCGTTGCCGATGGCGCCGATCGGGCTGATAAGGTCATGGCAGATGCGCGAGGCCAGCAGCGCGGAGAGATTTGGTGCGTGTGTCATGCCGGTAGTCCGCAACAAAAAGGATAAAGAAACATGAATGCCCTTCTGGAACCCGGCATGTTCGTCCGCCATCCGACCGAACCCGACTGGGGGCTTGGACAGGTGCAGTCCAATGTCGGCGGGCGGGTCACCGTCAATTTCGAACATGCCGGCAAGGTGGTGATCGACAGCAAGCGCGTGGTCCTTTTGCCTGTCTTCGATGTGCGTTAGCTCAAAGGTGGATCATTGGTTGGAAAATACAACCGAAAGTTGTCAGATTTTTCTGACAGTCCGGGTTGTGAGGCAGAGTTGACGCATTGCGCGGGGGAATCGTGACCTCCACAGAGGTTGTCATGCGCCGTGGCTGCCATTAATTCAGGCGCGCCTCGGCGGGGGTGCAGGGAATACAGGGACGATTCGCATCATGTTTGCTGACGATTCCGGCCTGATCGTGCGTTTGGCGCAGGACGCGCGCGACCTGCGGGCAGCGCAGCGGCTGCGCTATCGGGTCTTTGTTCAGGAACTGCATGCCGACGGGCCGATGGTGGACCATGGCGCGCAACTGGAATGCGATGAATTCGACGGTCTGTTCGACCACATGCTGCTGATCGACCGCCGTCGCGACGCCGCCGCGCTGGAGGATGTGGTGGGCGTTTACCGGCTGCTGCCGTCAGACCGGGTGGGACCGCAGGGGCGGTTCTATTCGGAAAGCGAGTTCGATCTGTCGGTGCTGAAAGCCTCGGGGCGGCGGTTGCTGGAATTGGGGCGGTCTTGCGTGCATCCCGACCACCGTCGGGGTGCGGCTATGGTGCTGCTGTGGAACGCGCTGGCCGATTATGTGCTGGAACGCGGGATCGAGGTGCTGTTCGGGGCTGCCTCTTTCCCCGGCATTGATGTCGCGCGGTTGGAGCAGCCGCTGTCCTGGCTCCACCATAACCATCTGGCGCCCGAGGCGCTGCGGGTGGCGGCCCATGCCGCCGGGCGGCAACGCATGGATTTGCTGCCGCCGGACCGGATCGACGCGCGGGCGGCGCAGGCGGCGACACCGGCGCTGATCAAGGCCTATCTTCGGCTGGGCGGTTTTGTCGGCGCGGGGGCATGGATCGACCGCGCCTTCAACACCACGGATGTCTGTCTGGTGATGGATACGGCGCAAATGTCGGCCAGGCATAAGGAGTATTACACGCGGGGCAGGACGGATGCCCCTGCGTCGGGTGCTGTCGGGGCGGCGGAATGACCCGGCAGGTGGCGGAGGAGTGGAAAGCGGCGGTCATCCAGCGCCCAGCCTTGGGGCTGGCGGGCTGGCTGCGGGTGGCACGGCGCGGGGCGGCGGTCGCCGTCCTGACCTATGGCTGTCTGCTGCTGCTGTTGGCGCTGCGTCTGGTCGAACGTCCGCTCTTCGGCGCGGCGCGGCCATGGACACCGCATATCACGCAATTCGTCTGCCGCTGGGCGCTGGTGCTGATGGGATTGCCGCTGGTGGTGCGGGGCCAGCCGATGGCGGCGCGGGGGGCGGTGGTGGCCAACCATGCCTCATGGCTGGACATCTTCACGCTGAACGCGGTGCAGCGGGTCTATTTCGTCGCCAAGGCCGAGGTCCGGCAGATGGGCCCCGTGGGTTGGCTGGCGGCGGCGACCGGGACGGTCTTCATCGCCCGCAAGGGCACCGAGGCCAAGGTCCAGCAACAGATGTTCGAGGACCGGATTCGTGCCGGGCATCGGCTCTTGTTCTTTCCCGAGGGCACCTCGACCGATGCGCTGCGGGTCCTGCCGTTCAAATCGACGCTCTTCGCCGCCTTCTGGACCCATGGGCTGGAGCATGTGATGGCGATCCAGCCGGTGACGGTGATCTACCACGCGCCTGAGGGGCAAGACCCGCGCTTTTACGGCTGGTGGGGGGATGAGGGCTTTGGCGCCTCGTTGCTCACAGTGCTGGGCGCGGCACGGCAGGGACGGGCGGAGGTCGTCTTCCACGATCCCGTCGCTGTCGATGCCTTCCGTGACCGCAAGGAACTGGCGGCCTATTGCGAGCGGGTGGTGCGCGAGGCGCATCCGCTGGCGTAGCGGCGCACCATGACTGTGCACTCGCCGTGGTGGTCGGGTGCGCAGTCTTTGCGCACCCTGTGACAGGTT
>JACCDH011796524.1_pt1 | contig 11503 bp, 7 predicted proteins | sample 7442481 | NCBI WGS metagenome assembly JACCDH01 (sample SAMN15323433, study PRJNA562643) | freshwater metagenome | isolation source: river surface water | place: USA:Blue River Watershed | collected 2017-08-15 | reverse complement strand
TTGGACATGAACGGCGTTGGTTTGGATGGTGGATTAGAGGGCAATAGCGGGAATCCAGGCTACTCATCTTCCGTCAATGCCATCATCAACATTTGCGGTGCTTTGGGCGATAGTGCTTGGATTCATCCAGGAGATGAACCCGCTTGTCATTTTCATGGTCCCAACGACCAAACGGTTCCTTATGGCTCAACTACCCTGAACTTGTTCGGTTTTCCAGTGACGCAGGTAGATGGCAGTTCATCCCTGCATGAAAGAATGAACCAAATTGGCGTCGAAAACTGTTTTGAGATTTACGAAAACCAAGATCATGTTCCGCACTTAACCTCTCCTGCTATTTATGACACAACCCTCTCCATCATGACTCAATTCTTGGCCAAGCAAATTTGCCAATACAATTTCAATTGTGAATACAATCCGATCATCACTGAATTGAATGAAATCGCCACTGAACAATTGGGTTTGTTTCCCAATCCCGCTCAAGATCACATTCAAATTTTCAATTTGAAACAACCCAGTCGTTTTAAAATTTACAATGCACAAGGGCAATGGATTGAGACGACCGGACTGGTTCAAAATGGAGCCATCATTTCCATTGAACATTTGCCATCTGGGATATATCATTTGACCAATGAAAGCGACCCATCCATGATTGCCCATCGATTCATTAAGAATTAAGCATGCTATTCAACTCCCTCAGTTTCGCTGTATTTCTTCCCATCGTATTTGCACTTTATTGGCTGCTTCAAAAAAGAGATCTTAAAGTTCAAAACATTTTGTTGCTCGCAGCCAGCTACTATTTCTATGCTTGCTGGGATTGGCGTTTCCTTTTTTTGTTGATGTTCTCAACGTTGCTGGATTTTTATACTGGTATCCGAATGAAAGATGCCTCCAACAATCAAAACAAAAAAGTTTGGTTTTGGGCCAGCATCATCATCAATTTGGGTTTTTTAGGCGTTTTCAAGTACTATAACTTCTTTGCAGAAAATGTACAAATCGCGCTTCAATCCGTTGGTTGGCAAGTTGATTTTTGGACCCTTCAAGTCATCTTACCTGTTGGGATTTCATTTTACACTTTTCATGGCTTATCCTATGTTGTAGACATTTATTACAACCGCATTGAGCCCTCTCGCAACTTTGTGAATTACGCCGTTTTCGTAAGTTTCTTCCCGCTCTTGGTTGCCGGACCTATCGAACGCGCCACGCATCTGCTTCCGCAAATCGAAAAGAAAAGAATCTTCAATTATTCCCAGGCGGTGGATGGATTGCGTCAAATTCTTTGGGGATTGTTTAAGAAGGTGGTTATCGCTGACAATTGTGCGTTTTACGCCAATATTATTTTCAACGATTATCAAGACCAATCAGGAAGCACCTTGTTGATTGGTGCGTTTTTCTTTACCATTCAAATCTATGGCGATTTCTCAGGATACAGTGACATTGCTTTGGGAACTGCCCGTTTGTTTGGCATTGAGCTTTTGCGCAATTTCAACTATCCTTACTTTTCACGAGACATCGCTGAGTTTTGGAGACGTTGGCACATTTCACTTTCTTCTTGGTTCAAAGATTATCTCTATATTCCATTGGGAGGAAGCAAGGGTGGAAAATGGATGCAGGTGCGCAATACCTTCATCATTTTCATCGTCTCCGGATTTTGGCATGGAGCCAACTGGACCTTTATCGCTTGGGGATTTTTAAATGCAGTCTACTTTCTCCCATTGCTGCTCACCAACAACAACAGAAACCATTTGTCCATTGTGGCTGAGCATTCATCACTGCCCTCATTCAAGGAAATATTCCAAATGGGAATCACCTTTTTCATCACAATGATGGCTTGGGTGTTTTTCCGCTCGGAGAGCATGACTCAGGCGCTGTCCATTTGTCGCGAAATCTTCTCCACCTCGCTTTTCAGTCTTCCTGCGCAACGACCTTTGTACATGTTTTTGGCCATTGGAATTTTCATGATCATTGAGTGGATGGGAAGAAGGGAGCGTTTTGCTTTGGAATCCTTTTTACTCCACCGGCACCGGGTGATGAGATGGGGATTTTACTATGTGCTGATGATGGCCATTCTCTTGTTTGCTGGAAAAGAACAAACCTTTATCTACTTCCAATTTTAATGACTTGTTTTAAGCGTATTCGGTTTAATTTTGCTTCATGAGTGTGAGTAAGCAAGCCATTCTTGATGCCCTGTCAACGGTTCAAGAACCTGAGTTAAAAAAAGATATTGTCACGTTAAATTTGGTTCAAATTCTTTCTTCGGAAGGACACCAAATTGATTTACAAGTCAAAGTATCCAATCCTGCCATGCACTCCAAAATGCGCATGAAGGAAGCCGTTATTTTTGCCATTCAACGCACCTTGGGATTTGAATTTAAAGTCAACGTGGATGTGGTGTCCATCAGTGGTGATGAGCGAGAAGGAGACTTGAGAAAAGTATTGCCTGGGGTAAAAAACATCATCGCTGTAACCTCTGGAAAAGGGGGCGTGGGCAAGTCAACCATCAGCTCTAATCTGGCCTGTGGATTGGCCAAAAAAGGATATTCTGTTGGATACTTAGATGCTGACATTTATGGGCCCTCTGCCCCACTCATGTTTGATTTACAACATGACAAGCCCAAATTGATTGATGTGGATGGTCACTCTAAACTTGAGCCCATTCTGCAATATGGTGTAAAGGTTTTGTCCATTGGATTTTTTGCAGATCTTAATCAAGCCGTGGTTTGGAGAGGTCCAATGGCCACCAAAGCGTTGACACAAATGGTCAATGATGCCCATTGGGGTCCTTTGGATTATCTCATCTTGGATCTTCCTCCCGGCACCGGTGATGTGCATCTTTCCATCGTTCAAAACATTCCTTTAACCGCAGCATTAATCGTGAGTACACCACAGCCAGTGGCATTGATTGATGCGGCCAAGGCCGTTGCCATGTTCAATTTACCTGCGATCAATGTCCCCATTTTGGGCGTGGTCGAAAACATGGCGTGGTTCAGTCCAACCGGAGATCCCGACGACAGACAATACATCTTTGGAAAAGACGGCGCCAAGAACATGGCCGATGATTACGAACTGCCCTGCATCGCCCACATTCCACTGATTCAATCCATCAGAGAAGCCGGTGATGTAGGTCGCCCCGCTGTGATCAATGAAGACAATCCGGCTCATTTCTATTTTGATGAAATGATTGGTAACTTTGAACGCGAACTGCGCATGCTGCCCTTCCGCAAAAAAACAGAAACCCGTGAACAACAAAACTGAGTTGATGGCCCGCATTGAAGTGGCCTTAGAAAACATCCGACCTTATTTGGCGGCAGATGGCGGTGGCATCACGTTGGTAGATATCACAACAGACATGACGGCTTTGGTGGAGCTCACTGGCGCCTGCACCAGTTGCTCCATGAGCAGCATGACCATGAAAGCCGGGGTGGAAAGCACCATCAAATCAGCCGTTCCAGAAATTGCAAGGGTTGAAGCGGTGTCCTGATTATTGCTTGACCCATTTTATGGTTCTTCCGGTCTTCTCTTCATGAAGAAAATAAAATCCATCTTCTAAGTCGAAGAATTCCATTGAAGTGCCTGAAACTACTGGAAGGATTTTGATGCAATTTCCCCATACTGAAAAAATCTTTACTTCAATCGGTTCCATCCCTTTCATTTTCCATGTCAACCTTCCAGAACTGGGATTCGGAAAAACATCCCAATTTGCATTGTTTTGAAATTCATTATTGGCGATCGACATTGGAAGTCCATTGGCAAACAGATGGTGAACATATACATCGTACTGATTGGCTCTTTTGTCTTGCCAAGCAAAAATCGCTCCCCCATTCCCATCGGGAACCTGCTTGGGATGGCCTTGTATTTCAATTGCATTGGAAACAGCAGCTCCGTTCATTGGCCAAATTAAATTCCCTTGGCCATTCATCTTTTGGGCATATACATCCCAATCATTGAATGTTGAATCCTGCCAAGCGATGATGCATCCATCAGATCCATCTGAACAGATATTGGGATTGATTTGATTGAAAGGGGACGTTGCCACCAAAAGTCCATTTTCATTCCAAACAGAAATTCCAGAAGGCGATAATTTCTGCGCATAGATATCATAATTGCCTGCTCGCTCATCTTTCCATGTGCAGATTAGTCCATTGGTTTGAGTGGTGCTCAAAATATCAACTGCACTTTGATTCCCCATTAGATTGCAAACCGCAATCCCGTTGTTGTTCCATAGCACAACGCCATTGGAATCAATTCGTTGGGCATAGATATCATAATCCAACAAATTTCTTTTATCCGCCCAAGCAACATATACACCTCCTGATAATGTATCGGGATCCATTTTGGGATTGATTTGACTCTCAATCGCCACTGCCACAGGCAAACCTTCATCACCCCACAAGCGCTCTCCCTGGCCATTCAGCCGCTGAACATAAATATCATAATCCAATCCATTGCGTTGATCTTGCCAAACCACATACAATCCCCCTTGCTTGTCCTTTTGAATTTTGGGATTCAATTTATTGGAAGTCACATTGGTCACGGTGATTCCATCTGAATTCCAGAGCAAATTCCCATTGGCATCGATGCGCTGCAACGCAATATCCCAAACTTGAAGTATCGAATCAAATTGCTCCCAAACAACGAAAGCTCCTCCGTTGTCATCTGATGCAATTTTCTCATTGTGCTCACGAATCGGCTTTCCTGCCACCTGAACACCATTGTTGGTCCATAGAATATTTCCATCAGCGGAAATGCGCTGGACATATACATCACGTTCTCCACCATTTCTGCGGTCCGACCAAGCCAATATAAACCCACCATTTCCATCGGTGCACAAGTTGGGAGTGCTCTGATCTGAAGTGTCGATGCATATTGGTTTACCGTCAGTTTCCCAGAGCATAACACCCAAGGAGTCGACATGCTGAACATAGATATCTGGATTGTTGTTGCCATTTCGGGCATCTTTCCAAGCCAAAAATGCACCATTGTGATCATCTCCCAAAATCCTTACATCATTTTGCTTTCCGAATTCCACACATACAGGCGTATTGATCAAATTGTTGACCTCCCATTGCGCATCTGAAATCAAAGATGAAACAATCAAAAACAAGAACAATACAAGGATTCTCATTGCTTCATGATTTGAAACACCTCCATGCCATGATGCTGTTTGAGTTGTACCCAATAACAACCAGGATTCCAATCACCTGCATCTATTTCCATTTGCTCTCTGGTAGTTTGTTCGCGAAATTGCAATTGACCCATCGTACTAAAAATTGAAATTTCTTTCCAATCATTCCCCAAAGCAGAAAAGCGAATGCTCTCCAAAAATGGATTGGGATAAGCGTTTGATTGTCTCAATGCTGTCTCATCCACATTGACCCATGGTCCACCAAACTGAACTTTGGCGCAGTACACATCGGCCAAACCTGTTCGGTTGTCTTCCCAAGCAAATACAGCCACGCCCAATTCTGTTGAACAACTCTTAGGAGAGCTTTGATCTGAAATGGCATCGGAAATTATCTTTCCAGAAATGGGATATTGAATGTAACCCTCAGCGTAAATCCGCTGCATGCGAATATCAAAATTTCCGGTTGTTTGATCCTGCCATACAATGGCTGCACCTCCATAACCGTCGCCGGTGATGTTGGGATTGATTTGATCACCTGCATTGACACAAACAGGCATTCCATTCATCGTCCAAGTTTGATTGCCTTCCCAATCCAAACGATTGCAATAAATATCATAATCCACACCTGTGCGCTCATCCTTCCAAGTCAAAATCACACCGTTCACTACTTCATTCGATAGTAAATCAACTGCACTTTGGTTACCCGGAACCGAGCAAACCGCCTTTCCACCTGCTCCCCAAAGCAAGTTGCCATTAAAGTCAATTCGCTGTGCGTAAATATCATAATCCACCATATTCCTTTTATCCGTCCAAGCCACCACTATCCCGCCATTAGGATCTGGATCGATCTTGGGATTGGTCTGAGTGCCCGTTGCATTACATGCCAATACACCGGTACCCCATAGGTATTCACCATTGGGTCCCAAATGTTGGACATAGACATCGTAATCTATGCCATTTCTAAAATCTTGAAAGGCGATGTAGACACCACCCTGACCATCACTCTGAATGCGTTCATTCAAATGCTCTGAAAGAATTGTCGTAACTGAAATACCACCTGGATTCCAAACTCCGTTTCCATTGGCATCGATGCGTTGGGCCCATAGTTCCCAATTGTAGGTAGCCGAATTCTTCTGTTCAAAGACTACGATGGCACCACCTTGACCATCCATTACCATTCTTTGGTTGTGCTCTCGGGTTGTCTTGTTGACGACAACAACACCATCCCATATCCAAAGCGGTTGTCCGTCACCGTTCAAGCGCTGGGCATAAATGTCTCGCTCTATTCCTGATCGCCAATCACTCCATGACACGATAATCCCATCCGCGCCGTCACTGATTAAACCAGGGGTACTTTGATCGGATGAATTGCTGCAAACAGGCACTCCATCCGTGGCCCATAGTTTTTCACCCAAAGCATTGACACGTTGAGCAAAAATGTCTGGTGTTCCGTTTCGATAATCCTTCCAAACCAGAAAGAATCCACCAAATCCATCTTCCATCATGCGCAAATCCACTTGATAATTGGTGGCTGTACAAATGGGGTTGTTTAAAGCTGTGTCATCTACCCACTGGGCCTGAGAAACAAATCGAATCAATAAAATGTAGACAATGAGCCATGTTCTTTTCATAACACAATAATAACAAATAAGACTTTGCCAAAACAGGGGCTCCTTGAATCACTTGTTAAAATTAGACTGTCGGACTCATTCAAACTGAACCCAACCACTTCCTCATGCCCCAATGTCCCAAATAAATCACCGGAGTGAGAGCCAAAGCAATCATGAGTTTCAGAGAATAATTGACCGGAACGATTTGGAAGAATTCTGACATCGATAGTTTTCCCGGTATCACAAAGCCGATGTACAAAACGACGATGGAATCAATCAATTGAGAAACCACAGTACTTCCTGTGCTGCGCAGGGCGATGAATCGATTGCCTGTCTTGTTTTTGATCCAATGAAAAATGGTTGAATCCAACAACTGAGAAGCGATGAATGCACAAATGCTACCAAGAATAATCCAAGGCGCCTGACCAAAAATCAAGTTGTACTCTGCGTCTGTAGCCAAACCTGGACCACGCACCAAGGATGATGCGGGAATCTGCAAAGATGCATAGACCAAAAGAAAACAATAACCGATCAATATGGCAGTTATCCATGACAAGCGCTTAATCGCCTTGGCTCCATAAAACTCGTTCAAAAGATCTGTCAAGATAAAAACGATGGGCCAAGGCAATACACCAATGATTGTGGTAAATGGACCAATGGACCATCCCTCAGTAGAAAACAAAACAGGAATGTCAATCAACTTGCTCGAAATCAACTCAGCCGTCACCGCATTGGTAATCATCAATCCCGCAAGAAAAACAAAAGTCCATTCGCGGCGGGTAGGTTGAAATGCATTGCTCATATTCATGCAATAATAATAAACAATGTGACTTTAATCCTGTTCAATTCCTGTCCTTCCATTAAATTAGCCACATGTTTCGTTTGACCATTCTCATCATCATCATCACACAGACCGCAACCATGCAGCTGTTTCAGCATGGCCTATTGGGTGAGTTGTCCAAATGGGAAGCCGTAGTGGAACATTACCGCGAGCATGAAGAGCGTCAACATCATCATGATCTCGTTTCATTTTTGGTTGCGCATTATTTTGGTCATGAATCGGATGATCAGGACCACGAAGAATTCCCTTGTGCCCATTATCGCCCCAGCAACCTCATTTTCATTGCGCATCAATACCCCATTCACTGGGATTTTGAGGACATCAATGAACCCGCACAAAAACATCCACAACCTTTTCATCCCCCATTGATCGATCACTACGAGTCCAATGGAATTTGGCATCCACCGAGCGCATAATTGTGCTTTTCGTTTGGATTCAAGTTTCATTAATCGTTTAATTTATGATCGACAAAATCGTTTCGTTTTCCGTTCGCAACAAACTCATTGTTGCCTTATTCACCCTAGGCATCATCATTTGGGGTTCCTATGAAGTCACCCAACTGCCTTTTGATGCTTTGCCCGACATTACTGACAACCAGGTTCAAATCATCACCGTCAGCCCAGCTTTGGGAGCCGGTGATATCGAGCGGCTGGTTACCATGCCCGTTGAATACAGTCTTCAGACCATACAAGGCATTAAGCAAATTCGAAGCTTTTCCCGATTTGGCCTTTCCTTGGTCACGGTGGTATTTGAAGACAACGTGGACATCTATTGGGCGCGTCAGCAAATCAATGAAAAAATCAACCAAGTCAAAAATGAAATTCCGGAGAATGCTGGGATTCCAGAAATGGCACCCATTACAACGGGACTTGGCGAAATTTACCAATACGTTGTAAAAGCCAAACCGGGTTTTGAGCACCAATACGGACCCATGGAATTGCGCACCATTCAGGATTGGACGATTCGCAAACAACTGCTGGGCACACCTGGCGTGGCAGATGTTTCCAGTTTTGGCGGATACCTCAAACAATATGCGGTGGTTGTTCGCCCCGATGATTTAACGCGCTTGCAAATCAGCTTGCAAGAAATCATCGATGTTGTTCAAAAAAACAACCAGAATACGGGAGGCAGTTACATTGAAAAAAACAACCAGGCGCTTTTCATTCGAACAGAAGGATTGATTTCAACACCCGAAGACATTGAGAACATCGTCGTGCGACACCAAGACAACAATTCCATGATTCGCATCAAAGATGTGGCGGATGTGCAATTGGATCACGCCAAGCGCTACGGTGCGATGTGTTATAACAACAATGGCGAAGTCAGCGGTGCGGTGGTGATGATGGTCAAAGGAGCCAATTCCGTGGCGGTCATTGACGCCGTCAAGACCCGAATGGAGAAAATTCAATCCCAGCTTCCAGAAGGTGTGGAGGTGGAGGCCTTTTTGGATCGCTCCAAGATGGTGGGGCACGCCCTTTCCACCGTAGAAACCAATTTGCTGGAGGGCGCTTTGATTGTCCTTTTTGTTTTGATCGTCTTCCTGGGACAATGGAGAGCCGGGATTTTGGTGGCCTCTGTCATTCCATTGGCCATGCTCATTGCGGTTGGTCTAATGAACTTGTTTGGTGTCAATGGAAATTTAATGAGCCTAGGCGCCCTCGATTTTGGGCTCATTGTCGATGGTGCCGTGATTGTCGTTGAGGGTGTGCTTCATCATATCCATCAGAATAAAACCAATCACCACAGCAAAGATGACATCACCATTTCCAGCACTTCGCAAATCATGAAGTCCGCTGTTTTTGGTCAATTCATTATCCTCATCGTTTACATTCCTATTCTCAGTTTATCGGGCATAGAAGGTAAAATGTTTATTCCCATGGCGCAGACAATTTCCTTCGCCATCGTGGGCGCTTTCATTTTGTCCATAACCTATGTTCCCATGATGAGCGCATTGGTGTTATCGGTGAAAGGAAACAAAAGTGATAACTGGTCCGACCGTATGATTCACCGCGTGCAAACCCGTTACCACCTATTGTTATTAAAAGCAAAAAACAAATTCCGTCCCATCATGATCAACGCCATCGGACTGTTTGTTATTTCTGTAGTTTTGCTGATGAATATGGGAGGCGAATTCATTCCAGAATTGGAAGAAGGAGACTTTGCCGTTGAGACCCGGACACTCACTGGAACCCATCTCAACACCACCATCGAAGCTTCGCAAAAAGCGGTTGGCATATTGATGAATGAATATCCAGAGATTCAAAAAGTAGTTACCAAGATCGGCAGCAGTGAAATCCCAACGGATCCCATGCCCATGGAAGCTTGCGATATGATCATCGTATTAAAAGACAAAAAGGAATGGACCCATGCAGATAACTTTGATGACTTGGCTACCGCGATGGGTACATCATTGAAAAAACTCCCTGGCGTTACCACGGGATTTCAATATCCGGTGCAAATGCGTTTCAATGAACTGATGACAGGCGCACGTCAAGATATAGTCTGCAAAATTTATGGAGACAATTTGGACACCCTTTCCAAATACGGAGAAAAGCTCGGTGAATTGGCCAGACAAATTCCTGGTGCGCAGGACATCTATGTCGAATCCATGATCGGCATGCCGCAGGTTGTAGTCCAGTACAACCGAGCCAAAATGTCGATGTACGACATGAATGTTGCCGAGGCCAATCAAACCATCCAAGCAGCATTGGCCGGAGCTGCTGCAGGAAGCGTTTATGAGAACGAACGAAAATTCACCATCACCATCAAATTGGACCCCAAACAACTCACTGATTTGGGGATGATTCAAGATCTATTGTTGGACTCTCCATTGCATGGAAAAGTGCCGCTTAAAGATGTAGCTTCCGTTCAATGGGTGAATGGAGTCAATCAAATTCAAAGAGAAAAAGCCCAGAGAAGAATCATTGTCGGATTCAATGTGCGCGACAGAGACATTGAATCAACTGTATTGGATTTAAAAGAAAAAGTAGGCACCGATCTCCAACTACCCAATTTGTATCATGTTGAATATGGAGGGACTTTTGAAAATTTAGAAGCGGCCAAATCCCGATTGTCCATTGCGGTTCCCGTATCACTATTGATGATTTTCTTGCTGCTTTATTTTGCCTTTGGATCACTCAGTCAAGGTTTGTTGATTTTCAGCGCCATTCCTCTGGCCGCCATTGGGGGCATATTTGCTTTGACCATCACAGGAATGCCATTTAGTATCTCTGCAGGAATCGGTTTCATCGCGCTATTTGGAGTCGCTGTTTTGAATGGCATCGTGCTCATGGCTGAATTTCAACGCTTGGAAAAAGAAACAGAATTGACCGCTTGGGAAATTGTCATGGAAGGAACCAAGAACAGAATACGCCCTGTTTTAATGACTGCCACCGCTGCATCACTCGGATTCCTTCCCATGGCACTGAGTCAAGGAGCCGGAGCGGAAGTGCAAAGGCCATTGGCCGTTGTCGTCATTGGTGGAATCCTCACCGCTACCCTCTTGACCTTATTTGTGCTTCCCCTTCTGTATTTCAATAAGTCACAATGGAAGACCAAAAAAACATTGGGCAACGTAAAAACACCAACAGCCGTTCTGTTGTTTTTGGTTTTCTCCACCAATGCCCTTCAATCGCAAACCACTTGGAACGACTGCCTAGCGTTGGCTCGAAAATCATACCTCCAACAAAATCATCAGCTACGAAAGGAACAAGCGAAAATCAACAGTGAACGCCCTGCCTTGGATTCACCGCTCGAATTCAATACTGAATTTGGGCATGTCAATAGCATGGCTTGGGACAGAAGAGTAACACTCGGTCAGCAACTTTCCCTACCCAATGTTTATCATTCCCTTAAACAATGGCAACAATCAAATGGCGCCATCACGTTATTGGAAAACGACCTTACCTACCACCAATTCTTGAATCAAGT
>JACCDH011708113.1_pt1 | contig 11503 bp, 9 predicted proteins | sample 7442481 | NCBI WGS metagenome assembly JACCDH01 (sample SAMN15323433, study PRJNA562643) | freshwater metagenome | isolation source: river surface water | place: USA:Blue River Watershed | collected 2017-08-15 | reverse complement strand
CCACTCAATACCACGCATATACAATGAAGCGCAAAGCGTTGCCAGATCCTGAATGATGCCCCCGCCAAATGCCTCCAAGTGCGCCTCTCTCGTCATACCCGCAACGCGCATTGCCTCGATAATTTGCTGACATGACTCTAAGGTTTTGTGATCTTCGAGCGCTTCAATTTTTAGGGCTTTTGCTGGAACTGCATTGGACCAAGCTTGATAAAACTTAAGATCTGTCAGATAAAGTGTTTGATCCGATTGGTGGAAGGGGTGAGCGCCACCAATATGGACCTCGTAAGCGCCAGCGCTCGATTGAATATTAAAGGATGCGGACATCTGAAAAACCCAAATCCACTTTTAAAAATTGTCCAGTAACCCCAGTATTTTGCTCCGAACACATATAGTATGCGGCCAAAACTACATCTGTGAGATTGGGTAAACGCCCAAATTGGGTTGCACTTTCAATCGCTTGAATTTGTTGTGGCGATAAATTCTGTCGCGTCATGGGAGTATCGAGTGCGCCAGGTAAGATGGCATTGACCAGAATTCCGTCTTTTGCCAAATCATTTGCAAGTGATAGGACTAGGCCGTGTAATGCAGATTTTGAAACGGCATAACTTAATTTGTTTTGCCTAGAAATTTCTTGCCAAATTGAACTAATCACACATAGCCTAGCAGACTTTGCTACCATCTGATTCTTTAATAGCCTGCTTAGAGACTCTAAAATAAATAGGACATTAGCTTCATAGGTGGCTTGATGTTCATCACGTTGATACGAATAAATATTGTCATTCAAGTTAACACCTTGCGCCCAACAAATTGCATCATAAGGCCCGTTTGTAAGGATGCGCTCTGGAACTTCAAGATCACTCAATACATTCCATCTGATTTGACGTAAATCACCAGAATTAACAGAGCGTACAACTGGATCCACTGTCCAATTTTTACGTTCAAAAAAATGGTGCAGGGCCTGACCAATCTGACCGCTTGCGCCAAAGAGAAGTAATTTTGGCATGATGAGCTGTCTTAAAAGTTCACGCCTAAATAGGTTTCAATTTGGGCGGCGGCGTAATCCAACATTTCTTCTGTCAGCGCTGGTTGGACCCCGATCCAAAAGGTATTATTCATCACAATATCCGTATTTATTAGATCACCACTAATGCGATAGTTAGCATTAGCCATGTACGGTTGCCTTGTCAGGTTACCCGCAAAGAGTAGCCGAGTTCCAATCTTTTGTTGATCTAAGAAAGTCGTTAAATCTACCCGCGAAACAGGGCAATCGGTTTTAAGGGTAATGGGGAACCCAAACCAAGATGGATCGGAACCTTCTGTGGCTTGGGGTAGCTGTAAAAATTCCTCGCAACTTTTGAGACGCTCTTTTAGAAAATGAAAATTGTCTTTGCGGGCCTGGATAAACTCTGGCGCCTTTTCTAACTGGGCAAGTGCACACGCAGCCTGCATATCGGTAATTTTTAAGTTATAGCCCAAATGACTGTATGTGTACTTATGATCGTAGCCATACGGAAGGCCCCCTAATTGCCACGCAAAGCGTTTACCGCAGGTATTGTCTTTGCCAGGTGGGCAATAGCAATCCCTCCCCCAATCCCGAAAACTCTCAGCAATTTGCTTAAGCTCATGATTATTAGTAAAGACTGCGCCGCCCTCACCCATGGTGATGTGATGTGCGGGATAGAAACTTAAGGTAGCAATATCGCCAAATGTCCCGACCATCCGACCGCGATAGGTTGTTCCTAATGCATCGCAGCAATCCTCGACTAACCAAAGATTATGTTTTTTACAAAGCGCTGTAACAACATCCAAGTTAAACGGATTTCCTAAGGAATGAGCCAACATAATAGCTTTAGTTTTGGGGCTAATCGCTGCCTCAATTTTCGTAGCATCAATATTATGGGTCAGTGGATCCACATCCACAAAGACTGGCACTGCGCCAAATTGCACAATAGGATTAACGGTCGTTGGAAAGCCAGCCGCAACCCCAATCACCTCATCGCCTTTGCAAATCGCTCTCTCACCTAACTTAGTTGACGTGAGGGCAGAAAAAGCCACCAAATTGGCTGATGAACCAGAATTGACCGTAATGGCATATTTCACACCGATAAACTCGGCTAATTTTTTTTCAAATAACTCGTTAAATCGCCCGGTGGTTAACCATCCATCGAGTGATGCTTCGACCATATTTTGTAATTCAGCAGCACCAATCAATTTGCCAGATGGGGGCACGACGGTTTGACCGGGCACAAAATTCTTAGGGGCAAACTCTAGGTCCGCATATTTTTGAACCAGGTCTAATATTTGTTTGCGAATTTTATCTTTTGCAAACTGATTGGATGGAATCGTGGTTTCAGTCATTATTCGAGCTTGCAAAAATAGTTAAAAAAAATAAATCCATCAACTTAAAGAAGCATTACAGTGGCGATAAGTGTCAATTTGCGAGCGCATGATTGCAACGATATCACCCTTCTTATGAAATACCGCCTGCCACTCCACAATGGCTTCAATTGCAGTTTCCAAAGACCAAGACGGCGTCCAACCCAATTGCTGCCTTGCCTTTGAGCAATCAAGCTTTAAAAAATGGGCCTCGTGTGGTGAGGGTTGACCATCGTGCTGCCACGCAGCCGTACGGCTCCACCGATCAATCAGCAATTGAACCACTTCTTGAACAGAGCGCGCATCCGCATCATTGGGTCCAAAGTTCCATGCACCATTGTAGGCGATGCCTTGCTCAAAAAGTGCTTGGGATAAAACCAGATATCCCGATAGCGGCTCTAGGACATGTTGCCAAGGACGAATGGCCAAGGGGTTACGAAGCATGAGTGTTTGGCCTGATTCAAAGGCGCGAATCGCATCGGGAATTAAACGATCGGCCGACCAATCACCACCACCAATCACATTACCAGCCCGTGCTGATGCAATCGCTACACCATGCTTGGCATAATCTTTTTCTGAAAAAAAAGACTGGCGATAGCTGGTAATCGCTAATTCTGCGCAACCTTTACTATTACTATAGGGGTCAAAGCCACCCATTGGTTCATTTTCGCGATAACCCCAAACCCACTCCTTATTCTCATAACACTTATCGGTGGTCACCATCAGCGCAGCCTTAACAGAGTTGCAGGTTCGAAGCGCCTCTAAAACATGCACCGTTCCCATTAGGTTGGTTGCATAGGTTTCTACTGGATTGGCATACGAATAGCGCACTAAAGGTTGTGCTGCCATATGTATCACAACGTCTGGATTGGCTAATTGCATAGCAGTTGCTAATGAATCGAGATTGCGAATATCCCCTAAGATTGACTCTTTGCAACACGAAGCAATTTCTGCAACTTCATAAAGATTGGGATTGGTATTGGGGGCAAGCGAAAAACCGGTGACCTTGGCGCCCATGGAGGCAAGCCAAAGCGCAAGCCACCCGCCCTTAAAACCAGTATGACCAGTGAGAAAGACACGCTTGCCAGACCAAAATTGCGGATTGATCTGTCCGCGCATACTTACTCTCATGACCAATTTTTCCATGGCGCTTTACCGCTAGACCACAACTCCTCAAGAATGGTCTTATCGCGTAAAGTGTCCATCGGACGCCAAAATCCTGCATGAAAAAAAGATTCGAGTTGCCCTTGTTTGGCCAAAATTTCAAGTGGCTCTCTCTCCCAGAGTGTGGCATCCGATGAAATTAAATCCAATACCTTGGGGCTGAGTACAAAAAACCCCCCATTAATCCAACCACCATCACCCTGTGGTTTTTCAATGAATGATTTGACCAATGTCCCCTCAACCTCCAGCGCACCAAAACGACCGGGCGGCTGGACAGCAGTCATGGTTGCCAACTTACCATGTTGCCGATGAAAGGCAATGGAAGCAGTAATATCAACGGCGCCCACGCCATCCCCATAGGTCATGCAAAAGTCATCGTCTAAATACTCAGCCACCCGTTTTAGTCGGCCACCAGTTTGGGTATTTTCGCCCGTATCAACTAGGGTAATCCTCCAAGGCTCCGCCTTTTTCTGATGCACCTCAATCGAGTTGTGGCTCATATCGATGGTGACATCTGACATATGCAAAAAGTAATTTGCAAAATACTCCTTGATTAGATATCCCTTATAACCACAGCAAATCACAAAATCATTGATGCCATGCGCCGAATAGATTTTGACAATATGCCACAAAATGGGCATACCACCGATTTCAATCATTGGCTTTGGACGGATCGTACTTTCCTCGCTAATCCGCGTACCTAAACCGCCAGCCAAAATCACAGCTTTCATCACTTTTTCTCCATAAAGACGCATTGACGTCTTTTTTAATGGGTTCAATATTTCACAAATTCTCTTGGTACGCTTTAATTGAGCGATACGCGTATTTTACTTAAATTTCAGATCATAATTCGCTAGGTAAAACACTATTTGCCATCAGAAAGCTTGGTTTTGAAAACCTCAACAACTGCTCCTTGGCCAAGAAACTTAAACATCACGACCCTGCTTACAATTTATAAAAATAAATCAAGGTATCAAGCTTTACTGCTGATACGATCGGACACACGCTTCGGATGCAAAAATGAGTAACCGCTGATGATCCGGTAAGAAGGCCTGCTTAGGGATCAAAAATTGAGCGAGTAATTGCTTTTGTTCTGGTGGTTTTATGGCGCTGTCATCAATCGATCTCGGCACCGATTGCAAGACAATGATTTCATCTTGTGGTTTATTTTTCAACAAAATGTCACCGTCAGGGTGCAGCTTTCTAACCGAGGAACTCACCGTAAATGGTGCAGTTTGCAGCGCTTTTAACGGGCTCATGGCCGTGATGATTGCATCTTGGGTTTCATTGATGATGTACTTCGTACCGCACGATGAATGCCGAAGTTTTTCTAAGGTTTCGCTAACGCCTTGATAGTATCGGACCGCATCTTTTGGCCATCGCTGCCCCCGCAAAATAGCTGGATCGGTGACCATTTCTGAGTGCGCTAATGCGTCAATACTGGGTAAAAAATAATTTCCGCGGTTTCCATAAATCGCGGTTGAGAATAACCATACGGCGAAGAGAATAGAGGCTGGCTTTACAACCCCCTTATTGTCGAAATACGCAAGTAACACAATGACACCAATGATACTTCCTGTTGCAATTCGAAAGATTTCGGATAAATGCAGGGAACTCGATAATAATAAGAGTGCAGCAACAGCAATTTTGACGAGGCTCGGATTTAATTCATTTTTCTTCTGATTTCCACTCACTAACTGTGAGAATGTGAAACCCATCAAACATAAAAATACAATGAATACAAAAGGCAGCCATGCCTGATCACGGGAAGTTAACTTGAATGATTCAGAAAATTGTGCGGCGATGGCTAGCATCATAAAAATGATCATTATAATTTTTAATGTTCTTTTCGAAAGATACGAACCATTCGTCTTGCTTGCAAAAAATTGAGAAAAAATAGCCCACAAACAGGAAAATATAATTAGGCTCACAAGAATCCATCGAATATCGAAGTAGCGATACCCTTTGTACATTTCCTGAAAAAGCGCCTCAAAAATAAAGCTTTTTAGAAAACCAAAACTTTCGCTGGCATAAAGTGCTGGCAACTTAATTGAAAACACCACCCAGTAATCAAGTAGATCGTTGCTTAGCAAGTAAAGAAAAAAAATGGAAATTGGGGCTGTAATCCCTAGGATAACTTTTAAATATCTAAAAAAAGATTTCCTGAAATCGTTTAAATGATAGTAATCAATCACAAAAGCGCAAAGTATAAAAATCATTACTGCATATAAGAGACCTTCCCTCGATAAAATGGCAAAGCCAAAAGAAACGCCACATAGATATAAGTCGTAATTATTTTCTTTACCCGACGATTCTTCTGAGTCAATTAAAAAATAAATGCCCAGCATTAAAAAAGGAAAGGCAATATAGTTTGACCAGGGATAGATCGCTAGTGGATGAAATAAAAAAATCAATGTGAGCGTGTAAATCGCTAGGGCTTGATTTTTAAAAATATGCAGACTAATCCGATAAACGATGATCAAACCCAACGCATAAAAGAGACTGGTTACTAAAATGATTGAGAGCATATTGCCCCCTATCCCAAATGCAAGCGCCTGAATTAAAGTGGTAAAAATTCCATATTGAATAAAAATATTTTTATAGGGAAGCGCGCCTTCGGATAAATCTTTAGCATTACTTAACATCAGCCCCCAATGATGAGGATCGAGGTTATGAGCACCTTGGATATAGGAAAACATCACAACTGATAAAGGAATACTGAATAAGTAAAGTGATTTGAACTTATTCATGTTCCATACAATTTTTATTTAGATGGCAGGCTCATTTGATACATAATCTGCATAGGCCAATTGCAAGCCCTGCTCTAAAGAAATAATTGGCTGCCACCCAAGGTGATTGAGCTTAGATGAATTCATCCACTTGCGCGGGGAACCGTCAGGCTTAGTGGGATCAAACTCAATTCTTCCTGAGTATGAGATTGCTTTTGCAACAGCATAAGCTAATTCGTAAATGGTAATGTCACTTCCAAACCCGACATTGAGATGATTTTGCATTGGAAGGGTTTGTAAATCATAGGTTTTTTTATCTAAATCCATGACGTAAATTGATGCCCTTGCCATATCATCGACAAACAAAAACTCGCGCCTAGGGGTTCCTGTTCCCCAAATAACAACCTGTGGATGCTTGGTTATCTTAGCCTCATGAAAGCGCCGAATTAGTGCTGGAATGACATGGCTATTCTCAGGGTGGTAGTTATCACCTGGTCCATATAAATTGGTGGGCATCACACAACGATAGTCCACCCCATGACTCTCGCCATATTGCCGGTTATAACTCTCGCACAATTTGATGCCGGCAATTTTGGCAATCGCATAGGGCTCATTGGTGGGCTCTAATTTTCCAGTCAAGAGTGTGTCCTCAGCCATCGGTTGAGGCGCTAGTTTGGGATAAATGCAACTTGAACCCAAAAAAAGAAGTTTTTTAACGCCACTGCGAAATGCTTGATGGATGACATTGTTTTGCACCATCAGATTATCGTAAATAAACTCCGCAGGATAGGTGTTATTCGCATGAATTCCTCCAACTCTTGCTGCCGCTAGATAGACCTGATCGGGCCTTTCGGATTCAAAAAAGTGTTGGACGGCCGCTTGATTAGTGAGGTCTAATTCTTGATGTGTTCGGTATACCAAATTAGCGTGGCCCATACGCTTAAGCTCACGCACAATGGCCGATCCCACCATGCCCCGATGGCCAGCAACGTATATTTTGGGTTCACGACTATGCGTCACGCAACGCTCCTAGCAATATTTAATTATTTTTACGAGTGCTTACTTTTCTTTACCAACCGCAACGTCATAGCCGTGTTTTTTTAGTAGTGCATGTTGCTTTGCCTTTTCCAGATCGTGGGCGACCATCTCGGCAATCATTTGATCAAGCGTAATCTCAGGAACCCAAACGAGTTTTTCTTTGGCTTTCGTGGGGTCTCCTAGGAGGGTCTCAACTTCGGTGGGTCGGTAGTAATGGGGATCGATTTGCACAATCACATCGCCCACTTTGAGTGCAGGTGCTTTATCCCCTTCAATGTTGGCCACAATGGCCTTCTCGCTTTCAGCTTTGCCTTCAAACTTCAAAGCAATTCCCAGCTCATTGGCACTCTTTTCAATGAGCTCACGAACCGTATATTGCACCCCCGTGACAATCACAAGATCTTCTGGCTTGTCTTGTTGGAGCATCAACCACTGCATACGCACATAGTCCTTGGCATGACCCCAATCGCGTAAGGCATCGATATTGCCCATGTAGAGGCACTTCTCTAAGCCTTGGGCGATATTGGCTAGTCCACGCGTGACCTTACGCGTGACAAAGGTTTCCCCCCTGCGCTTGGATTCATGGTTAAAGAGAATGCCATTGCACGCATACATACCATACGCTTCGCGGTAGTTCACCGTAATCCAATAGGCATAGAGTTTAGCGACTGCGTAGGGGCTTCTCGGATAGAACGGGGTCGTTTCTTTTTGGGGGATCTCTTGCACTAAGCCATAGAGCTCCGAAGTCGAGGCCTGGTAAAAGCGGGTTTTCTTTTCCAATCCTAAGATGCGAATGGCCTCCAACATCCGCAGTGCGCCAATCGCATCCACGTCCGCCGTGTACTCGGGCGATTCAAAGGAGACCGCCACATGGCTTTGCGCCCCTAGGTTGTAGATCTCATCGGGTTGGCACTCTTGAATAATGCGCACTAAATTGCTGGTGTCCGTCAAATCCCCATAGCGCAAGATCAAATGGCGATGATTCACGTGCGGGTCTTCGTAGAGGTGATCGATTCGCTCAGTGTTAAAGAGTGAAGCGCGGCGTTTAATACCATGCACCACATAGCCCTTTTCTAATAGAAATTCAGCAAGGTAGGAGCCATCTTGGCCAGTAATACCAGTAATTAAAGCTACTTTAGGTTGATTAGTGCTCATGGATTTAGTTTAGTTGATGATTAATCTAAAAGTCTATTTTCGCCCGTACGTATCTTCAAACCGCACAATATCATCTTCTCCTAGATAAGAGCCTGATTGCACCTCAATGATTTCCAAGGGTTCAGTCCCAGGGTTAGCTAATCGATGGGTTTGCCCTTGGGGGATGTACGTGCTTTGATTCTCGCGCAAAATCATCACTTGATCGCCGTTGGTGATTTCTGCGGTTCCCCTCACCACAATCCAGTGCTCAGCGCGGTGATTATGCATTTGCAAGGAAAGGCTGGCGCCGGGTTTCACTTGAATGCGTTTAACCTTAAAGCGCTCGCCCTCATCGACACTGTCATACCAACCCCAGGGCCGATTGACTTTGCGGTGCAGATTCTTCTCTTCGCGCCTCTCTTGCTCTAATCGATTGATAATGGCCTTGACTTCTTGACTATTGGCACGATCAGCGACCAATACAGCATCGGCGGTCTCTACAACAACAAGGTTATTCACGCCCACTGCGCCAATCAAACGATTACTTGAATAAACAAGGGAATTAGTGGTTTGCTCCAGGACAACATCCCCTCGCGTGACATTACCGTGCTCATCTTGACTGCCGACCTGCCAGACTGCATCCCATGCGCCTAAATCATTCCAACCGGCATCCAATGGAACCATTTGAATGGTAAAAGCGCTACCAGGGCATTTCTCAATCACCGCATAATCAATTGATTCACTCGGAATCGAATTAAAAAGTTCTTTATCGGGTCGGATAAAAAGAGCGTCACCACTGGCATCGCTAGTTTTAGCTTGCCATGCTTTGATGGTGGCCTCCAAAATATCGGGGCGAAACTCTTTTAAGGCGGCAAGCCAGACTCTCGCCTTGAGGATAAACATGCCGCCATTCCAATAGTAGCCACCCTCCTTTAAATATTGGGTAGCAGTCGCTAAATCGGGCTTTTCGACAAAACGCTTGACCAACATCGCGCCATCATTCGCTGGTTGCGCTTGAATATACCCATAGCCGGTCTCTGGGGCTATTGGCTTTATTCCCAAAATCGCAATCGCCCCTGATTGAGCGATTTGCATTGCCGACTGTATGACTTTTTCAAATGCGGATTGATCAGTAATTGTTTGATCAGCGGGCGTCACGAGCAAAACGGCATCATCGTGATTCTCCATCGCACATAAGGCTGCTAAGGTGAGTGCTGGTGCAGTGTTGCGCCCCGATGGCTCGAGTAGCAGGGTTGCCTGGGCATTCTTTAACTCGCACAGTTGATCCAATGCTAAAAAACGATGTTCTTCATTGGTCACAATGAATGCCCCACCAGAATCAGCGCCAGATCCGATCGCTATGCAAGCCCTAATAATAGCCTGCTGAAAAAGACTTTCCTGGCTATCGTCGCCAGAGAGAATTAAAAATTGCTTTGGAAAACCTGCGCGCGATAAAGGCCAAAGACGCGTCCCCGAACCGCCACATAAAATGACTGGTATGGTTGAAGAGGTTATAGTAGAAGTATTCACACAGTGCTGTATCTAAATAATATGCCTATTTTAAAGGACTAATTTGAGCAAAATTTGAAATTTGTTCAGCACAACATTTACCGCTTAAACTACCCTTAATAATAAATGTCCTATTCATCGCCGACTTTATGACTAAAAATGCCCTCATTATTGGCATTACCGGACAAGATGGTGCTTACCTAGCACAGCATCTTCTTACCAAAGGCTATGCAGTTACTGGATCATCGCGAGATGTCATGGCATCCTCATTTGCCAACTTAAATTCCCTTGGTATTCGCGAACATGTAAAGCTAATATCTGTCTCGATTAATGACTTTCGTAGCGTCTTTAATGCCATTCAAAGCTCTGATCCTGATGAAATCTACAACCTCGCCGGACAAACCTCAGTGGGGCTCTCGTTTGAACAGCCGGTCGAAGCCATTGAAAGTATTGCGATTGGCACGCTCAATATCCTGGAAGTCATTCGGGTATTAGGGAAGTCTGTGCGTTTTTACAATGCGGGCTCAAGCGAGTGCTTTGGTGATACTGGTACGGCACCTGCCAATGAGTCTTCACCCTTTGCGCCCCGTAGCCCCTATGCAGTCGCGAAATCAACAGCCAAGTGGCTCATTAACAGCTACCGCGAATCCTATGGCCTCTATGCCTGCACGGGAATCTTGTTTAACCACGAGTCACCCCTACGACCTGAGCGCTTTGTTACCCAAAAAATTGTGGTGGGTGCTAGCAAAATTAAAGCGGGGCTCATGCAAAAAATTCAGTTAGGTAATCTAGACATTTGCCGCGATTGGGGCTGGGCCCCGGAGTATGTGGAAGCGATGTGGCTCATGATGCAACAAAAGGAGCCTAGTGATTTTGTGATTGCCACAGGCCGTATGGAGTCCCTCACCTATTTTGTTGAAAAAGCATTTGCGTATTTTGGTTTGGATTGGCAAGCCCATGTGGAAATCAACCCCGCGTTTTTCCGACCCAATGAAATCCAACACAGCTTGGGTAACCCAGAGCGCGCCATCACTCTCCTAAACTGGGCAAAACCCACCGATGTGGATGGCGTAATTCAACGCATGTGTGCTGCCCAGTCACAAAAACTAGGGCTTTAATACCAATCAAAGTAAGTCGGGTTGCGATTCATTCCCTATCATTACTTGAGCCAATCAATCTTTGGCAGCTACTCACCACCTCGGCAACCGTCGGTGGTTGTTTCACATCACCGTGATTAGCGATTTGCTTGGACCAATAGCCTTCGGTTTTCCACTTGGGGGAGTCGCAATAAATCTCGACCGTGGGTTTACCCAAAACGGCGGCTACATGGGTTAAACCGGTGTCCACACCCACAACGAGTGCGGCATGGGCAATGAGCGAATAGGCCTCTTCAATCGAGATGGCTATTGGAACGATTGCTCCCGGAATGTAACTCGCGATGGTTTCGCTTACTTCCTTTTCGCTTACGTTGCCCCAAGGTAGCACTAATTGATAGCCAACTTTAGCCAATGATTTTCCCAAATCAATCCAGGACTCATTGGCCCAGCGCTTGG
>JACCDH010735641.1_pt1 | contig 11503 bp, 10 predicted proteins | sample 7442481 | NCBI WGS metagenome assembly JACCDH01 (sample SAMN15323433, study PRJNA562643) | freshwater metagenome | isolation source: river surface water | place: USA:Blue River Watershed | collected 2017-08-15 | reverse complement strand
GCTGGAACAGATTCCCGCGCACGCCAAGTTCGACAAGGAAGCCCGCGAGCAATTGCTGGACATCTTCCGCGACACGGCTGATTACTGGGGAGACCGGAAGATACCCTTCCGATGCTTCTATTCTTTTCTGTAGCCCGCTCTGCACAAAACAGCCAAGCAGGACGGGCGATTGAGGCACAAACCGAGGACGCCGCAGTGGCCGAATCGATCGAAGAAGGCGAAAAAATGCCCACCGACAAATTGGTGGACGTGTCGCCTTTGGCGCTGCGCATGAGCAGCCCATTCAACGCAGGTTATTGGCTCGCAGCCGCCTGATGTTCATGAAGGCCCTTTGAATGGGGCCTGAATGCAAAAAGCCCCGCAGTGCGGGGCTTTTTCATGGGGCCGGGTCTTTCAGCTCAAACCGCTTGAGCCAAGGCCACAAATTCGGCTACGGGCACTTCTTCAGCTCGGCGTTGCAGATCGAACTGCCCCGCAAAGCCTTTTTCATCCAGCCATTTGCCCAAGGTGTTGCGCAAAATCTTGCGGCGCTGGCTGAAAGCAACTTGCACCAGCGTCTCCAGTGTTTTGACGTTGACCTGCGGCGGCTCGGCCAAGGGCACCATGTGCACCACAGCGCTGTCCACGCGCGGCGGTGGGTCAAAGCTCTCAGGCAGCACGAACAGCACATTGGCCATGTCGTAGCGCCACTGCAGCATGACCGACAGGCGGCTGTAATCTGAAGTGGCGGGCTTGGCCACCATGCGGTCAATCACTTCCTTTTGCAGCATGAAGTGCTGGTCTTCGATCACGTCCACCTGCGCCAGCAGATGGAACAGGATGGGCGTCGAGATGTTGTAGGGCAGATTGCCGACGACCCGGATTTTGGACGTTGGGGTAGCCGATGTGGTTTTGGCCAGCATCTGCATTGCCAAGGCTTGGAAATCGACTTTCAGAACATCCGACTCCACCACCGACAGGTGCGGGTGTTCGCGCAAACGCACAGCCAGATCGCGGTCCAGCTCGATCACCGTCAAATGACCCAGACGTTCGACCAGGGGTTGTGTCAAGGCAGCCAGGCCTGGACCGATCTCCACCATGGGCTGACCCGCCTCTGGGTTGATCACGTCCACGATGGCATCGATGATGCCGCCGTCAGTCAGGAAGTGCTGGCCAAAGCGTTTGCGGGCAATGTGCTTCATTGCGGCGGCTCGCGCATCTCGACATAAGCCCTGCCACGGATGTCCTCGACCCAAGCGGCATAGGTCTCATCGAGTTTCTTTTCGCGCAAGGCATTGCGCGCCAGGGTGCGCTGTTCCTGCTCACTCATGGGGGCATTGCGGCGGTCGGTCACTTCGATCAGGTGCACGCCAAAACGGGACACCAGTGGCTCTGCGACCTGTCCTGGGCGCAGGCGGTTCATGACCTGCTCAAATTCGGGCACAAACATGCCCGGATTGGCCCAGCCCAAATCGCCGCCTTGCTGGGCGCTGCCGTCTTGTGACATCTCGCGAGCTAGGGCTGCGAAATCCGCCTTGCCGGAAACCACAGCTTTACGCACTTCGGTCAGCTTGGCCACGGCTTGGGCTTGCGACATTTGAGCCGAAGGCCGCAGCAAGATGTGGCGCGCCCGTGTTTGTGTGACCAACAATGTGTTGGCTTGGCGACGCTCCAGCACCTTAAGGATGTGAAAGCCTGCCGCAGAACGCACAGGTGCGGCGACCTCGCCCACATTCAGCTGACGCGTGGCTTCCAGAAACAAGTCGGGGTAGCGGTCTGCGGGGCGCAAGCCCATCTCACCACCATTGACGCCGCGGTCGGCCGTTTGAGAAAACGCCTTGGCCAAGTCGGCAAAGCTCTCGCCAGAGCGTGCGCGACGGGCCACGTCAGCAGCGCGCTCGCCCAAAGCCTTGGCGTCGGCCTCACTGCTGTTTTCGGGCACCGCGATCAGGATCATGCCCAAGTTCACTTGGGCGGGCACTTGCGCGGCCTGTGCCTTGAGCTGATCGCGGAGGAATTGCTCGACCTCCAGGTCACTGACCCGGACACGGCCCTCAATTTCGCGTTCGCGCAAACGGCTGAGCGTCAGCTGGGTGCGCAGTTGTTCGCGAAAACTGCTCAGGGCGATGCCGTCTTGTGCCAGGCGTTTGTGCATTTCTTCACGGGTCAACTGGTTGCTGGCCGCCACATTCAATTCGGCTTGGTCAATGGCTTCGTTGTCGATCTTGATGCCTGCCTCCCGGGCCTGCTGCATCTGTGCTTTTTCATTGATCAGCTGCTCCAGCGCCATGCGGTTGAGTTCGCTCACATCGGGCAGGCTGCCGCCCCGGCTTGCCGCGTCCTTGGCCAGGCGTTGACGCAGAACCTGCACATCCCGGTTGGTGATGGGCTCGGAATTCACCACGGCCACAATGAAATCGGCCTGACGGCTGCTCGGGCTGGGCTGGGTGGACTGGGCTTGAGCCGCCATGGGGATACTCAGCAGGCCGATGAGACCCCACATCGAGACCAGAAATGCGGAACGGGCAAGAGAGAACAATTTATTCATAGTGCTGGAACCGGCTGGGTGGAACCGCGCTTTCGCGCAGGTATTGGTAGCGTGGAATGTTGTCACTGAGACTCTTCAAGGGGCTCGCGCCCACACGAGCGAAACCAATGAATTCAAGTTGGAAAAGAATGCGGCTACTAGAAAAAGTAGTGCTGGTGTTGGGAATTTTGGTTTGCAAACGATCAAAAGCGATCCGACCCAGCCAGCAACCCGCATCGTATTCGAGGCCCACCAAGGTGTTGACGAGGCTGCGCTCCTTCAAGCTGTAGTTGAGTCGGCCCACGGTGTACCAGCGGTCGGGCCCAAGGCCTTGACCGGGAGTGCGTGTCCAAGCGCTTTCGGTTTGCTGGTCAATCTTGCCAATGAAATCACTCAACGGCCACTGCCAGCCCACATCCACAAACTCGGAGTTCGGCGTCACTTGGTTATTGGCACGATAAGCCATATTGAAGACACGGTAGGGGCTGTGTCTGTAGTTTCCCTGCAAAGTGGTTCGAACGATTTCATGCGTCTGATTATTGGCTTGCAAGGTCGCGTCGAACGACCAGCGGTCATCCCAGCGGATACCTGCGCCGAACAAAATGTCACTCAGGCCCGCGGAACTGGCAACTTGGCCCGGAAGCACCACCCTTTGATCAGAGAACCGCAGGCGCTGAGCCACGCCGACCCTGAGCATTTCAGCACCAGTACTACTATCGAAAAACCGGCTGTTCACACCCAGTGTCAGCGCATCATTGTCAACCAGTCGGTCATGACCTACATAGGTGTTTTCGCTGTAAATGGTTGAGAGATTGAAGTCGGTCGCACCACTGTCATAGACCGGCAGCATACTTTGATCTTTATAAGGCGTGCGTGAATAGAAAGCTTTCGGCTCGAGTGTCTGCAATACATTACGGCCAAACCAACGGGTTTCGCGTTCAAACACCAAGCCTGAGTCCAAACTGAAGGTAGGCAAGACCCGGTTGACAGCAAAGGCGCCGTTGTCCAGTGCGCGATCCATCTGGTAGCGGGTGGCGTGCAGTTGCACCTTGGGCGTGAGGAATCCCCAAGGTCGAATCCAGGGTCGGCTGACTTGAGCCTGCAAGAAGCTACGTTCACCGTTGCGGGGCAGCACCCCCGCGTTGACCAAGCTTGCCACGCGTGAAAAGTCAGACTCAAACCGTGTGGTTCTAGCCGCCAACGACCAATCCAGACCTTCGGGACTCCACTGCCCATAGTTCATGGCAATTTGCGGTGATATGTTGTAAGGTGAAGCCACGTCCATCAAGTTTTGCCAGCGCTGTACAAGTGCGCTCATGCTGAAGTTGCCACGTCCCCAAGACAACACGCCCGTGGAGGGCAGCGCCCTTTGTGTCAGCACCAAGCCGGAACGCGGGAAAGCACGCCAGTAGTTGTCATCGCTTACCCGGTTCAAGGTCAAGCCCAATCCAATCCGGCCCACACTGTCCAGCCCTGTGTCGATGCTGCCGCTGTGCTGGCTTGACAAGCCCCAACGCTTTTGATTGCGCAGCTTGTCAGAGGGCATGAGGTTCAGCCGGACTTGGCCACTGTAGTCCCGCTCCAGATAACGGAACTCCGTATCGGCCGCAATGCCGCGTTGGCTCATCACATGCGTGGTGACGGTGGCGTCACGGTTCGGTGCGATGTCAAAGTAATAGGGTTGCGCCACTTCGGCACCATTGACCGTGTCGATGCTGAACAAGGGCGGCAGCAGGCCCGATTTGCGCTCGTTCGTCAAAGGCAGGCTGATCGAGGGTGCCGCAAAAATCGGCACGTCCTGAAAGCGGAACTGCACGCCCTTGGCCTCGATGGTGGAGTCCTCTTCGTCGATGGTCAGCTGGGTGGCTTTCAACAACCAGGCGGGCAACCATTCCGGGCCGGGCGTGCGGCGGCACGAGGTGTAATTGGCCTGCCGCATGATGGTGCGGTTGTTGTCCACAAACTCCACTTCGGCAGACTGACCGTAACCACCGCTGCTGTGGAGTTCGAAATCCGGTTTTTCAAACGTCCCCTGAAAGCTGTCGACTTTCAGTTTGAGGCGCGGGCCTGTGAACACGCTGGTTTCGGTGCTGACCCGCACTTGACCTGCAGCGTCCACCACATCCTGGCTCTGGTCGTAATCCACACGGTCTGCGCTCAAGGCCAGGCCGGGGCGGCGGATGCTGGCTTGGCCTTGAACCACGAGGTCCATGTCTGGTCGGGCCGTCATCTGTTGGCCTTTGACAAACACCGCGCCCTCGGACTTCTGACGATCCGTGACCGTTTCTTCCAGCAAAGGACTGCTGCGCAGGGACAAGCCAGCAGGTTGGGCCTGTACGCATGGGGCGGCCAAGACCCACAGCAGCGCCGCCGCCAGCGCGCTGGGGGTCCAGGCGGTGGCCGGTGTCCGTGGCAAGGGGGGCGAGGCAGGCAGGATGGTCACAAATCGGGGAAAGTGATGAAAAAGTCAGTCTGTCGTGACTCATGAGAGGAGCTGGCAGGCTTTGTAGAATGAGATTATCCATGAGCCACCCCTCTTTATCTCCCATGCCCTCGCCTGCGTCTGTTTCTTTTGTCATGTGGACAGACCCTGTGCGCCAGGATCTGTTCAAGCAGTGGATGGCAGGCATCGCTGCCCCCCACAGCCTTTTGCCTGACACTTTGCGCGTTGCCTCGGCCGATGCCAGCTTCCGCCGTTACTTGCGGGTGGACACGGGCCAAGGCGACAGCCGCATCGTCATGGACGCACCGCCCGACAAGGAAAACTCCGAACCCTTTGTGCGCATCGCTGCTTTGATGAAGGAAGCCGGGTTGCGTGCGCCCGAGGTGCTGGACTGGCAGCAAGCCCATGGCTTCATGCTGCTGACCGATTTGGGCGACGCCACCATAATGTCAGCCATTGACGCCGAACGCCCGCAGGCCAACCACGGCCTCTATATGCAGGCCGTCGATACCCTGGTGCAGTGGCAGCGGGCCTCGCGCCCGGGCGTGTTGCCGCCTTATGACCAGGCTTTGCTCCAGCGGGAGCTGAGCCTGTTCCCCGACTGGTATCTGGGCCAACACAAAAAAGTGCAGCTGCAAGGCCAGGACAAAGAGACCCTGGACAAGGCGCTGGCCCTGATCGTGCAACGCAACCTGGCTGCGCCCAGCGTGTATGTGCACCGCGACTTCATGCCGCGCAACCTGATGATGCCCTTTCAGAGCGAACAGTTGGGTGTGCTGGACTTCCAGGACGCGGTATACGGCCCCGTCACCTACGACATCGCCAGCCTGATGCGTGACGCGTTTTTGACCTGGGACGAAGACTTCGTGCTCGACATCACCATCCGCTATTGGGAAAAAGCCCGCAAAGCCGGACTGATGGACTTTGAAGACTGGCACAGCGACTTTGGTGCGTTTTACCGTGCGGTGGAGTGGATGGGCCTGCAGCGCCACCTCAAGGTGGCGGGCATTTTTGCGCGGCTGACCCTGCGCGACGGCAAGCCCAAATACCTGGCCGATGCGCCGCGCTTCATCCACTACATCCGCAAGGCCTGCGACCGCTACCGCGAGCTGGGTCCCTTGCTCAAGGTCATCGACGAGATCGAAGGCACCACGCCCCAAGTCGGCTTCGCCTACGGCCGGATGTAACCCCCCATGCCCCGCTTTCACTGCCCCGCGCCCCTGAACACCGGGCTGACCCTCAGCCTGCCTGCAGGCGCTGCCCGCCATGTGCAGGTGCTGCGCCTTCAGCCCGGCGATGTGATCACCTTGTTCAACGGCGAGGGCGGCGAGTTTGACGCCACAGTCACCCGCATGGGCCGCAGCGATGTCGAGGTCGAGGTCGGCGCGCACCACCTGGTGGAGCGTGAAGCGACACGCGCCGTGCATTTGCTGGCAGGCATCACCGCCAACGAGCGCATGGACTGGCTCGTGGAAAAAGCCACCGAGCTGGGTGTGACCAGCATCACCCCATTAGTGGCCGAGCGCAGCGTGCTCAAACTCAAAGGTGAGCGCGCCGACAAAAAACTGGCGCACTGGCAAGGCGTGGCCGTGGCGGCGGCTGAGCAGTGCGGACGCAACCGCGTGCCCACCATCTACCCGGCCGTGACCCTGAACGAATGGCTCAAAAAAGCCCCGCCGGGCGCACGCTGGGTGCTGTCCTTGTCTGAGAGCACGCGCCCCTTGGCGGAGTTGGCGAGCAGTGGAGCGGGGGGTACGCCGGTCACCGTGCTCAGTGGCCCCGAGGGTGGTCTGAGCCCAAGCGAAGAAGCCGCCGCACTGGCCGCTGGCTTTGAACCCGTGACACTCGGGCCGCGTGTGCTGCGCGCCGAGACCGCGCCCCTGGCGGTGTTGGCCATTTGCGCATGAGCACCAACCGCATCACGCTGCGCTTTGCATGACGCCAATTTATAAGCAACAGGCGATACACTGCTTGGCATGAATGCCAACCTCCTTCTCCTCACGCTCTGCCAGGGCCTGTTCCTGACCAACAACGTCACCTTCATTGCCATCAACGGCCTGGTGGGCCTGAGCATCGCGCCGTTGGGCTGGATGGCGACTTTACCCGTCATGGGCTACGTGGTGGGCGGTGCCGTGTCGACCGGGCTGGTGGCCAAGAGCCAGTCACGCTGGGGGCGCAAGGTGTCTTTTCAGTTGGGCTTGGGCGTGGCCTTGTTTTCGGCCCTGCTGGCCGCTTATGCCGCCTGGAGCCATAACTTCTGGCTGCTGGTCGCGGCCACAGTGATCGCGGGTTATTACAGTGCCAACGGCCAGCTGTACCGCTTTGCAGCGGCCGAGCTGGCCGCCGACAGCTTCCGAGAAAAAGCGGTCTCGCTGGTGCTGGCGGGCGGCCTGATCGGTGCCATCGTGGGCCCCAATCTGGCTTCGCGCACACGCACCCTGCATGAAACCCCGTTTCTGGGGGCCTACATGGCCCTGGGGGTCGTGGCGGTGCTGGCCATGGTGTGCATGAGCTTCATCCGGTTTCCGGCGGTGCCCGTCAAAAAGCCGGGGGACAGCGCAGGCCGCCCTTTGGGCGCGATCATGCGCCAGCCGGTGTTCATCGTGGCAGCGGCTGCCGCAGCCCTGAGTTATGGCGTGATGAACCTGCTCATGGCTGCCACACCGCTGGCCATGCAGGTGTGCGGCTTCAGCTTTGACGATGCAGCGCTGGTGCTGGAGTGGCATGTCATCGGCATGTTCGCGCCCGGTTTCTTCACGGGGCACCTGATCAAGAAATTTGGCACCTTGCAAATCATGGCCGTGGGCGTGGTGATCAACTTCGCCTGCATCGCCATTGCCTTGTCGGGAGTCGAATTGCACCAGTTTTTGATCGCGCTGTTCTTGTTGGGTCTGGGCTGGAACTTCCTGTTCACCGGCAGCACCACGCTGGCCATGAAAGCCTGGACCCCCGCTGAAAAAGACCGGGGTCAAGCCGCCATCAACTTCTTTGTGTTTGCCACCATGGCCATCACGTCCTTCGCTTCGGGCGCTTTGGTCACCACCCAGGGCTGGGTGTGGCTGAACATCGGCTCCTTGCTGCCCGTAGCCCTGACGGGCTTGGCACTGGTGTGGATGGTGATCAAGCAGAAAAGCGCGACAACAGCCAGCGCTTGAGCGCGGTGAACACTTGCGCGCGGTAGAGGTCATTGAAGATCTCGTGGTACATGGCCTCAAAGCACTGGGCCTGCACCAAATCAGCGGGTGCTGCTTGCGCAAAGTCGGCGCTGGCCTGCGCGTTGACCAGTCGATCTTGCCCTGCATACAGCAGCAAAGTGGGCACCTGCCACTGCGCGGCGTCTTCCAGCGTTTGTGTGCCCTGCGTCAGAATCCAGGCCGCCAGACCCGCAGAAATGCGGCGATGCACCAAAGGATCGGCTTTGTAGGCTTTCACCACATCGGGATCGCGCGACACGAACTCGGTTTTCAGCCCGTTGTCCACCCGCAAATGCGGCACCACCCGAGGCAGGCTGGCCAGCAGCAGTTTCTGGAAAAAGTTGGGAAACGCGCCCAGCGCCGGAGACGACAAGACCGCCGCATCCACCGGGCGCCGTTGTTCGGCCAGCGTACGCGCCACCACCAAGCCCCCCATGCTGTGGCCCAGCAAGATGAGTGGTGCATCAGCCAAAGCCGGGCGTTGCCGCGTGTCGTCGATCACCCGGCACAAATCGGCCTGCAAACTGCCGGGGTGCAGCATATCGCCACGTGCCCCTTCGGATTGACCGTGGCCTTGCTGGTCGTAGGCGCGCACCGCAAAACCCCATTGGTGCAAATGCGCCGCCACTTCGCCATAGCGCCCGGCATGTTCGCCCAAGCCATGAACCAGGAGCACCGTACCCAAGGGTCGGGTGGTGGGCATAGCCCAGTCGTACACCGCCAATTGCCCGGTTTCCCCGGGCAAAGCGCTCATGCCAGGGCGTGGCAACGACAGGCGAGACGTGACACTCATCAAGGCATCCGCGCCATGACTTCGGCCACGGCCGCTGTGAGCTTCTTGGCGTAGGGCACATGCAAGAACTCGTTGGGTCCATGTGCATTGCTCTTGGGGCCCAGCACGCCGCAGACCATCATTTGCGCTTTGGGGAATCCCGCGCTCAGCATGTTCATGAGTGGGATGGTGCCGCCCTGCCCGATGTAGCCCACAGGGGCCCCAAAGTGCGCCTGGCTGGAACTGTTCAGCGCTTGCTCAAACCAGGGCAAGGTGTCGGGCGCGTTCCAGCCGGTGGCGCCACCACCCGATTCAAACGTCACCTTGGCTTGGTACGGCGCGTTGTCTTCCAGCAAAGCTTTCATGTCGGCCACGGCTTGTGCAGCGTCCACCAAAGGGGGCAAGCGCAGGCTGAGTTTGAAAGCGGTGTAAGGCCGCAATACATTGCCCGCATCCTTGAGCGCCGGGAAACCCTCTGCCCCGGTCACACTGAGTGTGGGTGTCCAGGTGCGGTTGAGCAGTGCCTGCACCGGGTCGGTGGTCGTGGGCAAGGCAAAGGTGGTCGAGCCGCCACAGTCGTAGTGCGCCCAAGGAAAGCGCTTGTACACCTCGTCACCCAAAATGGCTGCCGTGGCTTTGGCTTGGGCCAGGCGCTCCGCAGGCACTTCGCAATGAAAATTCGCTGGCAGCAAGCGGCCGGTGGCACTGTCTTCCAGGCGGTCGAGCACCTGCCGCATGATGCGAAAGCTTGACGGTACCAGGCCTGAGGCATCGCCCGAGTGAATGCCCTCGGTCAGGATTTGCACCTTCAGCGTGCCGCTGGCCATGCCGCGCAGACTCGTGGTCAGCCACAGCTGGTCGTAGTTGCCCGCACCGCTGTCTAGGCAGATCACCAAGCCCACATCACCCAAGCGTGCGCGCAGCGCATCCAAATAGGGCAGCAGGTCGTAGGAACCGGATTCCTCACAAGTCTCGATCAAGCCGACGATGCGCGGGTGCGGTGTGTTCTGGCTTTTGAGCGCCTGCACGGCGGCGATGCTGGCGTACACCGCATAACCGTCATCGGCACCGCCCCGGCCATACAGCTTGCCTTCTTCGTACACCGGGGTCCAGGGCCCCAGATCGTTGCGCCAGCCGTTGAACTCCGGCTGCTTGTCAAGGTGGCCGTACATCAACACCGTTTGGCCCGAGCCCTCGCTGGCTGCACGGGTGGCCGCAACTTCAAAGAACATGACCGGCGTGCGGCCCGGCAGGCGGATGATTTCGAGCTGCAGCCCTTCGACTTTTTGCGCTTCGACCCACTGCGCAGCGTTGCGCAGCACGGTCTCGATGTGGCCGTGGGCGGCCCAGTCGCCGTCAAACGAAGGGGACTTGGCCGGGATTTCGATGTACTTTTTCAGCTCGGGCACGATGGTGCTGTCCCAGGCTTGGGTCACTTCGTTCAGCGCTCGGGCGCTGTCCAGTGTGCCAGCGGGCATTTCGCGGTGCAGGGGGGCGTTCATCGGTCAGAGCTCCTGAAGTCGTCATCAAAGAAAATACTGTAGCGCGTTTGGGCAAGCCTCGCCATGCCACCCGTTCGCTGGGGTGACACAGGCACGCTCTGCATGTCCGGAAGGGCGGCACAATGGACGTTTTGCAATTGGCACGGAGGGGTTGATTGAACCCGATTGAGCTTGAACCGCCTGCACCGATGCGCCCCCCCCGCGTTGGCGCACTGGTGCTGGCCGCAGGTGCGGGAAGCCGCATGGGGCATCGCCCCAAATGCCTGTTGCAGCTCGATGGCGTGAGCCTTTTGGAGCGGCAATTGCAGGCCCTGTCGCTTGCCAATGTGACGCCCTTGTGGGTGGTGTTGGGCCACCATGCTGCGCGCATTCAGCAAGACGCAGCCTTGACGCGCTGGGCCGCGCAGGTGGTCATCAACCCCGCACCGCAGAACGGCCATGTGGGCTCTTTGCGGACAGGTTTACAGGCGCTGCCATCCGATCTCGACGCGGTGCTCGTGGCCTTGGCCGACCAACCCTTGGTGAATGTGCAGTCCATTCAAAGCTTGTTGCAAGCCTTTTCTCAGCGGCCTGCGGGCACACAGCTGGTGCGACCGTTTGTGCAAGGTTTGCCTGGCAACCCCGTGGTTTTTTCGGCACGTGTGGCGTCAGAAATTTTGGCGGGCGATGGGCAGATGGGCGTCAAGCAATGGCAGCAACTGCACCCCGAAGAAGTTCACCGCTGGGAAACACCGCACAAGCCATACCGTCTGGACGTGGACCATGAAGACGACTGCCGTCTCCTGGAAATTTTGACGGGACACACTTTGACTTGGCCGTCAGACCTGCGCCAGGCACGATCCGCGTGAAAGACCAGCCGACGCACACCATCGGCATTGACGTGATTCGCAGGGCTCTCGAATGGCAAGGCCGCGGTCACCGTCGTGAGCAGCTGGGAATCAGCGCCAGACCACATCCGCCATGAGCTTGAGCGAAACGGCCAACAGGCCGATTTGCACCCCTTTGAAAAACCAGTCATCGGCAATTTTCCGCGTCAGGTAAGCGCCCAACACCGTGCCAAGCAGGGCAAAAGGGATCAGCACCAAG
>JACCDH010979666.1_pt1 | contig 11508 bp, 9 predicted proteins | sample 7442481 | NCBI WGS metagenome assembly JACCDH01 (sample SAMN15323433, study PRJNA562643) | freshwater metagenome | isolation source: river surface water | place: USA:Blue River Watershed | collected 2017-08-15 | reverse complement strand
GTTTCATCGTAGGACTCCGTGGCTATTGGTCGGTTTGGGGAAACTAGACTACACAGTATAAATGATAATAATTCGCATTTGAGTTGTCAACGTAGATAGTCGGAACGCCCTTTGGTTTATAGGGATTTGCCGTGTGGATTACGGCAACTTGTCGATCAGGAAGCGTGCCGAACGCTCCGACATCACCAGCACCAGCTTCAGCCGGGCGCGCGTCATGCCGACGAAGAGCTTGCGGAAGCTCTTGTCGTCCAGGGTGTCGAAGTCAATCTCGGTGAAGATCACCGCGGGCGCCGACTGGCCCTTGAAGCGGTAGACCGATTCGGCCAGCAACTCGCCGTCACGGAAAACCGGATTGCCGAACAGGTCGTAGCTGCCGTCGAAGGACTTCAGCGTATGCTGGCCCAGCGCGTCGAGCTGCAGCAGCGAGGATTGTTCGCGGCCGCGGAAGCTGACGATGGCCATGTCATTGCGCGTAAAGCCGGCGCCGAGGCATTTCTTGATGCCGTTGCGGGTCTGCGCGTGCATCTGCGCGGCGTCGCCGTCGGGCCAGGTCAGCACGTCAATGCCGGCACCGGCAAACGGGCTCGCTGCACCGATGCGCGTGCCGCCCGGTGCCAGTGCCAGCAGCAGGTCCACGACTTGGCGCGGGCTGCGGAAATTGGTATCGGCATGCAGCGTGACCCAGCCCGGCAGTGGCACGGGTTCGCGGCCATACAGGTTCTGCATCGAGTCTTCGAGCCAGATCGCGCGGCCATCGTGCCGAAGCAGCCGCAGCAGCGCATCGCGCCACGCGGCCGAGAAGTCCTGGCCCTCGTCGACGATCAGTACGTCGTACTGCCAGCCTTGTGGCAGCGGTGCCTCGGCTAGCCGCTGCTCGAGTGCCTGCCAGACACCCGCATCGCGATAGTCGGGCATCAGGCCGGTCTCGCGCGCAAACGTGTCGCACAGCTGGTGGAAGCTTGCGACGCACCCGCCCTCGGGCAGTAGTTTGCGTACATGGTCGGCCAGCGGGCGGTTGTAGCAGACATACAGCGGATGCTTGCCGGCCGCCAGCGCGGCATGGAATTCGGCGAGCGCCAGTTGCGTCTTGCCGCTGCCGGCCGTGCCAGCGATGCGCAGCCGGAATGGATGGAAGTCCAGTTGCCGCGCCCAGGTCGCGAGCCCGCCCGACAGGCGGGTGACGAGCGCGCTGGCTTGCCCGATCATGGCGCTCGGGTCGGGCACCAGTTGCAGCACGTTGTTCAGGAAGCGCAGCACGCGCTCGCGCTGCGCCTGATGTTCGCCTTCCTCCGATGCAGGCAGCACCTGACGGATGATGGTTGCGAGCTGTTCGCGTCGTGTCGCATCGACGATGCGCTGCGGGTCGATGCCGGCGGCCTCTACGCGCCTGACCTGATAGTCGGGGCAGTACAGCAGGTAATCGATATTGAGCGAGCTGCCGTCCTGCCCGTAGCGCTGGCGCAATGCGGTGAGGGTGCGCAGGATCTGGTTCTTCACCAGCTTGGGCTTGTCCTGACCGGCATAGCGCTTGGCGAGGCCTTCGTCGGTCTCGGTCAGGAAGCCCGACTTCTGCTCGATCAGCAGCAGGCGTCCATCGGGCGCGACCACGATGAAATCGATCTCGCCGTACGCGGAGAAGCCGCGCTCGACATTCGTCCAGTGCACGCCGTGGAAGATGGTGTAACTGTCCGGCAGTGCAGCATCCAGCATCGCAAGGGTCTCGATCTCTCGCTGGGCCGCGCCGGTGACGGCCATTTCACGCCAGCCTTGGGGATGGATATGCGCCATGGGGTGAGTGGGGTTGAGCCAGACGGCATTGTAGCCAGTGCGGCCTTGTTGCGATGCGAAACGCACGGCCCGGTGTCAACAGGCCTGCGCTTGATACAGGTATAACGCACTGCAGCGTGCGTTGATCATCTAACGATGTTTAGAATCGAACCGTCATCCACAGAGAGTCGGAGGTTCATGATGGACCGTACCAAGCTGCTGTGCTGCATGAAGGCCGCACCCGGGGCGCTGATGGTTGCGCTGGCCTTGTCCCTGTCCCTGCCGGGATCGATGGCCACTGCCCATGAACTGAGTGTGCAGGAATGCCGCGAGGGTGCCGACTACATCCGCAATGCCGCGCTCTCGCGGGAGCACGGGATGAGCGAGTCGGCGTTCATGGATATTTTCGACAACGATCTCGCGATGATCCAGTCGATACCGAAGGAATTGCGCTGGTTCGTGCAGGATGACGAGGATGCGGACTTCCTGCGTGCTGCATTGAACCAGGTGTTCCGGCAGCCGAAGGCGCCGGCCGAGCATGCGATGGATTTTGCGCATGCATGTGTGGTGCGGGCGAGGCAGTGGGATACGAAGGGCGCGCAGGATATCTGACCGAGACCCGCAAATAAAAAAGCCCGCCGATGTTCTGGCGGGCTTTTGACCAGTGGGGAGACAGGTCAGAAAGCGTAGTTGGCTTTGATGCCGACGATGTAGTTGCGGCCGGGGGCGGGTTCGAAGAAGCGTGAACCCGCGTCATTGACTCTGACCGAACCGATAATGGACTTGTCGAACAGGTTTTCGATGCGTGCGTATTCAGTAATTCGCCACTTGCCGCTGACCTGTTGCAGGCTGGCGCGCAGGTTAACGACGGTGTACGCCGGAGCCGTATCGGTGTTGGTGTCGTTGACGTAAACCTTGCTGTTATAGCGCGCTTCAAGAGCCGAGCTGAAGCCTATCGGCTGGTGTCGCCACGCGATCTCACCATAAACTTGCTGGCGATAAGTGCCCGGAATGAAGTTGCCCTTGTTGACTGTGGTTGTGGTCGTACCACTGCTATTGGTAACCGGGTAAGAGTACGCCTGATCATATGTCGCATTCAGGTAGGTGTATGCGAAGAAAGCGGACAGGTCGTTGGTGAAACGATGTTCCAATGACAGCTCCGCGCCGGTACGCTTGGTTTTGCTTGCGTTGCCGTACTTGGTGTAGTCGGCCTGCTGCGCGATAACAATCTCATTGTCGGTAGAGATGTCGAAGGCGGCTGCATTGATGCGGAGATTGTCAGATGCCATCCACTTCGTACCCAGTTCGATATTGGTGCTGGTGCTGGGTTTCAGGTCACGGTTCGTACCAGTGGCGCTGGTGGCGGATCCGTAGGTGCTTTCGATCAGCGTGGGTGTTTCAAAGCCCTTGCCAAGGTTTGCATAGACATTCAAGGTGGGCATGGCCTTGAACACGATGCCCGCGACCGGCGCAATCTCGTTGTAGCTCATGCTGCCGTTATTCGAAGCCAGGCGATCCTTGATGCTCATGCGCACACTGGAGTTGCGTACACCGGCATGGAGGTCCCAACGTTCAGCCATCGAGTAAATGCCCTGGACGTATTGGTCGACGTTATAGGCTTTCTGGGTTTCGGTTCGGTTCGTCGCTGTTGTGGCGTACGTGCCGGTGGCGGCGGTGTACGTCATGTTGAAATCTTTGCGCAAATCTTCCATGTAGCCAGCAGTCGCGCCATAGGTCAGCACATAGGGCTTTCCATCCAGTTGGCCGCGGTTAGTGCCTTGGATGTCGATACCATAGAAGTCGCGATTGATCTTGCTCAGGCGGCCGGTGTTCGTTCCGCCGGTGGTGGCAGCTAGATAACCATCGCTATAGCGTTGGCCGGCGTAGGTGACGATGTTCAGCTTGTTGCTTCCATCAATTGTCTTCTCGAAGTTGAAGCCAATCTGAGTGTTCCCTTTCTCGCTGTGTGAATTGAAAGCGATTGCTCGAGATTGGGATCCTGCCGGGTTGTAGAACGAGTTGACGGTCAGCGCGCCCGGTGTGAACGAGTTACCAGTACGCAGCAAGCCTCCCGGTTCTTGCGCGTCATGCTGGAACCAGTTGATGATCGTCGTCAGCTTGCTGTCCTCCGAGATTTGCAAACCGAGACGGGCCGTAGCCTGCTGCTTCTCCCACGCGCTTTGCACGCGATACCCATTGGAAGCAGAATCCGAGGCCGAGATCAGGTAGTTCACGTTACCCTGAGTGCCTGCTGCCTGAATGGATGAGCGACGGGTGGCAAAGCTGCCGGAGTAGTAATCGGCACTGATTTCCGGCGAAGCGGGCGGAGTATCCGTGAACAGCTGGATCACGCCGCCGGACGAGTTGCCATACAGCGCGGAGAAGGGGCCACGCATTACTTCAATGCCTGCGATGGAGCCGAGGTCGACGCTACCCGGGTTGCCAATGCCGTCCGGCATGCTCAGCGGGATGCCATCTACGTACAGACGCACGCCACGCACACCAAAGCTCGAACGCGCACCAAAGCCACGGGAGGAAATCTGCAGGTCACTGGAATTCTGGTTGCGGTACTGCGCGGTTACGCCCGGAACGCGAACCAGCGCTTCTGCAAGGCTCACGCGCGGCTGGCCGTCTTGAATATCTTTCTTTTCCACCTTGTCGATCGACATCGGCAGATCAAAGCTGTCCTGCTCAGTACGGGTTGCGGTTACCACGACCGGCGACAGGATTTTCGTGGAATCCTGGGTCTCTTGCGCCATTGCCAGGCCGGCGCCGAAGCAGCTGGCGATCATCACGGCCAGGGTGGTCTTTTTGGTTTTCATCATCTTGGGGGGGGGCGGGTGTTACACGGTTTGAAAGTCAGCGAGGTTACGGGAACTAGTTGCTGTGGCGAATAATGAAATTCATTAAATTGCTTTCTCATTAGCAAAATTCATCTGTCGATTGATTAAAACTATCGGCTATGCGTTGCAGAAATTGCCTTTATGGCAACAAAATGGACAAAAAAAGACGACCCGAAGGTCGTCTTTCAAAATTCTGTCTGTCGCAGCCAACCTAGGGGGCTGGTCGGCTGCTGCGCTGACGAATTAGCGGTTTGCGATGTACATCGTGATTTCGAAACCGAAACGCAGGTCAGTCGCTGCCGGGGTGGTCCATGCCATGATGATCTCCTGAATTAAAGTTAGTCATGCAGTTGCCGCTCGGGAATCCGTTCGGCGCAATGAATCTTCCTCCAACCGCCAATTACCCGCATCGGCTGTTCGCGTAATTGGGGCTAAGTAAATTCATGAACCAAACCCCTGTGCGCATCAGGGTGGCTCATGCGGCGCTGCGCCATGTTGCGCTGCTGCTATGATGCCGCTGCCCGCACCCCAGCCGGATCGATGCATCTCCCCAGCCCCAAGACCATGACCCAGAGCTCTGCTGTCCCGCCTCCGTATCGAGCGAACGATACGCACAACGACGCCCGTCGTCCCGGCGGCTTGAGCCTGCGCCTCAAGATCAATCTCGTGTTCTCGGTGATCACAATCATCGTATTCGCTATCCTGATTGCCGTCGAGATCACCGCCACCCGCAACGGTGTGCGCGAAGAGATGGAAGCCTCCGGGCGCATCGCCGCGCAGCTGCTGGGCCGGATCGGGAATTTCTACTCCAGTGAAGACTTGCCGGAGCTGGTGCATTTCCTGCGCTCGACCGGTCGCGTACGCGCCAATGACATTGAACTGATCGACAAGGCCGGTACGCTGCTGTACCAGTCGCCGGCATCGACCTACAAGGCGGGCCGCTTTGCGCCCGCCTGGTACGCGGCCCTGGTCGCGCCGCCGCAGGTGCAGCGCATCGTGGAGCTGGAAGATGCGCGGCTGGTGATCTCCACCAACTCGACACGTGCAATCCTCGATGGCTGGGACAACCTGCGCGATATTCTGCTCACACAGCTGACCGTGTTCGTGCTGGCTGACCTGCTGATCTTCTGGCTGGTCGGGCGCTGGCTGGCGCCGCTGGAAAAGATCGAGCGCGGCCTGCGCGAGATCGAGCAGGGCAGTCATGAGGTACGGCTGCCGCCGCTGCCGGGCAAGGAAGCCGACGAGATGGGGCGCGCCTTCAACCGCATGGCACAGGCGGTCGAGGACAGCATTCTCGCCCGCCAGGCCAGTGCCGAGGCGCAGGCGCGGCTGGGGGCGCAGCGCGAGTTCACCAAACTGCTGCATGCACGCATCGAGGAAGAGCGCGCCGCGCTGGCGCGTGAACTGCACGACGAGTTGGGGCAGTCGCTGACTGCGATCCGCAGCATTGCCAAGTCGATGATGCAGCATCCGGATGTGGCCGGCGGACCGCTGGAGCGCCATGCGCAAATGCTGTTCGACACCGCCGGCATGACCTCGGATGCGATGCACCGGATGATCCCGCGCCTGCGCCCGATCAAGCTGGAAGGCATGGGGCTGGTGGATGCGGTGCGCGATTTGCTGACCGATACCCAATCCAAGAATCCCGAGATCCGCTTCGAGCTGGTGGTGGCCGACACGCTGCCGCCGCTCGACGATGCGCTGGAGCTGACGGCTTACCGCATCGTGCAGGAAGCGGTGACGAATGTGGTCCGCCACGCCGGCGCCAGCCACGCGCAAGTCAGCATTGCGATGCAAGGCGATACGCTGACGCTCGCGATCGCAGATAATGGCATCGGCGCCGCCACGCTGGTGCGTGAAGGGCATTACGGAGTGCGCGGCATGCAGGAGCGTGCCGAATCGCATGGCGGCAATGTCGATTTTCATCCGGGCGCAGAGGGCGGTCTTGAAGTGAAGGTCACGCTGCCCATCCCGGGCAGCCCAGATGAGGCAGGCAAGCTGGAAGGCAGCAAGGCATGAAAAAGAACATCAATGTGATGCTGGTCGATGACCATGCGGTGGTCCGCTTCGGATTCCGCATGCTGCTCGAAGCGACCGAAGACATCCGCGTCGTGGCCGAGGCCGAGTCGGCAGAGACGGCTTACCAGCAGATACCCACGGCCAAGCCGGATGTGATCGTGATGGACATTTCGCTGGGCGGCACCATGGGCGTCGAAGCCACGCGCCGCATCGTCGCGCGCGACAAGATGGCACGCGTGCTCGGCCTGTCCTCGCATGAAGACCCCAGCTATGTGCGCTACATGCTGAAGGCGGGCGCGCTGGGCTACCTGTCCAAGCGCAGCGCGCCGGATGAACTGATCCACGCGATCCGGCAAGTCAACGAAGGCCGGATGTACATCGACAGCCACCTGTCGCAGCGCATGGCGCTGGAGGAGTTCAACGGCGAGAAAAGCCCGATCGAAGTGCTGTCCGAGCGCGAGTTCGGCGTCTTCATCCAGCTGGCCAAGGGCTCGTCGGTGAACCAGATTGCGGAAATGCTCAACATCTCGCCGCGCACCGTCGGTACCCACCTCTACAACGTGAAGCAGAAGCTGGGCGTTGCCAACCAGACTGAACTGGCCCTGATTGCGGTGCGGCACGGGCTGATCGAGCCCTGATCATCTGCTCCCCGATCGTTGCTCAACAACGGCCTCATAGCGCCGGCGCGCACGGCTGAACCTGCGCGTGTGCGTCTCGGGCTGTCGGTGGCCGCCGCCCGGCTTGTACCGTTGTCACTGGGGAACTTAACAAAGTTTCCGTAGTCCAATTCCATGCGACAACTTTGTTGACTTTTGTAATGCATCAAGTCACAGCGCTTTTCCGCGGGTAAATTCTGTTTGTCGTTGTTCGATCACCATCAAGAGGACATCATGCGCAAACAGGTTTTGTATTCGGTTGTATGCCTGTCGCTGCTGGCAGCTGCCGCCGTCGCCCGGGCCGACCCGAATGTCAGTTGGGGCGTGACGATTTCATCGGGCTTGCCGCCGCCCCCCGTCGTTCGCTATGAACCGGTGCCGCCGCCGCGCGCGGCCCATATCTGGCTGCAGGGTTACTGGGGCTGGAACGGGAATGCGCATGTCTGGGTGCCGGGCCACTGGGAGCGCCAGCGTCCGGGCTATGTATATGCGCAGCCGCAGTGGATAGAAGGCCCGCGCGGCTGGGAATTCCGTCCCGGCGGCTGGCGCGGCGGTCCGGGTGGCCCCGGCCACTGCCCGCCCGGCCAGCGCAAGAAGGGCAACTGCTGATCGCCGGCAGCAAGCCGTCTGGCCGCCCGGACGACCGGACGGCTTGTTCTTAGCACGGTCGGGCAGCTCGGTGGTGGGCGCTGTGGTCGATCACCATGCCTCCCGGCCGCAGGCAGCCCAGGTGCTGCAAACCGGCCAGCGCCATCGGCCGGCCGAGGAAATAGCCTTGCGCCTTGTCGACCCCAAGCTCGATCAGCGCAGCCGCTTCGGCTGCCGTCTCGACGCCTTCGGCCACCAGCTTGCTGCCGGTATCGGCCGAGAAGTGAATCAGCGCCGCTGCCAGTGCGCGGCGCGCGGGATCGACATCGATGTCGCGCGTCAGGCTCATGTCGAGCTTGATGCGGTCAGGCTCGAGGTTCAGGATGTGGCGGAAGCTCGCATAGCCAGCGCCCGCATCATCGACCGCCAGTTGCAGCCCGCGATCGCGGTAGGGCTTGAGCCGCTGCGCGATTTCTTCATATTTTTCGACGGCTGCGTGCTCGGTGATCTCCAGTACCAGGTGCTCGACGCTGGGCAGTGTTGACAGCAGGACTTCGAAGCTGGGATCGAGGATGGTCTCTGGCGACGCGTTGATCGACAAGTCCAGTCCGTCACACAAGTTCGGCATCACTGTCATCGCCAGCTGTATTGCCTTCAGTTCCAGTTCTATGCCCAGGCCGACCGAGTGCGCCTCGTTGAACCACAAGTCGGGGCTGCGCGCCGGCGTTGCCGTGAAGCGCGCCAGCGATTCGAAGCCGGCGATCGCCGCGCGGTTCAGGTCGAAGATGGGCTGGTAGACGATGTTGATCGCATCGCTGTTGAGCACCTTGCGCACGCGCTCCAGGCCGGCCCGGCGATGGACGATGCTGTGGCGCTCGCGGTCGATCATTTTCCCGGCCAGTTCGGCGAACACCCGCATCAGCGACAGGTCGCGCAAATTCAGGCTGGTGTCGGCACTGCGGCTGAAGCAGCAGAAGGTGCCGTACACCGAGCCATCTGACAAATGAATGGGCACGCTCAGGTGCGCGCCGACCGGTATCGCAAACGTGGCCGGCAGTTCGGCGGCGACCTGGTTGTTTTGCGCGTCATTGATCAGCTCCGGCAGTCGACCGTCGACCACGCGCTGGCAATAGGATTCCTCCAGCGGGCCGCCTTCGCCGACATGCACCGGGCTCTTGGTCCACGATGAATCGACGTAGCGGAAGATGCGCTGGTCGTTGACGAACTCGGAGACGAAGGCCACTTCCATCTTCAGGTGCTGGCGTATCGCATGCAGGATGTCGGGCACCGAATTGCCGGAGACTTGTCCAAGTGTCACCGAACGATCTTCGAAGACGCGGCCGAGTTCGTGATTCCCGGAGGGGGGAGGAGCGTGATGAACACTGATGTCCATGTCTGGCCTTGTACGCATTGGTAAAGGGTTTGTCTGAATCGGTTTGTCTGGATCGGGAAATTACGTTTTTCGGCGATGTAGGAAATATCTCAAAACCTACTAAGATGATTGAGATCAGATGTGGGCAAATCCGTTCAATTTGATGTCCGTCAATCATCGCGAGGTGGAATGTCATGATCACGAATCAACAGGCTTCGGAAGCGCCTTCAAAGACCAATTTGCCTTCAGGGTCTTCATCGCAGCCGGATGCCGCATCGGCGTCGGCAACCTCGTTCCCCGCAGCGGGCGCGGCGCCTCATGCGCATGCGTTGGACGGCAGCCAGTTTCATAACGTGATCGAGGAGCAGACCTGGTCCGACCTGCCGCCGACGCAGGAAGAGCAGATGCCCCGACGCGCGCGCCATCTGGATGACGCCGAGCGCGAACAGGCACCGCATCCCGAGCAGGCACAAATTTCTGTCGGCCCCGCCTGATCACCTGAAATTCCTGCCGCCCGGGTACCGAAGCACCTGCGTCCTTGATGCGTACCTGAGTATGGCCACGCCTGAAAACCATCGCGACTGAACTCTTGCGCACCTGCCCGCCATCCCTGTTCGCGTAGCGCGAAGCTGCGCGGTTCACCACGCCGATCTTCGGTAAGATGTCGACCGGAAAGACTTTCCGGCCTGAACCCTGTGCGCCCGTCGGGCGCGATGCGGCCAACAACAATAATTCGGGGGAGACGTTTGATGAAACTCGGCCAGGCAGTAACCATTGCCGACCTCAGGGAAATCGCGCGCCGCAATTTGCCGCGCTCAGTATTTGGCTTCATCGATGGTGGCGCGCATGACGAAGTCACCTTGCGCGAAAACGTCGACGATTTTTCGCGGCTGCGCTTTGCGCCCAGGATGCTGGTCGACGTCAGCACGCGCCGGCAATCCATCGAGTTGCTGGGTCAGCAGCTCACATCGCCCATGGTGTTCGGCCCGACCGGTATTGCCGGCCTGCTGTGGCCCGAAGGCGACCTGTGCCTCGCGCGTGCGACCGATGTGGCTGGCATCGGCTTCTGCCAGTCGACGACATCGAACGCCAGCATCGAGCAGGTAGCCAGCCGGGGTCGTCGCGGTCACTGGTTCCAGCTCTACGTTCAGAAGGACCGCGGCCTCACGCGCTCGCTGCTGGATCGCGCCCATGCGGCGGGCTGCCCGGTGCTGGTGCTGACGGTGGACTTGCCATTGCCGGGCGCGCGCGAACGCGATGTGCGCACCGGTTTTACGTTGCCGCCTCGAATGGGCCCGTCCAATGTTTTCGACTATGCGCGCCGGCTGGGCTGGCTGTGGCGCATGGCCAGCGCACCGCGCTTCACCTTCGGTAATCTCGACGACCCGAATGGCGCACCGCGCAAGCTGATGACGCTGGCCGAACAGGTCGGCAAGAATTTCGATGCGTCGGTCAGCTGGAAGGACCTCGACTGGATTCGCAGTGCATGGCCGGGCAAGCTCGCGATCAAGGGCTTGCTGCGTGCCGATGATGCAGTGCGCGCCGTCGACCATGGCGCGGATGCGGTGATCGTGTCCAACCATGGTGGCCGCCAGCTGGACCAGGTGCAGTCGGGTATCGCCGCCTTGCCGGCCGTCGCGCAAGCGGTGGCCGGTCGCGTGCCGGTGCTGATGGATGGCGGCATTCGACGCGGCAGCGATGTCGTGAAGGCGAGGGCGCTGGGTGCGACGGCATGCATCGTCGGTCGTGCCGGCCTCTATGGGCTGGCATCCGGCGGGCAGGCCGGCGTCGAGCGCGCGATCGCCATGCTGCAGAAAGAGATCGACCTCACGCTCGCGCTGCTGGGTGTGCCGAATATCGCCGACGTGGACCGCAGCGTACTGGCCTGAAGGCGGTCCTGACGCAGAGGCGATCCTGACGAGGGTGAAACTTTTGGCCGGCGTTGACATCCGATGATGAACGACAGGCAAAGCGGCGACGCCGCCTTGCCTTCCTTTATCACAACGGAGAACAATGATGTCCCATCCTCACATGCCACCGGCAACGTCAAACCCCTCAACGCAGCCCGCAGAAGCGCCTGACGAGCTGGCCCTCGATGCCGGCCTTCCGGGGTCGCAGGGCAACAATTCGCTGTCGGTCACGCCGAAGGACGTCGAGCCTTGCGATGCCACGTCGCAGGATGTGGTTGCGCGCCATCTGGATTCGGCCGACCCTGAAGAGAAGCAGCAGGAAATGCTGGACGATGCGATCGAGCTGAGCTTTC